>Ga0214472_10000451_pt1 | contig 50728 bp, 41 predicted proteins | sample RVTome_6_FD_207662 | JGI IMG/M metagenome (GOLD analysis project Ga0214472, IMG submission 207662) | Soil microbial communities from uranium-contaminated site in the Upper Colorado River Basin, Wyoming, United States - RVT140D175 | ecosystem: Environmental > Terrestrial > Soil > Contaminated >...
GCGTTTCACCTGGGTGGCATAGCTGCCTTCCCGGCACTGGCGGCAGAGTTTTTTCAGTTGGTAGTTCAGGTCTCTCATCGTGTTCTCGCTTTCCGGTTAGTGTTTCTGACCTACCTGGAAGCCGTGGCTGACAAGTCCGCTTGTGCGGAACGGTCATGGGGCGCAACCCCCGAACGACCTGACGATGCCTGGTCAGAGGCAACGCGGGCTTTTCTCGTTTGAGAAATAGCATCGCGTGATCCAACATGCCCGCGCACGGGCGTTCTTTGAGTGTGGTTTCACCTCCTTATATATAAGTGGGCGGGGCGATCCCGCGGTTAATGGAAAATAAGCACGGCAAGACAACGGCCGGATGCCATCACCATGTCTATGCTCGTGAGCTGAAACAGGCGGATGCCTGATGAATAGAACAGCCCTATGGCTGTCCTGATGTCGAAGATGGACAGACCCGTGAGGAACTGCCCGGTGTGGAAGATGGATCGCGGCTTGCGCCGATGCACCGTTACACGATCCGAAGGTGCCATGGTTGCCACTTTGCCGCAGTGACCGCGGATAAAACCATTGCGTGCGGTCAGTATAGACAGACGGCAAGCCGATGTCAGTTACCGCATTGCTAAATTTGTTTAGCCATCGACGCCATCATCCTCGCGGCATTCGCGCACGCATTCAGAAATGTCCGATACATTACGCACTTGGGTCCCGTTTGCGCCCGCGTCACTACCGCGCTTCGCTGTGTAGTGACACGGACGCTCGTACATGGAAAAACAGTGCGCCAGTCTTGCGGCTGTCACACTGTTTGCATCAAAGCATTCCGCCGGCCTTCGGTACACGGCTGAGGCGGTGCGGTTACAGTGTAACCGCACCGGCCTTGCGTGCCTGCGCAATCTCATCGGCGTATTTGGGCGTGAACTCCTCCTGCTGCATGCGGCTGACCAGAGCGTGCAGATAGCCCAATGGTGAGCTGCGGATCGCTCCCGCTGCGATGGCGCCCGCCCATTCGTCGATCACCATCTGCGCCAGCGGCCTGCTAAGTTCAGTAACCTGGCGCGTCGCGGGCGCCCGCAATTCGTCAGGCACCCAGAGGGAAAACTGCACGCCGGCTTGATTGAATTCACGACGACTGCCGCCGTAGGTATCAGTGGGTATTGTAGTAGTAGTTCTTTTTAGGTTTACATCAGTAGTAGGTAATGTTTCCGGGCTTCCCGGATACGGCACGGCCTTGTCTGACGCGGCCATATCCGGTGAAGCCGGATGTGGTGAATCCGGGATCTCGCGAACATAGTAAATCCCGCCACGCATGCGGCCTTGCTCATCGCGGATACGTTCGTACCGAACATAACCGGTCTCGCGCAGTTCCCTCAGCAGCGTGTAGATGCCGTCGCGCCCTAAATCGCCGCGGCGTTGCAGATCCTTGATAAGCACCTTCCAATCATCCGGCCGGGAGAGCAGGTAGCCAAGCAGGCCCCGTGCCGCCCAGGACAGGCGTGAATCTTCCACAGCGTCTCGATTGATCGTGACATACCGGTAGCGCCGTGGCGCACGGATGATGGTATTGCTCACGCCTGTCCTCTCCTAACATGGAATGTGAAGACACGAGCATGCCAGTGGGTGACTGGGTTAACGAGCATGAAAGACAGCCGCGAGCAGCAGGCTTTTCCGCCATGCTGCAACCGGTCGCCACTTATATAGAGCGAGGAACAGTCGGCCTGCGTCATCAAGCCTCTGAAACCCCGTCACTGCGCGTGCGCTTTTCTTCGTATTTAGCGAGTAACCGCGGGTATTATCACCAGAACACAACAACCCGATGCAGTATCCACGCGCATGCAACAACCCGGTCCTGTCACACCACGACTGATCCGACTGAGGGACGCCCCCTTCTATCTGGGCATGGACAGGAACCGCTTCAATACCGAGGTCAGGCCGTATCTGGTGGAAATTCGCATCGGGCAGCAGGGCGTCGCCTTTGACCGGCTTGATCTGGACGACTGGGTGTACCAATATAAGTCCCGCAACAGGCGTTCCGGTCAACTCAGAGGAGAATTGACATGGGACGCAAAAGAACGGCCGGACTCTATGAGCGCAACGGGGTCTGGCAAATCGACAAGCAGATCCGAGGCATCCGAATTTGCGAAAGCACTGGAGAAAGCAGTCTCGCAAGGGCGGAAGAATACCTCGCGAAGAAAACGGAGGAAGTCAGGCAAGCGGTCATCTATGGTGTAAGGCCGAAACGCGCATTTCGGCGGGCCGCAACCAAGTACCTGAATGAGAACCAGCACAAGCGCCGCATCGCCGATACCGCGTTGCATCTGAAACAACTGGATCCCTACATCGGCCACCTGCCGATCGAATCGGTCCATATTGGAACGTTGCAGCCCTTTATCGAGGCACGGCGCAAGCAGGGGATCAAGACCAAGAGCATCAACCTCGCCCTGGGCGTGGTACGGCATATTCTTAATCTCGCAGCATCGGAGTGGCTGGATCAAAACAACCTGACCTGGTTGCACTCGCCGCCCAAGATCAAGTTGCTGCCAGTGACGGACGCGCGCAAGCCCTATCCGCTGTCCTGGGAAGAGCAGGCGCGGCTGTTTCAGGAACTGCCGCCGCATCTGGCACGCATGGCGTTGTTCAAGGTCAATACCGGTACGCGGGAACAGGAGGTGTGTACCCTGCGCTGGGAATGGGAAGTACCCGTGCACGAGTTGGACACCAGTGTGTTCATCATCCCGGAAGATCGGGTGAAGAATGGTGATGAACGGCTGGTAGTACTCAATCGAGTGGCAAAGTCGGTTATCGAGAAGGTTAGAGGTGAACATCCTGAATATGTGTTTACTTATCGCGGCCATCCGATCACTGGCATGAACAACACAGCATGGCAGCAGGCAAGGAAGCGCGCGGGACTTCCGCAGGTACGGGTTCACGATCTCAAGCACACTTTCGGTCGTCGCTTGCGCGCGGCGGGAGTGAGCTACGAGGATCGTCAGGACTTGCTGGGACACAAGTCAGGAAGGATCACCACACACTACTCGGCGGCGGAGTTGTACAGCTTGATCGAGGCCGCCAACCAAGTGTGCGGAGAAAACTCCCGCAAAAGTCCCGCACTGGTGTTGTTGAAGCAAAAAGCGGTTACCACTGTCGTTGTAACTGCTTGAGATAACGACGAAATATGGCGCGCCCGGAGAGATTCGAACTCCCGACCGCCTGGTTCGTAGCCAGGTACTCTATCCAGCTGAGCTACGGGCGCGTTTTAGCAATTGATATTAGAAATAAAGAGGCAGGATTATATCAAGTAAATATATAAATTTTACATAGTTTATTGGGATTGTGGCGGAGAGCGCGCCCTTACTCGTCGCGTCGCTCCTCGCCCTTCGGGCCCATGTTAATGATGATGGCGGAGAGAGAGGGATTCGAACCCTCGATGGAGCTATTAACCCCATACTCCCTTAGCAGGGGAGCGCCTTCGACCAGCTCGGCCATCTCTCCAGTATAACTTTTTACCAAAATTATTTAGGGAAGGTCTGATTAATTTGTCATTCCGGGCGAAGCGAAGCGGAAACCCGGAATCCACTCTTTGTATTTCAGTAAGTTACTGGATCCCCGCTTTCGCGGGGATGACAAAAATGGAATTAATCAGACCTTCCTTAGTTTTAAATCCGCTCGTAATCATTCTAAGTTCGGCCGTCCTGGCCTCACTAAGAATGCCGGGGTTTGCCTTCCCTGGCAAACCCGTTCGTCGGGAGAAAGATCCATGTTGGATCTTTCTCTATTCCTCCTCACCCCTTAGCAGGGGAGCGCCTTCGACCAGCTCGGCCATCTCTCCAGTATAACTTTCATTTATAGAATTTAAGTATTGCTAGGTTATAACATAGAGCGGCGCTCTACGTCGCGCCCTACTCCGCACATCCCTGTGCTTCGCCCCTACGGGACCATCGTCGTATTACTCCGATGTTCCAAATCGCTCCCTGCGATTCGGTCGACCAGCTCGGCTATCTCTCCATGTATATGGATAAGATGATTTTTAATGACGAAAAATTGTACCCGTGCTAGCTGGCAATACAGCTTAACCTTGGTAGGCAAGGATACCTAATAAGAATTTTATACACAAAGGGTATTATTACAGAGAAATAGAGCTATTTGATAAGAGATTAAACGGCTTTTTTGCCTTCTTCTTTCTCTTTTTGAATGCGATCGTAAATTTCTTCACGATGTACGGTAACTTCCTTGGGGGCATTCACGCCTATGCGTACCTGGTTCCCCCTGACGCCCAGCACGGTCACTGTCACGTCATCGCCAATCATCAGTGTCTCGCCCACCCGCCGTGTTAAAATCAGCATTACTCGTCTCCTTACCGAAATACCATTTTCCTGGTACTAGCTTTCCAGACAATGAACATCCTTGTGTGGTTATCGGCAACTGTCTCAAAAACTATATGGAGAACTTAACTGACTGTTTAATATATAATTTCAAGAACGCCGGATGATTGCATACCGATGATGCAGGCTACGCTAAACTTGAGCGAGACCAAAGGCGTCATGCAATGCTCTAACACCCAGCTCCAGATACTTCTCATCTACAACGACAGAGATTTTTATTTCTGAAGTCGAAATCATGCGGATATTGATGGCTTCATCGGCCAATGTCTTGAACATGGTGCTGGCAATCCCTGCGTGAGACCGCATGCCAACCCCAACAATTGAAATTTTTACAATCTTGTCATCGCCCGTCACTTCACGCGCACTCAACTTTTTTGCAACAGTCTGCAATATCTCCAGGGCTCTGTCATAATCATTGCGATGTACGGTAAATGTAAAGTCCGTGGTTGCATCCTGTGCGACGTTTTGCACAATCATATCAACTTCAATCCCGTTATCAGCGATAGGGCTGAGTATTTGTGATGCCACGCCGGGTTGATCCGGCACACCAAGAATCGTCAGTTTTGCTTCATCACGGTTGAATGCAATGCCTGAAATTTTTGCCTGTTCCATTCCTTCTTCCTCAGTAGTAATCAAAGTTCCGTCACCATCCTCAAATGAGGATAAGACGCGCAAAGCTACATTATATTTACTGGCAAATTCCACGGAGCGGATCTGCAGCACCTTGGTGCCCAGACTGGCCATCTCCAACATCTCTTCATAAGTAATTTTATCAAGACGGCGTGCCTCGGGCACCACACGGGGATCCGTGGTATATACACCATCGACGTCGGTATATATCTGACATTCATCGGCCTTTAGTGCCGCAGCCAATGCTACCGCGGTCGTATCCGAACCACCGCGGCCAAGGGTCGTGATATTCCCGAATTCGTCCACCCCCTGAAATCCTGCCACCACCACTACACGTCCATCCTCCAGATCCTTATGCACCCGCGCGGCATCGATGTCCATTATGCGCGCCTTGTTATGCATACTATCGGTACGGATATGGACCTGGGCTCCGGTATAGGAATGTGCGGGACAGCCAAGCGATTCCAAGGCAATGCTCAACAACGCAATGGTCACTTGCTCGCCCGTGGATAACAGAACATCCAGTTCACGCGGCTTCGGCCGCGGGGTAATAGTCTTGGCCAGCGAAATAAGCCGGTCTGTTTCACCACTCATTGCAGATACAACCACAACCAGCTGGCGGCCGAGCTTACGTGTTGCAATAATTTTTTCGGCGACACTCTTTATACGCTCAGGATTCGCCACCGAGGTTCCACCGTATTTCTGAACAATTAAGCTCATATGTTTCTGTTTACCACTATTCATTTATTGCAAGTATTATTCAGGCGAGTTGCTGTTGAACCCACTCCGGCACCTTGGCCAAGGCAGCTTCAAGGGCAGCAGGTTCGTTGCCTCCCGCTTGCGCCATATCGGCACGCCCACCACCTTTCCCACCCACTTGTTGGGCGATGATATTCGCCAACTCAGAGGCCTTTATTTGCCCGGTGAGGTCTTTTGTCACGCCAGCGACCAGACTTACTTTTTCATCCTTTACCGTTGCCAGCACAACGACCGCTGTACCTAATTTGTTTTTCAATTGATCCACGGTATCACGCAACGATTTGGGATCGGCGCCCTCGAGCTTTGCCGCCAACACTCTGGTACCATTGATCTCCAACGCCTGGGAGACCAGATCACTACCCGCGCTGCTCGCCAATTTCCCTTTTAATTTTTCCATTTCCTTTTCAAGTTGGCGGTTACGATCCATCAATTGTTGGATCTTTACACCCACATCGTCACGACCAGCCTTTACAACGTCGGCAATAGTGGATAACTGCTGTTCACTTTGCTCGATCCACGCCAGCGCACGCTCGCCGGTGATAGCCTCAATGCGCCGTACGCCCGATGCTATCCCGACCTCCGATATAATCTTGAATAAACCAATATCACCGGCGCGCTTGACGTGTGTGCCGCCACACAACTCGGTTGAGAATTCTCCCATACTAAGCACTCTGACCTGGTCGCCGTACTTTTCGCCAAACAAGGCCATGGCGCCTGCGGCTATAGCTTCGTCATACGACATGATGCGAGTCTCGACAGCATTATTTTCACGGATTTGCCGGTTCACCAGTGTCTCAATATGTGTAATTTGTTCCCGGCCGAGCGGTTCAAAATGAGAAAAGTCAAACCGTAACCGCTCCGGCTCAACCAACGATCCCTTCTGCGTCACATGTTCTCCCAACACTTCTCTGAGGGCGGCATGTAATAAATGTGTTGCCGAGTGATTCAGGGCGGTAGCCTGGCGTGCGCGCTTATTGACGCATGCCTCGACTTCGTCGCCTGCGTGAAACACGCCACTCGTAACTATTCCCATGTGAATATGGATATTGCCGCCGTGTTTCCGGGTATCACTGACATTGAAGATATTATCGCCGCGGATTATCTCGCCACGGTCGCCGACTTGGCCACCCGATTCGGCATAAAAGGGAGTTTTATCGAGCACAATAATGCCTTCATCTCCCTTGTTCAAGCTCTTGACGGCTTGGTTGTCCTTAAACAAACCGGTTACATGACTGGTCTCGATCAGACCTTGATACCCGGTAAATTCGCTCTGCCCTTCAATCACCATCTGTTCACTGTAGTCCGTGGCAAAATGACCCGCAGCCCGTGCGCGTTCACGCTGCATCTGCATCTCACGCTCGTAGCCTTCCATATCGAGCGTCACTTTATATGACGCGGCATAATCCGCAGTAAGATCCACTGGAAACCCATAGGTATCATAAAGTTTAAATACCACTTCGCCGGGCAGCACCCCGGTATTTGCGGGAAGATTGCCGATACTTTCCTTGAGAATCCTCATACCTTGTTCCAGCGTCTCGGCAAAGCGTTCTTCCTCTTGCTTGAGTATACGTTCAAGCTGTGCTTTTGCCTTGGCGAGTTCAGGATAAGCCTTGCCCATTTCACTATTCAACGCGGCAACCAGTTTATAGAAAAACGGCTGCTTCATGCCGAGTTCATAGCCATGGCGGATGGCACGTCTGATAATTCGCCTCAGCACATAACCCCTGCCCTCATTCGAAGGCATCACACCATCAACGATAAGAAACGCGGTTGAACGAATATGGTCTGCAATCACCCGCAATGAGTTATGACGGGTATCCTTGTGGCCGATAATCTCCGCCGCCGCCTTGAGCAGATGCTGAAAGGAATCAATCTCATAATTACTATGCACACCCTGTATGACCGCGGCCAATCTCTCAAGGCCCATGCCGGTATCGACTGAGGGCTTAGGCAGCGGCGTCATATTCCCCTTGGCGTCCCGGTTATATTGCATGAACACCAGATTCCAGATCTCAACGTAACGGTCGCCATCTGCATCGGGCGAACCCGGCGGTCCACCTGTAACAGCGGGGCCATGATCATAAAAGATTTCAGAACATGGTCCACATGGGCCGGTATCACCCATCGACCAGAAATTATCATCAGTATCGATACGTACAAAACGCTGCGGATCGACACCTATTTCCTTTAACCAAATATCCGCCGCTGCGGCATCTTCCTGATGGACGGTAATCCATAATTTTTCAGCCGGAATGGCCAGCTCTCCGGTAAGGAATTCCCAGGCATAGCCGATCGCTTCGCGTTTAAAATAATCACCGAAGCTGAAATTACCCAGCATTTCAAAAAAGGTATGATGGCGCGCCGTGTAGCCGACATTCTCGAGATCGTTATGCTTGCCTCCGGCGCGCACGCAGCGCTGTGAACTCGCGGCCCGGACATATGGCCGTTTTTCTACGCCGAGAAAAACATCCTTGAACTGGACCATACCGGCATTGGTAAACAGCAGGGTCGGGTCGTTCGCGGGTACTAATGAACTGCTGGGCACGATCTCATGTCCATGCCTGCGAAAGAATTCCAGAAATGATTGGCGTAACTGGGAGCTTGATTTCATTCGATAAGTATCAACTTGCAATCAATAAGTTGCAAGGGGGGCATTAACAATTAACATGTTTGAACAGGCGGGAAATCTGCTCGCTGGTAAATCCGCGGTAGTGTAAAAATCGTGTCTGCCTGGCGCGTTCTTTTATGTCCGCAGGCGGGTGATCACCGAAGCGTTTATGCCACACATCTCTGATGCTGTCTGACCAGTGCGTATCGCGCGGATCTATACAATCGGCGATCAGCTCATCATTAATGCCGCGCTGCCTTAGTTCGGTCTGGATACGAAGCGGCCCGTAACCGCGATTTTTCCGTGACCGTAAAAAGGCCTCGACAAAACGCTCATCATTCAACAGCCCTTCTGCGGCAAGTTTTTCCAGTGTCTCGTCGACGAGCCGTGGGGCGATTCCTTTACCAATGAGCTTAGCACGGATTTCTTTTGTGGCATGTTCACGCATCGCCAGCAAATCGAGCGCTTTTTTCCGCACTTGAATATCAATACTTTTGGCGTGAGTCTTAATCGTTTTACGTTTTATGCTTGATCGTATCGTTTAGGCGCGCGCCTCAACAGCTTCGGCTTCGCTTGCCGGGATTGCATTGACCGCAATATTGACTAACAGTTTGGCCCTTATTGCCTGTTCAATCTCGGCTGCGATATCAGGGTTTCCCTTGAGAAAATCGCGCACATTGTCCTTGCCCTGGCCGATCTTGTTGCCGCCATAGCTGTACCAGGCACCTGACTTATCGATGATCCCCTCCTGCACACCCAGCGTGATGATCTCTCCTTCACGGGAAACACCTTCTCCGTACAGGATATCGAATTCGGCCTGTTTAAACGGCGGGGCGATTTTATTTTTAACCACTTTGACACGTGTCTCATTACCGATAATCTCTTCGCCCTTTTTGATGGCGCCGATACGGCGAATATCAAGACGGACCGACGCATAAAACTTTAAGGCGTTACCTCCCGTGGTGGTTTCCGGATTACCGAACATGACACCGATCTTCATGCGGATCTGGTTGATAAAAATCACCATGGTATTGGACCGCTTGATATTGGCGGTTAGTTTTCGCAAGGCCTGCGACATTAAGCGGGCCTGCAAACCCATATGTGAATCACCCATCTCGCCCTCGATCTCGGCCTTGGGTGTCAAGGCGGCTACCGAATCGACGACGACCACATCCACGGCCCCTGAACGGACCAGCATATCGGTAATTTCCAGCGCCTGTTCACCCGTGTCCGGTTGGGAAACAAGCAATTCATTGATATCAACGCCGATCTTTTCTGCGTAACCGGGATCGAGCGCATGTTCGGCATCGACGAATGCCGCCGTCCCGCCTTTTTTCTGCGCCTCGGCGATGACTTGCAAGGTCAGCGTGGTTTTACCGGATGACTCCGGGCCATAGATTTCAACGACGCGTCCTCGCGGCAGGCCGCCAATGCCCAATGCAATATCCAGTCCCAAAGATCCTGTTGATATCGCTTCGATATCACGTGCCACGCCTGCATCACCCATGCGCATCACGGAACCTTTGCCAAATTGGCGTTCAATCTGGCTCAGTGCCGCACTCAGTGCCTTTCTCTTGTTATCATCCATTGCTATTCCTCGCTATATCTGAATATTTATTTACACTTTTACGCCTTGCGGGAGGATCTTAATGAACCGCTGAATTAATGCAGCGGTTCCTGCGGCACAGGGATGCGCCGCCATCTTCAATGACAACATGTCAGTGAAGATGAAGGTAAGCAAAAACCACGTTTTTCGCTTACCGTATTCCGAAAATTCCAGGATGGAATTATTCAGAGTTTCCTTGAGCAAGGATCCTGGAAAAGGGGTTGTGGCCCAATTCGCGCGCCTCCTTGATTGCCGGTCAATTATCACATAGAAGTCCGGGCCGTCATAGTCCCGCATAAAATCGGAATCACTCGAGCTTCCAACATGCAAGCTCTTGATAATTCACCCCTCCGCCCGGAGATTGCCGCGACTCCATCAACGAGTATTGCTTAACGTGCCATGTCAAGGGCTCAATTTTTATTCTTGGAGGTGGTTTTTTAACCTTACGTGCCAACGTGAGGTGAGGTTTGTATGGCCGTTCATCCAACGTAACGCCACACTTGATGAGGCGCGATTTCATAAGATCATATAAGGCTGTTAATTCAAGAGGTATTTGCGATGGCGCCAACCAAAGAATTTGTGGTTTTGACCAATAACCCAGCCGATCCAATACCAGCTTGAATGATTTGCCATGAATATGTTCCGCAGCACATTCCGCACATGACTTCGCTGGCATATCTATCTGACCAAGAAAAACCAGTGTGATATGGATATTATCGATGGATATACACCTGCCAAAATCCGTGATATCCGTTAAGCTTTTAAGGTTTTGTACCGCCAGGCGGAGATCGTTATCGGGCCATAACGCAAAAAAAAGCCGCTGAAACTCTTTACTATTTCCTGTCTCAGGGAAATTTGCCGCCTGATCATGATCCACTTTGTTATTGCCATTCGGCCAGGACATCCAATACCCCTTTCAAGGCCGCAATGACCGCCTGATGCCTGATTTCCTCACGGTTTCCCGAAAAATGTCCGGTATTACTTCGGGTGGTTTGACCTGACGCTGCCCATGCCAAGCAAACCGTGCCGACAGGTTTATCAAGTACGGCGCCTCCCGGACCGGCGATACCACTAACGGCCAGACTGATATGCGCATGACTGTGTTTCAGCGCCCCTTCCGCCATTTCACGCGCGGTTTGCTCGCTTACGGCCCCGTACTGCTGCAGTGTTGCTGCGCTGACTCCGAGCAATTCCCGTTTCGATAGATTGCTATAGGTAACAAAACCCCGCTCAAACCACTTAGAGCTTCCGGATACCGATGTCAGTACCTCTGCAACCCATCCGCCGGTACATGATTCAGCAGTTGTCAGCATCACATGGGCACGTAGCGCTGCTTCGCCAACCGCGTTTGCCAGGCTGTGCAATTGTTCATCCATAATGAGTGCTTGCCTGAAGTAATTTCAATCGCTTATTCTGTGAATAATCAGGTTTTTTCATAAACAAGCGATTGCATAATATAATATTTATCCATTGCGGTAATCTTGATTAAATCATCTATCAAATTTAACACACATTGTCCCGGCCATTGCTAAATCGTCTCTTTATAGTAGCGCTATTTGTGCTGCCACATCATCTGTTGTCAAGATGTATGCATTGGCTGGCAAGAATCAAATGGTCCCTGATAAAAAACTGTTTGATTCGATTGTTTATCCATCATTTCAGGGTCGATATGTCCATTGCCGAAACGGAACGTCCTGCGGAGTATGCCGATTTTAATAGTTTTTTTACCCGCGCACTAAAGCCTGAATCACGTATTAATATCGATCAAGCGGATGGGATTGCCTGTCCCGTTGACGGTTCGGTCAGCCAGGCAGGCGGAATAACAGACGGTAAAATATTCCAGGCAAAAGGTCATGAATATACCCTCGAAGCCTTGGTGGGCGGCTCGCAGAATCTGATCAGAACGTTCAGTAACGGCTGTTTCGCCACGCTTTACCTCTCGCCCAGAGACTATCACCGTATTCATATGCCGCTTGCCGGCACCTTATTGGAAATGTGTTATATACCGGGAAGACTGTACAGCGTTAATGAAGTCTCGACACGTTACATATCCGGTTTATTCACACGCAATGAACGCGTCGTTACATTATTTGACACCGCTGCCGGACCGATGGGAATTATCCTGATCGGCGCACTATTCGTATCCAGTATCGAGACGGTATGGGCGGGTGACATAGCACGGCTATCAAACAGGAGATTCCAACGGTGGGATTACCGTCATGAAACAGAGTTTCCGGTAAAATTGAAACGTGGTCAGGAAATGGGCAGATTCAATATGGGCTCCACTGTTATTGTCCTGTTTGATGCCCGCCGGGTGACCCTGGCGCAAAACATCACGGCCGGCGCCGGCGTCAAATTCGGGGAATTATTTGGAAAATATACCTAGAGCTTTCTGGTGTATCGAAGCGTACAGCGTTGCCGAGATGCCCAATTAGTGCATCGTGTGGCTTTGTGCGAATTGCAGGATTTCCTGAAGTGAACGAAACGCGCTGGCGTCAAAATCCCGGAACATCAGCCCTACACCGTCTTCTGCGACACGTACGATGATCGCTTTTATCTTGTGTTTGGAGAATTGGTTGCCACTGCCTAATTTAAAGATCAACTCGACAATGGCCTTTTCGACCTGGAAGTCTTTATTGACTTCCACGAATGCACCCCCCATCCCTATATCACGGGTTCTACATCCTCCAAGTTCTTTGCCCTTAATAAGCAGATCAACATCTAGGTTGACACGAGTACGCGGGCTCCACCGCTGTTCCATTACGCTCTCCTGTTATTCTTATAGTTATTGTCTGTGAAATTATACGCATAAAAATGCGTGGTAAAAAACACACTCCACCGGCCTGAAATTATATGCAACATCTTAAAGTTATACGTGGTAAAAACACCCTGAATTCTTGCAATGTTCATGCCCACGATTACAAGAAAACTGATATTTACCTATATAACAATTGGTTACAGCACAAATCACCTGCCAGCCCCGTGCCTCGGAGAAATCACGCCCGATGGACTGTAAGATTTATTGACGCCCAAGCGCCATCTGCCAATCCTTTTTAGAAGTGGCCATGCGTCAAGATTCAGGCCAGATCCACGGGAAAGGCCAGAATATCTCTAATTGAACTTGCACCGAGCTTGATCATGAGCAATCGATCCAATCCCAAGGCCACGCCTGCACACGGCGGCAAACCATGATCTAGAGCGGCCAATAATCGCCTGTCGGACGCTATAGCAACCAACTTCCCAAGGCGGCGTTTTTCCAGGTCACGTTCGAAGCGTACTCGCTGCTCTTGCGGGTTCGATAATTCAGTGAACCCGTTGGCGAGTTCAATACCCTCTATATATAATTCAAATCGCTCAGCGACAGCAGGAACATCATCTCGCACACGCGCCAACGCTGCCTTGGAGGCCGGATAATCATAAATAAACGTTGCTTGCCCTGTGCCGAGCCGTGGTTCGATCATATGGCTCATGATTAAATCCAGCCAGCCGTCCCGGTCATCGTTCGTCAAACCATTTATGGGCATATCAGAAAAACGTGCAACGTGACTTCTCATCTCCTCAACAGACGCAAGATGTGGATTAATACCCGCATATTGCTCAAAGGCCTGTTGATAGGTCAACCGTTGAAATGGCGATTTTATATGAAGTATTTCCGCCGCCAGTTCTTCGACCTCGTCCATAAGCATGCCATAGTCATAACCTGTCCGGTACCACTCAAGCAGAGTAAATTCCGGATTATGCAATTTGCCGGCTTCACCATCACGAAATGCCTTACAGATTTGATATATAGACCCGCTACCGCATGCCAGTAAACGTTTCATGGCAAATTCAGGGGAAGTTTGCAGATAGAATTTTTTTCCGTGTGGAAATCCCGGACCGGCATAACAGGTGGTCATGCTATGTATATTTGGATCAGACGTCGTTGTCTGAGACAACAACGGCGTCTCAACTTCAAATACACCACGCACCTCGAAAAAGGCACGTATGTCCTTTAGCAGATGAGCCCGGATTTTCAGGTGATCCAATGCCGCTATTGCACGCCATTCATCAGTAACAATTTCAGCTTCAGGTCTATCTGGAAATACGGCACTCATGGCAATGCAATTATATGACGATCATTGTCCGGATTAAATATGATTTGGAAATAATCAGATTTTTGCGCGCGATACATATTCGCCCGTACGCGTATCCACTTTGATTGATTCACCAATATCGATAAACAGAGGCACTCGAACCACTGCACCCGATTCAAGGGTCGCCGGTTTGCCGCCGCCGCCCGAGGTATCTCCCTTTAAACCCGGATCAGTCTCGGCTACCTCCAATATCACGAAATTAGGCGGGCTCACTGACAACGGCACATCATTCCACAGCGTTACGATACATATCTCCTGTCCTTTTAACCATTTGTCCGTATCACCCACGGCATCGGCATTGGCAATATATTGCTCGAAGGTATCAGGCACCATAAAATGCCAAAATTCCCCATCGTTATAGAGATACTGCATGTCAGTATCGACGACGTCGGCACCTTCCAAGATATCGCCCGATTTGAACGTGCGCTCTATGACGCGCCCTGTTTTTAGATTGCGGTATTTTACCCGGTTAAATGCCTGGCCTTTGCCTGGCTTTACATATTCATTTTCAACAATCGAACAGGGGTCGCCATCGACCATCACTTTCAAACCGCTCTTGAATTCATTGGTACTATATGTCGCCATAATCTTTCCTTATATAAAAATAACAGTATCCGGGCCAGGATATCTGCCAAACTGATCTATGCTCATCTTCTATCGGGATATTGTGAATGCCAACGTTGTTGTTATTAAAGTCAAGAAACCTCTGTAAAACGGGGGTTCCTGTGATACATGGATGTATCGCCATTTTTCGATCTCGCAAGAGATTGAAAAATGAAGAAAAGCATAAATTAACCTTTTGATTTTCGCCTCTGAATAATGTCATCCATAACATGATCAGAGTTTACTCAAGTATAATGCATTGGCGGCATAGTATACACGCTCACTATAAAAAAGGATTGTCTCGAATTCATGAACACACTCAGCTCACAAATATTACCGCTTGGAAATTGGCAACAGGAATTGGCGCGGGGGATACGCAGCACCGGCGAGTTACTCGGCGTGCTTGATATTTCGCCCGGTGAGTTATCCGGTATCGAGGATATTAATACTGATTTCCCGCTCCGTGTACCACACAGTTATGCAGCCCGCATGATTAAAGGCGATCCGAATGATCCTCTATTACGGCAGGTTCTACCGTTAAAAACCGAACACCAAGACACAACGGGCTTCACGCACGACCCGGTCGGCGATCTCGCTTCCATGACGACGTCCGGCCTGATCCGCAAATACCAAGGCCGTGTGCTTCTTATCGCCACAGGGGCATGCGCAATACACTGCCGGTATTGTTTCAGGCGTCACTTTCCCTACTCAGAGGCACATCCGAACACAAATGAATGGCAACATGCGATTGACTATATTGCAAACGACGCCTCTATTACTGAAGTCATTCTAAGCGGTGGCGACCCGTTAACACTCAGTGACCAACGGTTAACGTCTCTTACGAATCGATTGGCGGACATAACGCACCTAAAACGTCTCCGCATCCATACCCGGCTGCCGGTGGTACTGCCGGAACGCGTGGATAATGGACTTATAGCTTGGTTAAACACGATTACATTTAAAACCGTCATTGTTATACACGCGAATCACCCTAATGAAATTAATAACGATGTGAATAATGCGCTTATTAAATTATCGGATACCGGCATTACACTATTCAATCAAACCGTATTACTTCGCGGCATTAATAATGACAGTGCAACGCTCGTCAAATTAAGCGAGGTCCTGTTTGAGGCAAACGTCATCCCCTATTACTTACATATGCTCGATAAGGTGCTGGGCGCGAGTCACTTCGAAGTAGATGACAGCGAAGCAAGAAGAATCCATAAAGAACTACTGTCATCATTACCCGGTTATTTGGTACCACGGCTTGTGCGGGAAAAAGCCGGAAACCCGTTTAAACTCCCGTTATCGCTTTAATACTTGAAATAACAAATTCATGTACGTATTGACAAATAAAAGCGGAAAATCATGCGCCATTAAGCTCTTGGCGCATATTTTTAATGTTACTTGCTAGTCACCGGCATCAATTTACTGATACAATTCGTTTAAATACTATAACGAATTAAAGTCATCCACTTCGGCAAATTCAGCTAGACAATTTATTAACGAATGATCAAACAAGAAACAATGCATCATTCCATCGACCTCCATATACCACGGCAGGAACAATCCAATATACCACCGGCGTTTGACTGCAGGCCCACGGCGGTTGAAAAATGGGTGACGGAACTGCCCGTGGCAAATATTGGCGAGACGGCACGATTGGTTTATAACGCGCTCACTGAAATCAACAGAGCAGAGCTGGCGGATAAAAACCGGCTCGCCATACTGGAACAGCTTAGAGCGCCCATCGCTTACCTGAGCGAAACATTAGCCAAACACTATCTCGGCGCATCATTTCCACTCACTCTAAAAAGACGTAAAGTCGCCAGCCTTGCAAGTGAGCTGCTCGCCCAAATGGCGATAGGTTACAAAATCATAGTTGCCAATAGTGATGTTCATGGTGCCAGGCACCTGAACATCGAACGATTATCCACGGCAATTTACCGTGCCATGGATTATCTGGGCGAAGTCATATTAACCGCGTATCAAATTTACAGCCCGGTTCCGGATAACACATGGAAAGACATCCATCAGCTATATAAATTCGCAGAACAAAGCAATCTGTTGTTATCGCCCATAAAAGATCCGGTTCATCGTCATAATACTAAACAAAATATCAATAATCTTTATGGACGAATTGTACTGCTCGCTGTCGCCAGCCCTTACCGCTTATCACAAACTCAGATCATCAACCTTTCCAAGACTCTGGAAACATGGGCATTGCAATGCAAAATCTCGAAGCCTGATCACTATAATACAATTTCGTGTGATTTTATTATTCGCCTCGATGCGGATGAACATCCTACACACCTGGTTTTTAATGACCTGGACGAAAATGAAAATTATCGCATTCTGGATACATCCGGTCTGACTAATATTATTAGAGACCAGATTTCACAAACAGCCAGGCGGCCGGGATACGAGAAAGAAAATCATTTCTCACAGGATATGTTGCACAGCCTGATGCTTTCCTGGGGGCTCGTGCCAAAACGCGGCGTCCCCCGCACGAATAAGACGAAGAAACTTTTTATCAGTTTTGGGCTAAGCAGTACCCACTCTATCATTAGCTCACATGGATATACCCCGGAGGGGGCCCATGATGTCTTGACGCTACCACAATTTACGACCCGTTCACAGTTTACCTCTCAGGCCATCAGATCCCTCAATGAATCGGAACCCGATGTCTGGGATATGGTATATCTTGATCCATCATTCCATGCATCAGAAAAAAACCTGCTGCCGGACAATAACGTCTCGCTCTATAAAACTCATAAATGTATTGTTACGAATGAAAGTGCAGGGGGAATTTGCCTGCGCTGGAAATGCGAGACGTCTTCCTTGGCAAGAGTTGGCGAATTGGCAGGACTCTCGGTATCAGAAAAGAAGGATGGTATTCCGTGGGACATCGGCGTTATTCGCTGGATGAAAAGTCTTGATAACGATGAATTGGAACTGGGCATACAAATTCTTGCCTCCATGGCAATACCGGTGGCCACCTGTCTCCACAGTACGGATAAAATAACCCGTTATTATCAAAGAAGCCTGCTTATTCCCGAATTAAAGTCGTTGCGACAACACGCCACATTGATAACTCCCGCAGGCATGTATAAACCGGCCGATATTATTACCATCAATGGCTCTGATAGCGAAAGCAAGGTGCAACTCACCCATGCCACCGAGGCCACCGAGGGATATACGCGTTTCTTGTTCACCATTATCGAAGCAACAGCCAGCACCGATGATCGTCAGGCAGGGACACAGCGTAATGCAGATTTTGGTTCATTATGGACTTCTTTATAGGCCTTCGTCCGGTATTGTTGTAATCAATATTAAAGCCCTCCATTACTCTGCCGATCTACATATAACCTTTTGATACTTCCAGAATTTCACTTGCATGAGATTTTATGCGTGAAAATTTCTTCAGCTATTCAGGAACATAAGCGTGGACGACAAAAAAAAGGATTTTTCCATAGGCGGTAAAAAAAATCCTCTGCGCCTGTTAATCATGGACGGTCTCGCAAAAAGTGCCGAAGACACAGCCAATATGGTGCGCAAACTCGGGTATTCGATAGAAGCTACGCAGGTAAGAGATATCGAAGAACTGAGCCGGCAGGTCGAAAAAGGGACATGGGATCTGATGATTTCACCGCCCCGGCTTGCAGATTCCGGTTCCAGCCAGATCCTGACCATACTCGCCCGCCAGGAGCAGGATATACCGCTGCTCATTCTGACCACAAACACATCCGACCCACTGGTATTGGACGCCTTGCAAAGCGGGGCACGTGATGTGGTATCAAAAGAGATGCCCGAGTTTTTTGGTCTCACCATCAAACGCGAACTGGAAGACCTGGCACAGCGACGCGCCAGGATACATTTTGAAAAACTCAGCCAGGAATATCGGGGAAAATGCGATTTTTTGATGGAACAGGCGCTTAACGAACCCGCAGAGAAGGCAACGGCGTCTGCTCCATCGGCCGCACGTCCAAATACCGCCCCTGCCCCCGGTCAACCGGCCGGAGAATCTCCACCACCAAAAACCACCGAAACCGAGAGCGATGCTCAAAGCAAAAAAGATTTACTGACCGGCTTGTTTAATTATCAATTTTTTATGGACGAATTCGAGCAGTTATTGATAAAAACAGCAGCTCAGGGCGTTCAACACGGCCTGTTTTATCTGGAGCTTGATAACTTTAATGTCATCAAGGAAAAGGCCGGTATAGCCGCAGGTGATTTGGTGCTTGGCGATATCGCCAAGGTTCTTGGCGGCAGCCTGGAGGATGATTCTCATATCATTGCGCGATATGGTGATAATGCATTTGTGGTGCTGAAAAAAGAAACAAATCAACAGTCAGCTCAACAAGCCGCGGAATTGATCCGAAATAATATCGAGAAGCATGTCTATGCCGTAGTTGGACAGTCCGTACCACATACAACGTGCAGTATCGGAATCAGCATCTCGTCAGGAAATTCATCCAATGCACAAGATATAATCTCTCATGCACAAATTGCATGCCAGGTTGCAAAATCCGGGGGTGGTAACAAAGTTCATTTGTTTGATGAAAAGACTGATGCACAGGCAAGCAAGGAGAGTGATAAAAAGTGGGAGCATACGATTCGTGCAGCATTAAATGAAAATCGCTTCCGCCTGGTATTTCAGCCCATCGTTAACCTCCATTCAAAACCCGCTGAAAACTATGAGATCCTGTTACGAATGCTGGATGAGGATAATAAAGAAATCCTCCCTGGCGAATTTATGTCTGCTGCCGAACACTCCGGCTTAATGCCCGAACTGGATCGTTGGGTTGTCAACAATGCGCTGACTGAATTGGCCGACCGCCGGGGCGCGGGAAAGGATACCACATTTTTCATCAAATTATCCGGCATGACGCTTAACGACAAGGGTTTCCCCCCATGGTTAAGCAAACAACTTAATTCGATAAAACTTCCCGGCGATAGCATAGTCTTCGAGATCAGTGAATCGCTGGCCATCAGATATCCGACACAGATAAAAAAATTCATCAATTGGTTGAAAGTGCTGCATTGCCGTAGCGCACTGGATCATTTCGGTACACATCCACAATCCCTGGATCTCATGAAAGAGCTGTCTGCCGATTATCTGAAAATAGACCGTTCCTTTATGCATAATCTGTCCGGCAACAAGGAGAACAAGGACAAGGTCAAATCGATTGTCGGCACCGCCCATGCCTTGAACAAGCTGACGATCGCCGAATTTGTTCAGGATGCCAACTGCCTGAGCGTGCTATGGCAATGTGGCGTCGACTATATTCAAGGCTATTTCCTGCAACGGCCGGATACGGCAATGATGTACGAGTTTTCTGAATTCTAAATAAAAATTGCTGCGCTCGCTAATTTTATAACAATATTGATGTTATTAGCAGTCTTATTGCTGTGAACGCAGAGCAGAAATCCTCTCGTCCAAAGGCGGGTGACTCATAAACAGGCGCTTCAGGCCATGTCCTATACCACCTGCAATACCAAAGGCCGCCAGTTGATCCGGTAAATGCGGTTGAGTTGCAGTTTGCTTCAGACGTTCCAGGGCCGCGATCATTTTCTCCCTGCCCGCCAATTTGGCACCGCCCATATCGGCACGGAATTCCCGGTAACGGCTAAACCACATAACGATTATCGAGGCAAGGATCGCCAGCACGATCTCCGCAATGATTGCGGTAATCCAGAAGGCCGGGCCATGACCACGTTCCGTTTTAAATACTACACGATCAACCAAATGCCCGATTACACGGGACAAAAAAATAACAAACGTATTGATTACTCCCTGGATCAGGGCCAGCGTTATCATATCGCCATTGGCAACATGGCTGATTTCATGCCCCAACACCGCCTCTGCCTCATCACGGCTCATGGACCTGAGCAAGCCGGAGCTTACCGCTACCAATGCATTGTTTCTTTTCATGCCGGTCGCAAAGGCGTTTATGTCCGGCGAATCATAGATCGCCACTTCAGGCATGTTAATGCCCGCAATGCGTGATTGACGTTTAACGGTATCGATCAACCACATCTCCGTTTCATTTTTCGCCTGTTCAATGACACGTGCGCCGGTAAACCGCTTGGCCGTCCACTTCGAAAGCGCCAATGATAAAAACGAACCGCCCATGCCAAACACCGCGGCGAAGATCAACAAGGCATTCATATCCAGGCCTATGCCCTGCTCATCCAGGATTCTCTCAACGCCAAGTAAACGCAGAGAAATACTCAACACAATGATAATTGCAAGGTTAGTTGCCAGAAAAAGAAATATGCGTTTCATAGAATTGCTCCAATGTGAGCCATGAGTTAATCGAAAACAAGAAATAGGGTTCCCGTGGGATTATTTCAATAGAGGTGAAAGTGGAATAGCAAGTTATTTCCCTTGTACCTCCAACCTGTCAACGCGCTGAAACCCACGTGGCAGCTTAAGGCCGCGGCGTCCCCGTTCTCCATGGTAATGTTCCAAATCAGCCGGTTTAAAAGTGACATGCCGTTGACCCGAATATACTGTCAGGCTTGCATCCACGGAGATGATCGTAATGGCCTGTATAAACTCCTCCCGCGCGGCTACGCGTGCCGGCGGTATGCCTATGATCTTGATCCCTTTACCCTTTACAAGTGCAGGCAGCTCTGTTGCGGGCAATATGAGCAGCCGGCCTTCGGTCGTCACCGCTGCAATACGATCCGTCTCGATATTGATCAACGGCACAGGCGGCAGAGGTCTGGCGCCTTTTGGCAAGCTCAGTACCGCCTTTCCTGCCTTGTTCTTTGTTTGCAGATCAATAAACTTTGCAAAGAATCCATAACCGGCATCTGAGGAAATCAAAAACATGTCATCGGCTTCACCCATCATGACACCGATAAAGGAAGCACCCGCAGGCGGACTAAGACGACCGGCCACCGGCTCTCCCTGACCACGCGCGGAAGGCAAGGTATGCGCGGCAATTGAATAGGCCCTGCCGAATGAATCCATAAAAATTGCCAACTGATTGGATATACCCAATGCCAAGGACTGGAAACTATCATTGGCCTTGTAGGAAAGTGCGCGCGCATCGATATCGTGCCCTTTTGCCGCCCGTACCCAGCCTTTTTCGGACAACACCACCGTGACTGGTTCAGCGGTTACCAATTCTGCCTCATCCATCGCCTGGGCGGATTCACGTTCAATGATCGGTGAACGCCGGTCATCGCCGTAATCCGCGGCATCAGCCTCGATTTCCTTTTTGATCAATGTGGTCAAACGCGGTTTTGATTTAAGCGTTTTTTCAAGTTGATCACGTTCGGCGTCAAGCTCCTTTTGTTCGCCACGGATTTTCATCTCTTCCAGTTTTGCCAACTGCCGTAACCTGATATCCAGTATGGCATTGGCCTGTTCTTCGCTTAATTTGAAACGCCTCATTAACACCGGTTTCGGTTCATCCTCTTTGCGAATGATCGCAATGACCTCATCGATATTCAGATAGGCGATGAGCAAACCTTCAAGTATATGCAATCGCTGTGTGACTTTCTCGAGGCGGTATTGCAGGCGGCGCTTTACAGTTTCGGTGCGGAACGTCAACCATTCAGAAAGCAGTTCACAAAGGTTTTTGACCTGCGGCTTACCGTCAAGGCCGATCATATTCATATTGACGCGGTAAGTCCGCTCCAGATCGGTGGTCGCAAACAGATGGGACATCAATGCATCGGCATCAATGCGATTTGATCGCGGCACGATCACCAGGCGGGTGGGGTTTTCATGATCCGACTCATCGCGCAGATCATCAACCATAGGTAATTTCTTTGCCGTCATCTGCGCTGCAATTTGCTCCAGCACCTTGGCGCCCGACACATGATGGGGTAACGCTGTGACGACAACGTCACCGTTTTCTATTTCATAGCGGGCACGCACGCGTATACTGCCGTTACCGGTCTTGTACATCTGCAGGATTTCATCACGAGGCGTAATGATCTCGGCCTCAGTGGTAAAATCAGGGCCCTTCACATACTTGCATAACTGTCTAAGCGTCGATTTGGGTTCATCAAGCAATTGAATGCAGGCGGCGGCAATCTCCCTGACGTTGTGCGGTGGAATATCGGTCGCCATCCCGACGGCAATACCTGTTACGCCATTCAGCAACACATGGGGTAACCGCGCCGGAAGTACGCGGGGCTCTTCAAGTGTGCCGTCGAAATTCGGTGTCCAGTCAACGGTGCCCTGCCCTAATTCGGCCAGAAATATTGCGGCAAAACGGGATAACCGGGCCTCGGTGTAACGCATGGCAGCAAAAGATTTCGGATCATCCGGCGCCCCCCAATTACCCTGACCGTCGATGAGCGGATAGCGGTATGAGAATGGTTGTGCCATCAATACCATTGCTTCGTAACAGGCGCTATCGCCATGGGGATGAAATTTGCCGAGCACATCGCCGACGGTCCGTGCGGCCTTTTTATATTTTGCCGTTGCCGCCAATCCCAATTCGGACATGGCATAAACAATGCGCCGCTGCACCGGCTTTAGCCCATCCCCGATATGCGGCAAGGCGCGGTCGAGGATGACGTACATCGAATAATCCAGATACGCCTTTTCGGTAAATACCTTAAGCGGTCGCCGTTCTATCCCTTCGAAATCGATTTCTATTGTTTTTGCCATAGCCGTTAAAAGATTTCCGCCAGATTACCTTTCTGTTCCAACCATGCCTTGCGATCAGATGCGCGCTTCTTGGCCAGTAACATATCCATAATCGAATTGGTATCATCTCCCGATTCAACGGTTAACTGAATCAGGCGCCGCGTATCAGGGGCAATGGTGGTTTCACGCAATTGTATTGGATTCATCTCCCCCAGCCCTTTAAAACGCTGGATACCGACCTTGCCTTTTTTGTTCTCTGCGGCAATGCGGTCCAAAATACCCTGTTGCTCGGCGTCATCCAATGCATAATACACGTCCTTACCGACATCGATGCGATACAACGGCGGTTGCGCAAGATACACATGTCCGGAGATCACCAGGGAACGGAAATGACGCACAAATAATGCACACAGCAGAGTCGCAATATGAGCGCCGTCGGAATCGGCATCGGCAAGAATGCATACCTTGCCGTAACGCAACCCGCTCAATTCCTCCGAACCGGGATCTACACCGATCGCAACAGAGATATCATGGACCTCCTGTGAGGCAAGCACTTCACCGGGCGCGACCTCCCAGGTATTGAGAATCTTGCCGCGCAAAGGCATAACGGCCTGAAACTCGCGGTCCCGGGCCTGCTTTGCCGAACCACCGGCTGAATCCCCTTCTACCAGAAAAAGTTCGGTCCGCATGGGATCCTGTAATGTGCAATCCGCCAGCTTGCCGGGCAATGCCGGTCCTGTTGTAACCTTTTTACGCACCACCTTGCGGCTTTCGCGCATGCGGCTTTGCGCATTTGCGATCGCCAGGTTTGCGATACGTTCACCAAGATCAATATGCTGGTTTAACCAATGGCTGAAGCTGTCTTTCACCACCCCGGCTACAAACGTTGCAGATTCGCGGGATGAAAGCCGCTCCTTGGTTTGTCCGGAAAATTGTGGGTCCTGCAGTTTCAACGACAGGATATAACTGCAACGATCCCAGACATCCTCCGGCGCAATCTTTACGCCCCGCGGCAAAAGATTACGGAACTCGCAAAAATCCCGGACCGCATCCGTCAATCCGGTGCGAAAACCATTGACATGGGTACCTCCCAACGGGGTTGGCACCAGATTGACATAGCTTTCAAGCACCGGCTCGCCGCCATCGGGAAGCCATAATACCGCCCAGTCGACGATCTCTTCATTGCCTTCCATCGTTCCCATGAAAGGCTCCTCGGGAAGCACGTTAAAGCCTTTCAATTCACCCAATAAATAATCGCGCAGACCTTCTTCGTACTGCCATTCTTCCTTGTCTCCACCGCGTTCATCAATAAAACTTACCACCAGGCCCGGACATAAGACCGCCTTGGCGCGCAGGACATGTTTAAGCTTAGGTATTGAAATCTTCGGGGAATCAAAATATTTTGGATCCGGCCAGAAACGAATCGTTGTGCCGGTATTCTGTTTGCCTACTTTGCCAACTACTTTAAGCTTGGATTTTTTTTCGCCACTTGCAAAGGACATCATGTATTCATTGCCATCGCGCCTGATAGTCACCTCGAGAAGTTTCGACAAGGCATTCACTACCGAAACGCCGACGCCATGTAGCCCGCCTGAGAAACGGTAATTTTTTCTGGAAAATTTGCCGCCGGCATGCAGGCGGGTCATAATGACTTCGACGCCGGATACACCTTCATCCTTATGGATATCGACAGGCATACCACGCCCGTCATCCACTACCTCTATTGATCCATCCTTATAAAGTGTCACCTTGATCTTTTTGGCGTATCCGGCAACAGCCTCATCGACGCTATTATCAACCACTTCCTGGACCAGATGATTGGGACGTGATGTATCGGTATACATACCGGGCCGTTTGCGGACCGGGTCAAGGCCTGTTAATACCTCTATTGAAGATGCATCGTAATTTTTACTCATATATCAATATAATTTAAAAAGCCGGCACCGAGAATCTGACCTCAAGGAGTCTATCACGAAGCTGATTTATTGGTATTAAGAAAAATGTAAAGCAGTAATTACGTCTGTATGTGCATGACGTCCGACATATCGGATAATAACTTACACCAGGTATTACCATGTTATCTACATTATGTAATACACTATTACATAACAAATCCCGGATTGGAGTATCACTTTGGCAAAATCAATTAGCAGAAAAAAATCCACTCCCCCTGATTTTGAGAAGGCCTTGAAGGAGCTCGAAAATCTTGTTGAACACATGGAACAGGGTGAAATCAGCCTGGAAGATTCGCTAAAGTGCTTTGAGCGCGGCATTCAGCTGACACGGGCGTGCCAACAGGCACTTAAGGATGCGGAACAAAAGGTTAACATATTGCTTGAAAAAAGCGGCCACACCGGGATTCAACCCTTTGAAGACGAAAACGGGGATTAAGATCAATTCCGGCCTCGATGGCCTGATGAAGGCATGTAAAAGGCGGATTGAACACGCGCTTGACTCCTGGTTACCTTCTGACACCATTACGCCTGTAGTATTACACAAGGCAATGCGCTATGCGGCGCTATCCGGCGGTAAATATATACGGCCGTTGCTTGTCTATGCCACCGGCAGTACGCTTGATATTAATCACCAATCTCTGGGCGGCCCCGCCTGCGCGGTAGAACTCATCCATGCCTACTCACTTGTTCATGACGATCTTCCCGCCATGGATAATGATGACCTGCGCCGCGGGAAACCCACTTGTCATAAGGTATTCGGCGAAGCCATGGCGATCTTGACGGGCGATGCCCTGCAGTCACTCGCCTTTCATATTCTGGCACATGACCCGGCCATTGGGGTAAGCCCGACACAACGTATTAACATGATCAAGACGCTATCCACCGCGACCGGCTCCATGGGCATGGCAGGGGGGCAAGCCATCGATTTAGCTGCGGTCGGCCAACCGGTCAGTATTGATGAACTCGAATACATGCACGAACACAAGACCGGGGCGCTGATACGGGCATGTGTCAAACTTGGCGCGCTCAGCACGGAAATAATAGATACAAAACTACTTGAGACGCTGGATAATTATGCCCAGTGTATCGGTCTGGCGTTTCAAATACATGACGACATCCTTGACGTCGAGGGAAATACGGCGACACTGGGGAAAACACAGGGTGCTGATATGGCAAAAAACAAGCCTACTTACCCCGCAATACTGGGAATAGGTGGCGCCAAACACAAGGCCAGCGAACTCCATGAACAGGCTCTGGCCTCTCTGGAATCCCTGGGGACAAACGCAGATCCACTACGCTGGATCTCAGCATACATTGTCCACCGGGAAAATTAATCCCCACGATACTCTATATACGAATAGGGCTTGCAACGCTTGGCTAAACACTCCATTATTTCCTCCAGTTATATATGGATAATTAAATTTCCACAATGATACGTCAACCTTCAAAACCATTACTTGATCTTATTGACAGTCCGGAACGGCTGCGTGAACTGGCAGAAAATCAACTGCCTGTCCTGGCGGCGGAACTGCGCGAATTTCTAATACAATCCGTGGCCCGCACCGGCGGGCATTTGGCCTCCAATCTCGGCACGGTGGAATTAACCATTGCACTCCACTATGTGTTCGACACCCCGCTTGACCGTCTGATCTGGGATGTCGGGCACCAGACCTATACCCATAAAATACTGACAGGACGCCGTGACGGTATGGCAAATATAAGAAAAAAAGACGGTTTGTCAGGTTTCTTGAAACGCAATGAGAGCAAATATGACTGCTTCGGCGCCGGTCATTCCAGCACTTCAATCAGTGCCGCGCTGGGTATGGCCATCGCCGATGGACTGCAGGATAAACACAGAAAATCGGTAGCTATCATCGGTGATGGCGCCATGACTGCGGGCATGGCCTTTGAGGCATTGAGCCATGCCGGACATGTCGGAGCCGACCTGCTCGTGATATTGAATGATAACGAAATGTCCATCTCACCTAACGTCGGCGGTATCTCAAACTACCTCGCCACATTACTTTCGGGAAGTTTGTATTCCACGGTGCGCGAAGGAAGCAAGAAAGTCCTCAGCGCAATGCCGCCGGTGCGTGAACTTGCGCGCCGCGCGGAAGAGCACGTCAAGGGAATGGTCATCCCGGGCACCTTGTTTGAAGAATTCGGTTTTAATTATATCGGCCCGATCGATGGCCATGACCTCGATGTATTGGTGAAAACACTACAAAATTTACGTAAACGCAGCGGGCCGCAATTTCTGCACATTGTGACTAAAAAAGGCAAAGGCTATCAACCCGCGGAAAACAATCCCTGCACTTATCACGGTGTTGGTGCCTTCAACCCGGAAAACGGCGAAATGCACGCCTCTTCCGCATCGAGCCCAACCTATACCCAGGTGTTTGGCGAATGGATATGCGATATGGCGGCGATAGACAAGCGTTTAATCGGTATCACGCCCGCCATGCGCGAGGGTTCGGGCATGGTGGAATTTTCACGCACGTATCCCGATCGTTTTTTTGATGTCGGCATAGCGGAGCAACACAGCGTGACACTTGCCGCCGGCCTGGCCTGTGAAGGTATGAAGCCTGTCGTTGCGATCTATTCGACATTTCTGCAGCGCGCCTATGATCAATTGATCCACGATGTCGCCTTACAAAATCTTCCGGTGTTGTTTGCCATCGACCGCGCCGGTGTCGTCGGCCCCGATGGTCCGACACATGCAGGCAGTTTTGATCTCAGCTTCTTACGCTGTATTCCCAACATGACCATTATGACTCCCGCCGATGAAAATGAATGCCGGCAAATGCTTTATACCGGTTTTCACATGCAGGGGCCGGCTGCAGTACGTTATCCACGTGGGTATGGGCCGGGGATTACACCTGAAAAAGATATGGAATTGCTGCCGGCCGGAAAGGCGGAATTGCGCCGCAAAGGCCATAGCGTTGCCATGCTGGCCTTCGGCAGTGGCTTGCAACCGGCCTTGGAAGCCGCCCAACAGATCGATGCTACGGTCATAAATATGCGTTTTGTAAAACCGCTGGACGACGATATCGTGCTGCAAATGGCCGATAATCATGATTTATTGGTCACCATCGAGGATAATGCCATCATGGGGGGCGGCGGAAGTGCGGTTAACGAATCCCTGGCCGCGCATGGCCTAAACCACCCGGTGATCAATCTCGGCTTGGCGGATTACTTTGCTGATCAAGGCAGCCGGGAACAGCTATTATCAGACTATCATCTTGATGTTAATGGTATAATCAATGCCGTGAACGGTTATTTTCAGCAACAACCTTGTCAAATCAACAAAGTTCGTCTAAATTCCTACTAGATCAGTCAAGTTTGATGGCCTCCCGTTACACATTAAAAATCGTAACCGATTTCGCTGCTGCGCATGCATTACGGGACTATACGGGTGAATGCAGCAGATTACATGGCCATAATTGGAAGCTTGAGGTTGAGGTTGAGGCATCGGCTCTGGATACTGCTGGAATGGGTGTCGATTTCAAGGTGATCAAAGACGCTGCAAAGACGCTTGTAAATGAGCTTGATCACCGCAATTTAAATGAACTTGAACCCTTTGACCAAATTAATCCAACGGCTGAAAACATTGCAGCGCATTTTTTTCGAGGACTTTCTAATACCCTTAATGATGACCGCGTTCATATCAGTGCCGTCACGATCTGGGAAACAGAACGTGCCTGTGTCCGCTACACAGAGGAATGAATCATGAGTAAAGTAACGGCAGTAACAGCAATAGCAGATATTCAAAGCAGCCCCGATCATCGTCGCCTCCCGATCAACATGGTGGGCATCAAGAATATCCGTCATCCGGTACGCGTCAGGGATAGAAGCGGTGGCGAACAACATACCATTGCCAACTTTAATATGTATGTGAATTTGCCGCATAACTTTAAAGGCACGCATATGTCACGTTTCGTGGAACTCTTGAATACTCAGGAACGCGAAATAACCGTTGCTTCCTTCAAGGATATCCTGGCAAAAATGACCAAAACGCTTGATGCCGAATCCGGTCATATCGAGATGAGCTTTCTTTATTTCGTCAACAAAACCGCGCCGATTTCCGGCGTACAGAGTTTGCTGGATTATGAGGTGACGTTTATCGGTGAAATCAATAAAGGTAAGGCGCTCATGACCATCAAGGTAGTAGTGCCCGTGACAAGCTTATGCCCGTGTTCCAAGGAAATTTCCGATTATGGCGCCCATAATCAACGCTCACATGTTACGGTTACCGCCCAAACCGATGGTTTTGTCTGGATTGAAGAGATTATCGATATGATCGAAGAGGAATCATCATGTGAAATCTATGGCCTGTTAAAACGGCCGGATGAGAAATACGTAACGGAGCGCGCCTATGATAATCCAAAATTCGTGGAAGATATGGTGCGTGATGTTGCGGCACGCTTGAATAATGACCCCAGGATGATCGCCTATACACTGGAATCCGAAAATTTCGAGTCAATACATAATCACTCGGCTTACGCGCGTATCGAAAAAAGTACGGCATAGTTTAATAAACACTGATGCGTATAAAGATCGTGTGATAATAAGGAGGTACAGCCTTTTACGGCCACCAAGAAGGATATAATCAACATCTTCATCACTTGTTCATTGCTCAATGAAACCTCTTATTATATTTCGTCATGTTGATATCGAAGGCCCTGGATATCTCACTCACTTTCTAAAAACGCATGGAATACACTATCTGCTTGTAAAGGTGGATCAGGGCGATGAAATCCCGCGCAGCTTGGATAATATCGGGGGGCTGGTTTTTATGGGCGGCCCCATGAGTGTCAATGATGACCTGCCATGGATCCATCAGGAAATCGCCTTAATAAAGCGTGCCGCCGAGGCAAAACTGCCAATACTGGGTCATTGCCTGGGCGGTCAGCTTATCAGCAAGGCTCTCGGTGGAGAAATCTATCCCAATCCAGCAAAAGAAATCGGATGGTATAACGTAGAATGGATTGAAAACAGAGTTGCGCCTGGCTGGCTCAATGGCCTGCCTTTAAACTTTGAAGTATTTCACTGGCATAATGAAACCTTTACTATCCCGCGCGGCGCCACCAATATCCTGCGCAGTCATCATTGTTCACGGCAAGCCTTTGTCAAAGATAACATCCTTGCCTTGCAATTCCATGTGGAAATGACTGTGGACATGACCAAAGAGTGGGCGCAGGTCAACCGGGTCGAACTGGAGACAACTGCCCGTCAAAACCCCGGAGTTCAAACCTACGCCCAGATGCTGGATGAAATCGAGGGCAGAACAATGGCATTACACAAGGTTGCTAATATCATCTATGGACATTGGTTACGCATCGGCAGCAATGAGCAATTACCGGTCCTATAGTTACTGATCTGTCAAACCATCCGGCCTTAACTAAAAATAATATATAAAATAAATGCTTACCTCGACATCCCGCGGTATTTCTTGCTAACATATTGATATCATAGCCAATAATTCACCGATACCGGGGCGAATCTATACCTTACTGTTGTTTCCCGCCGTATATTGCCGCTTTTCCCACATATATTTCCCATCACAAGCTTAAGTTTTTTTACCTGTTTGACGTTAACTAATTGATAGATAACTAAAGCGGATCAGCACAAAAGTGCCTGAAATTATTAACGTAATTCTAAATCCGATAACATCTCCCGAGGGAGCTACCAAGTGAAGCTTGCAATCCTGCCCATAATACTGGGGCTGATACTGGCCAGCGCCGTCTACTGGAAATACCAGCATGATTTGGCGATAAACGAAGAAAATTATATCGCCACATCACATAACGAAGCCGAACGTTTCAAAACCCGGCTGCAACAACAGTTATTACTGATCTATCAAGGTATCCGGACAATCGCAAACCTGCCGTCAGTACGTACTATATCTCTGGACGATAACTCACTCGATGCCAATGTCCTGTATACCATTCGTGAGATATTCGATAATCTCTCGACGAATGTTGGACTCTCGTCGCTATATTTCATGCCTAGCATCCCTGTTGATGGGATTTCAACCGATGCCGGAGAATTCCACTTGCCATTGTTAGTACTTGATCCTGAATTTCATTTTAATCCGGGGGTCAATGATTTCAGCAAAAACGGTGGCGCATCATTAAATAAAAATGCATTAATAGCGTTACTTGGCAAGGATTCAATACAAAATAGCCGGGTAATCTTCAAGCAGCTGCAGGAATTAAAACACCAATTTCCAACATTAAAACACGTTCGAAATATAGAATTTCCTGCGGTTACAGCGATCGAATACGAGCAAAAAGATCGACTAGTTTTTGAAAATATTTCCGCCGATATTCGCCAAAATGACAATCACTCCCTGATTTACTCTGTACCGTTCTACGGCCGTGACGGTGATTTCAAAGGCGCAATCGCTGCTATTGTTCCGATACAACGTCTACGCGAAATGATCTCCAGCCCGGGTAATGTTATCTTGCATCAAGGCTCTGGCTTTACTATCACGCCTTTAACCCCGGGCATCTGGCAAAGCGCCATGCCTTGGATCAAGAAAATTCGACCCCATCCGGATTTAATATATTCCCGGATATATACAATCGGTATCCCTGATATCAGTGGTAACTGGATATTATGGTCTGCGCGTCCCGATTCTGATTACCGGATCAGAAGCGATGTACATTCAACGACAAACTTCTTGTATATCGGCTGGCTGGCAACAGCCATCCCGACGTATGGATTGTTCATGTTCATACGAATCACCCGCCGCCAACAATCGTTGGTTCATCAAAAAAACATCGACCTGGAAAAGCGCGTCAATGAGCGTACACGGGCATTAAGTATTAGTGAAGAGAAATACCGCACAGTGGTATTCAATGCAATCGACGGTATTATCACCGTCACAGATCAAGGCATGATAGCTACATTCAACCCCGCTGCGGAAAAAATGTTTGGATATACCTCTGCAGAAATCGTTGGTCAAAGCGTCAAGCAACTATATATTGAAGACACCTTCGTCGGACGCAGAATCTCCAGATTACTGGAGATTTCTCAAAAACAGCATGCGCTCAAACACTCAAGAAAAACAACGTCAGCAAATGGTTCTACGATCCTGAAACTGGGCCTGGAAGAGACGCAAGGAAAATGCAAAAATGGCGCGGTTTTTCCCATGGAAATATCCATAAGTGAGATGTCACTAAGAAATCAAACCTCCTATGTTGCAGTAGTACGGGACATTACAAAGCGCAAACAAGCTGAAGAAGAACTGCAGGAATTACATGATGAACTGGAACACCGGGTTATCAAACGGACTAAAGAACTCGCTGACGCCAATGAAGAGCTTGAATATCAGGCGTTACACGATGCCCTTACGGATCTCCCAAACCGCATACTGCTACAGGACCGTTTGAATCAAGCGATATTGTCCGCGCAACGGGAAAGCAGGCCGCTGGTGCTGTTTGTGATTGATCTTGATCGTTTTAAGGAAATCAACGATACCCTCGGTCATCACTACGGTGACGTAATGATACAACAAGTCGCAATGAGGTTACGCAGCACGCTGCGTGAATCCGACACCGTCGCCCGGTTCGGTGGCGACGAATTCGCCCTGTTACTACCAACTGTCGAGGACCGTGAACATGCACTACAGGCGGCCCGTAAAATTATCGAGGCTATGGAGCGGCCTTTCTTCCTTGAAGGACAAACCTATCACATAGGTATAAGCATCGGTATCGCCATGTTTCCCGAACATGGCGTGGATGGCTCAACCTTGATGCGCCACGCCGATATAGCGATGTACGTGGCAAAACGCAATAACACCGATATTGTGTTGTACGATCCGTCATTGGATCACCATAGTCTGAACCGGCTGGCGTTGATGGGTGAATTGCGGCACGCCATCGATCACGAAGAACTGCTGTTACACTATCAACCCAAAATCGACATCAAAGGCGGATATATCACTGAAGTCGAGGCATTAGTCCGTTGGCAACATCCCGAACGGGGATTGATGATGCCGGACGATTTTATTCCGCTTGCCGAACAAACCGGACTGATAAAACCGCTCAGCATATGGGTAATCAAAGAGGCAATGAGACAATGCACAACCTGGCACCGGGTTGGTTATAACATTAAAGTTGCCGTTAATCTCTCCGCACGGAACCTCCATGATACGCAGCTGCCCGATTACGTCGGCCGGCTTATGAAAGCCTGGGAAGTCATCCCCGATTGGCTTGTATTTGAAATTACGGAAAGTGCCATCATGTCGGACCCAATCAGTGCTATGGAAACGCTCACTCGTCTTCATAAGATGGGGATCAATCTATCAATTGATGACTTCGGCACGGGTTACTCATCCCTCTCCTACCTTAAACAATTACCGGTCAATGAAATCAAGATTGATAAATCCTTTGTTATGGATATGGCGCACAACAAAGATGACCTGGTAATTGTACGGTCGACTATTGATTTGGCCCACAACATGGGGCGTAAGGTAATCGCTGAAGGGGTGGAAACAACGCAAGTGTGGGATATGCTGGTAAAGCTTGGTTGCGATATGGCACAAGGGAACTATATCAGCAAACCTCTGTCTGCGGACAAGCTCAAACAGTGGTTATGCGAATCGAAATGGGGAATATTCTGCGTTGATATGCCGTGGTTAAACGTCAAATAGAATACAGGCTATGATAGTTTGATAAATGTTTCCCGGTAATATTTCAATTCATTAATAGAGTCCCGAATGTCATCCAATGCCAGGTGGGTAGATTCCTTCTCAACACCACTGTAGACCGCGGGCGCCCAACGGCGCGCCAATTCCTTAATAGTGCTCACGTCCAGATTCCGGTAATGGAAATACTGTTCGAGTTGCGGCATAAGACGGTGTAAAAAACGGCGGTCCTGGCAGATACTATTGCCACACATCGGGGATTTACCCTGTGGTACATATCTGCTTAAAAACTCCAGCGTCAACTCCTCAACTTCGCCTTCGTTCATAGTGCTGCCACGCACCCTGTCTATCAAACCGGATTTACGGTGTTGAGTCCTGTTCCATTCATCCATCGCATTCAACACCTCGTCACTCTGGTGTATGGCCAACACGGGTCCTTCTTCGAGCATCTCCAGGTTACTATTGGTGACAATGGTTGCGATCTCGATGATATAATCATTGCCGGTATCAAGTCCGGTCATTTCCAGATCGATCCAGATCAGGTTATCAGGGTCCTGTATACTACTCATTTCACATTCCGGTTTGCATGGATTAACGCATTAATTTAGCATTGTACCAAAGACCATCGGTGCTGGCGCTATTATGTATTGAATGCTCATGAATACATTTACGGGTTTATTTATTATTATGCTGGTACTCGCAACGGGTACGCAGCTATGGTTGACAAAACGCCAATATAACCGCGTTTATGCGCATCGCGGCAAAGTGCCGCCACCATTTAGCGATAATATCCCGCTCGAGGCACATCAGAAAGCGGCTGATTATACCATCGCAAAAATCCGTTTTGAGAGAATGGATCTTGTATTCAGCGCCATCATTTTATTGTTCTGGACGTTTGGCGGCGGCCTGGAATTTCTGGATACAGCGTGGCGCAGCCTGGAATTCCCCCCCATAATGACCGGCATTGGCGTACTGCTAAGTGTATTTTTTATTTCAAATGTGCTCGAATTGCCATTCTCTGTTTTCCACACGTTTGTATTGGAGCAGCGCTTTGGTTTCAATCATACGAGGCCCGCAACCTTCATAAAAGACATTCTGATACAATCATTAATCGCCCTCATCATTGGTTTTCCATTGGCATGGGTGGTGCTATGGCTGATGGAACGATCCGGACAACTGTGGTGGCTGTATGTATGGGCCGTATGGATGGGATTTTCCATATTCATGATGTGGGCATACCCGGCCGTAATATCGCCACTCTTCAACAAGTTTTCACCGCTTGGTGACACCGGTTTGAAATCCCGCATCGAAAATCTATTAGCGAGAACCGGCTTCAAGAGCAACGGGATTTTCGTTATGGATGGTTCACGCCGCTCGGGACACGGTAACGCTTATTTTACCGGTCTTGGCGCCAACAAACGCATTGTATTTTTTGACACCCTGATTAATACGCTGACGCCCGGTGAAATCGAGGCCGTATTAGCCCACGAACTCGGCCATTTCAAACGCCGCCATATTCACAAGCGTATCGGCGCAATGGCTGGATTGAGTTTGACCGGGTTAGCTCTACTGGGCTGGCTGATCGATCAGGAATGGTTTTACACCGGCCTGGGGGTACGACATGCATCTGATTACGCCGCCTTGATTCTATTTATGTTTGTCATGCCTGTATTCACCTTCTTTATGTCGCCTCTGATGTTACACGTGACGCGCAAACACGAATTCGAAGCCGATGACTATGCCGCCAAGCAGGCAAATCCACATGAACTTATACAGGCCCTTGTTAAATTATATAAGGAAAATGCGGCGACGCTTACACCCGATCCTCTTTATTCGGCCTTTCATGACTCACATCCTCCTGCACCTATCCGGGTGGCGCATTTAGGAAATAAACTGTAATGTCCGGAATGGCAAACAAGCGTTGCAAACCCTGCGAATCAGGGGGAACCCCTCTGGAAAAAGAAGCCGCCGTCAAATATCTTGAACATGCCGAAGGCTGGGAACTCAACGATGATGCAACGGCAATAAGCCGCACTTACCGTTTTAAAAACTATTACCAAACCCTGGCATTTGTAAATGCCGCCGCCTGGATTGCGCACCAGGAAGATCATCACCCGACACTGACGGTCGATTACAATCGCTGTCACGTCCTTTACAGTACGCATGCCATCAAGGGACTCTCGGAAAACGATTTCATCTGCGCCGCAAAGATCAACGCCTTACTCGCTATAAACGATGAGTAGGAAATAATCCTTGATTAAAACCTATCTCAAACACGCGAACACAGCGGTTCTGAGACAGGTTTAACGGGTTGCCGATACCGGCTCCGCCAACATCGCGCCCGTTATTATTACCAGCGCCCTGGTAATGAGGATACCCTTGGCCTGGCCTTTGTGATCCGGGCGCGCCTGTTCGTCCCCACGTAGAATTTCCCGCCCCGCCATAATCTGAAACACATACAGGACATAGAGAGTAATCACCAGAAAAAAATGCATCCAGATAAGAAAAGAGAATATCTCTTCATGCTCGATCAGCCGCTTTACCCAATCACGTGTCATGAACAGATAGATGGGGAAAAAAAGATCGATTACCATAATCGACGCCATTACGGAAATGTGAAACCGGCGAAACCGCGCCAGATAAAAGCTGGCCACCATCACTAAATAGGTAACACTGGCGAATATTACGGTACCCGCTAGCATAACGTACTACCCGCAATTCTCATTTCTTCCCCGCGTCATCGTGTGCGGCAATAATCCTCAGTATCTTCCCCGCTTGATGGGCAACTGCATAGACCTCCTGTACCTGATCCTGGCCAAAACTGCTGATATGATAGCCTGTGTTTAACAGCGTCTTCTGAGCGATAACCGCTTCGCCATCATAACGCAATCCACCGAGCTGCATTTTTACGTAATCCGCATAGAGATAGGCACCACATAATGCGGGGATTGATTCACCACGGTAAACGACACCGCCGGTGATTGAAAACCCTGCGGGATGCTCATAGGTAAAAATAGGTGGTTGTAAGCTGGACTGGGCACATTTATTGGTGTCTTCAACAGCACATCGATTCCCTTCCATGATATCCCAACCGTAATTGCCGCCCTTTACAACAATATCAACCTCTTCAACTTTATTCTGTCCTACATCCGCCAGATACAGTAACCCGGTTTTATCATCAAATGAGAACCGCCATGGATTACGTAAGCCATAGGCCCAAATCTCACCCCGGTACCCTGGCCGTCCTGTAAAGGGATTATCTTTTGGTATTGCGTAATGTAACGGCGGTGATTCATTATCGATATCGATTCTTAACAGTGCACCCAGCAATGTCGACGTATCCTGTCCATGACCAAATGGATCATTCGCCAACCCACCATCACCCATACCGACATAAAGATAACCATCTGGCCCGAACGCAATCTGGCCACCGTTATGATTATCAAACGGCTGCTTAACCTTCAATAATACCCTTTCACTAGCGGGATCGGCTTGATGTACGGAAACCCGCTTGAAGCGTGACACGATAGTCGTTAACGAACCGAGCAATCCCTCCTTGCGGGTATAGTTCACGTAGAAATAACCGTTATCACGGTAATGCGGGTGGAATGCAATACTTAACAATCCTTTTTCACCACCATCTACGACACGCCGGTGTATATCGAGAAAGGCCCGTGGCAATATTTTTCCGTTTTCAATGATTCGGACATAACCACTCTGTTCCACGACATACAATCTTTCGCTGTCATCACCCGCATGGGTTAAATACACAGGTTGATCAAATCCGGAGGCAATTTCCTTTAATGCGATAGCGGGAAATGATTGCTTATCTGCAGGCTCATCACATGAACCTGCAACACCGGGGTTTGCCCATAAACACAAAAAAAAAGGTATTAACAGCTTGAATCTGGTATATCGAAGTAACAGGATAAAATTCATGAAGAATCCATGGTGATATTTTCTATATCTCACGGCGGCCGGATAAGGCATGTGACAGCGTGCCACCGTCAAGATACTCGAGTTCGCCGCCAAATGGCACGCCATAGGCGATACGCGTTACCTTGAGACCGGCCCGACGGACCATCTCTGCAATATAATGCGCCGTCGCCTCCCCTTCGACCGTTGGATTGGTGGCCAGAATCACTTCCTTGACCTCGCCATCATTGAGCCGCAGCGCAAGACGATCAAGCCCGATGTCTTCCGGACCGATGCCATCCAACGGTGAAAGATGTCCCATTAATACAAAGTACAAGCCTTTATAGGATGTGGATTGTTCAACAGCCTGAACATCCGCAGGCATCTCAACAATACATAGCTGCGTGTGGTCACGTCCTTTATTGGCGCACAATGTACAAACATCGTCTTCGCTTAATGTACGGCAGGAAGCACAATGACCGACCTTGTCCGCCGCATCATTGAGGGCCTTTGCCAGGCGGCGGGCTCCTTCCCGGTTCCGCTCAAGTAAATAAAAGGTCATACGTTGCGCGGATTTCGGGCCAACGCCCGGCAAACAACGCAGCGCATCAATTAACCGATTAATTAGAGAATGTTCCGCCATCCGGCGCTATTAAAACGGGAGTTTCATTCCAGGCGGCAATGAGATACCACTTGTCATATCCGACATTCTTTGCTTGGTTTCACTCTCGATTTTACGCACCGCATCATTAACCGCAGCGGCAATAAGATCTTCCAGCATTTCTTTATCATCCTGCATCAGGCTGTCAGCGATATTTACGCGTTTCAAATCATGGCGGCCCGTCATCACAACGCTCACCAGCCCACCGCCTGCCTGCCCGGTGACCTCCATATTCTGGATCTCTTCCTGAGCCTTTTGCATATCCGCCTGCATCTTCTGAGCCTGCTTCATCAGATTTCCAAGACCACCTTTCATTACGTTACCTCTTGATTGGTTTACTATTAAATTGGATTTAAATAATCAGGACCGCTCAATCGACCGGCTGTATCGTATCGGGTATAACTCGCGCGCCGAATGTCTCGCGCAACACCTTAACGTTTGTATCGCTTTCTATCGCTTCCAATGCAGCCTGATAGCGTTCATTTTCGTTGCGTGTACGTTGCACGGCGGGTGTTTCCAATACGGGAACTCCGACTCTTATTTCCAATTTGACAGGTGCCGAGAAATACTTTTGCAACCCCTGCTCCAGGCGTTTTTCACAATTTTTACTGCGTAAATGTTCGTGCGCAGTATCTAACAATAATTGCACCTTGTCGGTATCCCGCCTGATAAGCACACAATTTGCGGCCAGTTCACGCACCATCCCTGTTACGTGCAGTGCGTCGACTATCGATGCCCACTCATTGGAAGGCATAACCCCCATCTCCCGTAGTACCTGATTTTCCACGGCCGGTTTAGACATGGATGGTTTTGCATGTTTTTGTACTTTATTACTTTGAGCAACCGGTTCAGCGGTATCCGTAGCCGGACGGAATGCAAGCATACGTAACATAATCATCTCAAAACCGGCACGAGGATCAGGAACAAATTCCAGGTCACGGCGCCCCAACAATGCAATCTGATAGTAAAGCTGTATATCCTCCTGGCTTGTGCTGTTGGCAAACCTCATAATCACTTCGTCATCCGTTTCGCTGCCATCAAGAACGGATGGCACAACCTGAACGACTGCAATACGATGCAGTAACGTTATCAACTCGCTTAATACATCTGAAAAATCGGGTGCAAGCTCTGATAATATATTTATCCGTGCCAACAATTCAGTGCCGTCATTCCTGGTCAGTGCATCGAGCAGTTTAATGACATAGTCCTGTTCGATGCTTCCAAGCATGGCACTCACATCTGCCGATGTCAGCTTGCCGCCGCCATAGGCTATCGCCTGATCAAGCAGACTTAGTGCATCCCGCATGCTGCCATCAGCTGCACGCGCCAAATGTGACAGTGCCGGTATTTCATAAACAATTTTTTCCTGATCGAGAATATGACCAAGATGTTTACTAATCAATGTCTGCGGCAGGCGTTTAAGGTTAAACTGCAAACAACGGGATAAAATAGTGACGGGTAACCGTTGCGGATCCGTTGTTGCAAGCAGAAATTTAATATGGGGCGGAGGTTCTTCCAATGTTTTCAACAGGGCATTAAAGCTGTGAGTCGACAGCATATGCACTTCATCAATCAGATACACTTTGAAACGGCCCCTGGTGGGCGCATATTGAACGTTGTCCAGAAGTTCGCGCGTATCTTCAACCTTGGTCCGTGACGCCGCATCCACTTCGATCAAGTCGACAAACCGGCCTTCATCAATTTCACGGCATGAAGAACACTCACCACAAGGCGTAGAACTTACGCCGCGTTCACAGTTCAGTGCTTTCGCCAGGATACGGGCTATGGTCGTTTTACCCACGCCACGTGTACCGGTGAATAAATAAGCATGGTGTATGCGATCATGATCAAGCGCATTTATAAGTGCGCGCAGAACATGCTCTTGCCCGACCAATTCGCTGAATAAACGTGGGCGCCATTTACGCGCCAGTACTTGATAAGTCATGAATCGCTCAAACCCTTAACCCATTGCTTATACTTGCCACTTGATATGAAGGCGGCTCGTACCCACCACATCCCGGCACACGAGTCCATTACTGCCGCTGCTTCCTTCCGGACCTGACGGGGTTCGCAACTTGCCGTTGCGGGAGGACCGGTACAAGCCACCATGAACATTATACAGATACCTCTCCGTTATTGGCGGAGAGGGAGGGATTACTCGGCCCTGCACTCCGACGTTCTCCCTACGCACACTGCGTGTGCTCCGGTCGTCGAACCCGTCTTATTTGATACGAGGGTTCGAATCTACCCATTCAATTCCAAACAACTGGACCGTAACCTGGCCCACTCGTTTGGGATTGGCGGAGAGGGAGGGATTCGAACCCTCGGTACGGGTTAGCGTACACACACTTTCCAGGCGTGCTCCTTCAACCGCTCGGACACCTCTCCCTGCAATGAAATGTTTAGCGTATCTTATCTGCCTGAATACTATGCAGCAATTTAATATTAATGACAGTTTTAAATCGATTACTGATCGTCATACAGCATTATTCTCCGTACTAATTGATGATATTACGGGCTTTTAGCAATTCAATAACTGCATTGGTACATTCGTCCAGGGTTTCCGTGCCGGTATTGACGCTTAATTCAGGATTATCAGGTGCCTCATACGGAGAGGAAATGCCGGTAAATTCCGGTATTTCGCCGGCTCTTGCCTTTTTGTATAACCCTTTGACATCACGCGTTTCACACACGTCTAATGGACAATCACAAAAGATCTCCAAAAAATCCCCGTGTGGCAGCAGATTTCTGACTACGTTCCGATCCGCCTTAAATGGTGATATAAAGGCCGTCGCCACAATCACGCCTGCCTCGGTAATCAGTTTGGCCACTTCACCAATCCGCCGGATGTTTTCTTTCCTGTCCTCTGCTGAAAACCCCAGATCCGAACACAAGCCATGGCGCACGTTATCACCATCCAGTACGAATGTACGGCATTCCATCTTATGGAGCCGTTCTTCAATGGCATGAGCCAGCGTCGATTTCCCGGATCCGGAAAGCCCGGTAAACCATAACACCGCACTTTTATGGCCATTTAAGCGATGGCGATGCTCCTTGGTGATCGTGGCATGATGCCATACAACATTGGCGCTTTTCTTGTTACTGCCCATCTGTTTGTTCCTTCTCTAAATGTGAATAATTCCCGTTTTAACGTCACCTACTGTGACTACACAATAATTTTATATATTTATCAAAGAGTTATTAGTAATATTAGACACCCTTTATCATTAAGGTGGCCAACGAAACAATATAACTTAACCTCTATAAAATCAATAAGTTATATTGCTGTTACAACAACAGCCTCCTGATTAAATATTTATTTATATTTCAATGAGTTAACAAGTAATTTTAGAACGGATCAATAAAAAATTCTCTCAAATTACTTTCCGTATGTGGCTGAATCGCATACAATTGCTCATTGGCGGAGAGGGTGGGATTCGAACCCACGTGGGGCGGTTAAACCCCCAGCCGATTTCGAGTCGGTGCCGGTATGGCCACTTCGGTACCTCTCCAGTAAATTTTCAAATCATAACTATAAACCGGCTAGAGAAAAAGTTAACACATGTACAACGGCTGCGAATTACGCACTGCCGCATATAAAAAACACATTGTACATCAAGTTCAATAATACCATCTGCCAATTAAGATATGTTAAAACGCTATTTTAGAAATCTTTCAATGGCGCGGCTGGGCGCCTTCGTAGGTACCTCACTGTTGTTGTTGTTGACCGCCTGTACCGATCAGCCTTCGGTACTTGAACAGATCAAACATAAAGGCGAGTTGGTAGTCGTCACCCGTAATAGTCCAACCACCTACTTTGAAGGGCCCTATGGACCAACAGGGCTCGAATATGACCTGATCAGTCTGTTCGCTGACTACCTGGGTGTCGATCTTAAGCTGATTACCACAACAAACTTCAATGCCATTCTTCCCATGGTGGCGCGACGTGATGCACATCTGGCGGCTGCGGGCCTTACCATTACTGACGCGCGCAAAGGCCGGGTGCGTTTTGGCCCGGCATATCAAAGAATTACAGAACAACTGGTTTACCGTACAGGGACTAAAATCCCGCAAAGCCCCGACGATCTGACTGATAGCCGCCTGGAGGTCATCGCAGGCAGCAGTCATGCGGAACGGCTGGCAAACTTATCCAAACACTACACAAATCTGACCTGGCACGAAAATAACGAGGCAGAAAGTGAAGAGCTGCTCTCGTATGTGTGGGAGAAGAAGATCGACTACACGATTGCCGATTCAAACGAAGTCGCATTAAACCAGCGCTACTATCCGGAACTGCGGATCGGCTTTGATTTGACTGAACCTCAGCAACTTGCTTGGGCCTTCCCCAAGGGTACCGATAAAAGTCTATATAATGAAGCCGTTAAATTTTTTGTCCTCATAAAGCAAAGCGGCAAACTTGAACAGATCCTCGACCGGTATTATGGCCATGTACAGGATTTCGATTATGTCGGCACACGGTTGTTCATGAAACACATCATCGAACGCTTGCCGGATTATATGGATCATTTCCAACAGGCCGCACGACAAAACGGCATAGATTGGCGTTTGTTAGCCGCCATCGGCTACCAGGAATCGCACTGGAACCCGCGCGCCATTTCTCCCACCGGGGTAAGAGGTATCATGATGCTGACACGGACGACGGCGGCTGACATGGGTTTTAGCAACCGGATTGATCCGCAGAATAGTATTAATGGTGGCGCCCGCTATTTCAATTTACTTAAAAACAGAATTCCACGGCGTATTGTCGAACCGGATCGAACGTGGTTTGCGCTCGCGGCATATAATATTGGATTAGGCCATGTCGAAGACGCGCGTACGATAACACGGCAACAGGGCGGTGACCCTGACAAATGGGTCGATGTTAAGACAAATCTGCCGCTTCTTACACAAAAACGCTGGTATGAACAACTCCGACACGGTTATGCAAGAGGCAGTGAGGCGTTAAGATATGTCGAAAATATCCGCAGCTATTACGATATTCTGGTATGGCAGACCGAACCGAATAAGCTAAAACTCCCGATCACCCCGGTAAAATACCCGATCACCATGAGTCAATACGTACCTTCTCCAATTCTGTAATATATAAATTAAAACCTCCAATACATATACTCACTAGCGCCGGGTTTTAAAAAAGTTAACCAATATCTCGGCACATTCACTTTCAAGCACCCCTTTTTCACAGACAACTTTATGATTGAATTGATCCGATAGCAAGGTATCGAAGACGCCACCTGCGGCACCTGCTTTTGAATCATCCGCCCCGAATACTACCCTGTTTACCCGCGCATGAATAATGGCGCCCGCGCACATGATGCAGGGCTCCAGCGTCACATATAACGTAGTGTCCAACAGCCGGTAATTCTTAAGCCTTGCCGCAGCTGCGCGCAGCGCGACAATCTCGGCATGAGCCGTCGGATCATGTGCAACGATAGGCCGGTTCCACCCTTCCGCAATCAGCTCATCATCCTTCACCAACACAGCGCCAACGGGTACCTCGCCCTCCAGTTCAGCCCGTTTGGCAAGTTGCAGGGCATGGTGCATCCAACGGGTATCGATGTCTGAATTCACGTTTATAAATTAATTCTATTAAATCACAAATAACTCAGCTTATAAGATACAAGAGGAAAGATAAAAGACTACCGATACTGTTCAGGCGAAATGAACACCGTGGTAGCGGAAAAAAGGTGGCGACGGCTGCGTGCAATGTCTTCATACAGCCCCGCGAGTGCGGGCTCGGCTTCCGGTTGGTGGCGGGGCAGCCCCGATTCAGGCTTTCTGCGGTTACCGGTGCGTGTGCCATGATGTTCGTGATTGAAAACGGTAAACTGTGCTGGTTCATGGCGTTTTTGTAGAACGAGAAACGCCGTGAACGGGCAGGTCCGCCGGGCAGCACTGCTCATGGGGTACGATCGCATCCCGCTTCTCGTACCAACCACGTGTGCGGTTGACCACGCCCACGGCGATCAGCATCACCGGCACCTCGATGAGCACACCGACCACGGTGGCCAGTGCCGCGCCGGACTCAAAACCGAACAGGGCGATGGCGGTAGCCACCGCCAGTTCGAAGAAATTGCTGGCGCCGATCAGCGCCGAGGGCCCGGCGACGCAGTGCGGCGAACGTACCGCGCGGTTGAGCAGATAAGCGAGCCCCGAGTTACAGAACACCTGGATCAGGATCGGCACCGCCAATAGCAGTATGATCAGCGGCTGATTGATGATCTGCTCGCCCTGAAAACCGAACAGCAGCACCAGGGTAGCGAGCAGCGCGGCCAATGACACCGGGTGCATGCGGTTCAGCACTTTTTGCAGACGCAGATAACCGTGCTCGCCCTTGAGCAGCCGGTTGCGCCACAGATTGGCGATCACCAACGGTACGACGATGTAGACCAATACCGACAACAACAACGTGTCCCAGGGCACAGTGATGGCGGACAAACCCAGCAGCAGCCCGACGATGGGCGCGAAGGCGACGATCATGATCACATCGTTGAGCGCGACCTGCGACAGCGTGAAGTGCGGCTCACCTTTGGATAAGTGACTCCACACAAACACCATGGCGGTACAGGGTGCGGCGGCGAGGATGATCAGCCCGGCGATATACGAGTCGATCTGCTCCGCCGGCAACCAGTCGCGGAACAATCCGCCGATAAACAGCCAGGCCAGCAACGCCATGGAAAACGGCTTGACCGCCCAGTTGACGAACAACGTCACGCCCACGCCGCGCCAGTGCCGGGTCACTCCCTTGAGGGCACGCAGATCGATCTTGAGCAGCATGGGGATGATCATCAGCCACACCAGCACCGCCACCGGCAGATTGACCTTGGCCACCTCAAGCGCACCAACCGTCTGGAAGGCGCTGTTGAAGAAATGGCCCAGGCCGATGCCGGCCAGGATGCAGAGAAACACCCACAGGGTCAGGTAGCGTTCGAACAGACCCATGGCTGGTTTGGTATCGTTTTGTTGCTGTGCTGACATTTTTTTACCTTTAATTGATTAGGTTGGGCATCGAGGATAACGCCGCGCGATCGTCGCTGTAGGGTGCCTGGCCGGCGACGCCTTCGGCCGTAGCCGCCAGCACCTGCCGCGCCCACGCGGGCAGCGCGTCGTGCAGCCGGTAATAGACCCATAAGCCCTGGCGGCGGTCGCTGACCAGTCCCCTCTGGCGCAACTGGGCCAGATGGCGGGAGATCATCGGCTGCGACACCCCCAGCGCATGGGTCAACTCACACACGCACAACTCCGCCTCCTGTTGCAAGAGCAGCAGCGTGCGCAGCCTCAGCGGGTGAGCCAGGGCGGTGAAGAGTGTGTCCGGGATCATATTCATGGTTTACAATATATGATTGAGCATATATACCGTCAAGCATATATTTACACATGATACGAGCCCCCACTGGTCAAAAGGAAAACAATTATGCCTACCCCATCCGGCTCTTGTTCCTGTCTACGGGTAATTCCTGCCACCTTCGAAGCACGTTACGGTGATTATCTGGCACTGCAACGCATCGCATGGATCGTCACACAACAGTGCCGGCGTATCGCCAAGGGGTAGCGGGTTACTTAATGTGAGGGAAACTCACCCCGCAACGTATCCGCCAACACCGAAAGCCTATCGGCAAGCCGTTTCGCGGTTTCTGGTGGTGGCAAAGGCACTTTGAGGCTGCGGCTACCGGTTGTGCCGGGTCGCGGTCGATCCACGGGGTGGGGTGTCGTTCCCCCCCATCGTTTGTCGCCGTCAGCGCGGTGAATGCATTCAATGAGTCCTTAAGCCCAGGTCCACCTCGACAAAGCGCTCACGGCGGTCGTCGACCAGCGGAATGCGTGTATCGGGACGTTCGGCGCCGTCCACCCTCACGCGGATGACCTGCGCCGATGCTTCGCCGACGCGCCTGACGGTGATGTGGTAGACGGTGTCGCGATAGCGGTAGTGGATTTTGTAGAAATCCCAATCTGCAGGGATACACGGCGCAATGCGCAGATGGTCCACTTCCAGTCGCAGGCCCAGCAGGGTTTCCACGGTAAGCCGGTACATCCAGCCCGCCGCCCCGGTGTACCAGGTCCAGCCACCCCGGCCGGTGTGTGGCGGCGCAGCATAAATATCTGCGCACATGACGTACGGCTCGACCTTGTAGCGCGCGATCGCCTCGGGCGCGCTGCCATGATTGACCGGATTGAGCATGGTGAACAGTTCCCACGCGCGATCCCTCTCGCCCAGCATGGCGAACGCCATCGTCGTCCAGATCGCGGCATGGGTATATTGACCGCCGTTCTCGCGCACGCCGGGTATGTAGCCCTTGATGTAGCCGGGCTCCAGGTCTGATTTGTCGAAGGGCGGGTCGAGCAGCTGGATTAACTGCGCATTGCGCCGCACCAGGCGTTGGTCCACCGCAACCATCGCCTGGCGAGCTCGCGCAGGGTCGCCGCCGCCCGAAATGACCGCCCAGCTCTGGCTGATCGAATCGATCTGGCACTCTTCATTGTCCGACGAGCCCAGCGGTGTGCCATCATCGAACCAGGCCCGCTTATACCAGCCGCCGTCCCAGGCATTGGCCTCAAGGCTGTTGCGCAGCAGCGTGGCCTGCCCGGTACAGAGGTCGGCAAATGTCGCGTCGTCCCGGTCACGCGCCAGGCCGGCAAACAGCTGCAGGGTCTCATACAGAAACCACGCCAGCCAGACGCTTTCGCCCCTGCCCTCGCGACCGACCAGATTCATGCCGTCGTTCCAGTCGCCGCAGCCCATCAGCGGCAATTGATGTGCGCCAAAACGCAAGCCGTGCTTGATGGCACGCACGCAGTGTTCATAGAGGCTCGCCGCTTCCGCCGAACGTTGCGGCTGGTCGTAGTAGGCCTCCTCTTCCGGATACAACTCGCGGCCCTCCAGGAAATGGACTGACTCGTCGAGTACTCCGGTATCCCCGGTCGCCAGCACATAGCGACAGGTAGCATACGGCAACCACAGATAGTCATCGGAGAAATGGGTGCGCACGCCTTGTCCGTTGGGCGGATGCCACCAGTGTTGCACGTCACCCTGCAGGAACTGGCGCCCGGCGCAACGCATCAACTGCTCGCGGGCGAGCCAGGGCGTTGCATGGATCAGCGCCATGGTGTCCTGCAACTGATCGCGGAACCCGTAGGCACCGCCGGACTGGTAATAGCCACTGCGGCCCCACAGTCTGCAGGACAGTGTCTGGTACACTAGCCAACCGTTCGCCAACACGTCCAGCGCGGGATCCGGTGTCTCCACCTGCACCGCGCCCAGGGTGCGATTCCAGTGTTCCCACACCGCTTCCAGCGCCTGCCGCGCGCCCGCCGGTCCACTGAATCGCTGGATGAAATGCTGCGCTTCGTCGCTCTCGCGGGCCGCGCCGAAGACGAACACGATCTCGCGTTCCTCGCCGTCGGCCAGTTCGATCCGGGTCTGCATCGCCGCGCACGGATCCAGGCCCGCGCCTGCCTTGCCCGACAAACAGCTGCGGCGCATGGCCGCCGGGCTGGCCAGCGAACCATTGCGCCCGATGAATTCTTTGCGGTTTCCGGTCAACGTGCGCTCCGGCTCACTGACCTGCAAAAAGACAACCCGATTGGCGCATTCGCGGCCGTAGGCATTGCGGGCGAACAGCGCACCGCTGTGTGGATCTGTCTCGGTAACGATGTGCATCAGATTAGCGTGTCGCCACTCACCGAGCACCAGTTCCCAGTACCCGGTCAGCGACAAGCGGCGCGGGCGCCGCGAATGGTTGCGCAACTTTACCACCGCGAACTTAACCGGTGCATCCATGGCGACGTAGGTGAACAGTTCCGAAGAGATGCCGGCTTCGTAATGCTCGAACACGCTGTAGCCGAACCCGTGCCGGCACACATAACCGGAGCGGCCGCGGGCGGGCAGCGGCGTCGGCGACCAGAACGCCCCGGTTTCCTCGTCACGGATGTACAACGCCTCGCCGCTGCTGTCGGAGAGCGGGTCATTGTGCCAGGTCGTCAGCCGGAACTCGTGCGCGTTTTCCACCCAGGTATACGCGCTGCCGCTCTCGCTGACGACCGTGCCGATGTGCGGGCTGGTGATGACATTGGCCCACGGCGCCGGCGTGCTCTGCCCAGGCTCGAGGGTAACAACGTATTCGCGACCGTCGGGCGTGAAGCCACCCAGGCCGTTGCAGAAAATGCGTTCGCGCGCCACCAGCGCCTGGGCCGGTTCAGCGGCCGGTTGCTGCGATGGTTCCAGACGGCTCGGCAAGCGCTCTGCCGGCACGCGGCGTTCCACCTGCTCCAGCAATGTCTCGGCGGTATCGGTGACCACGACGCGTGCGACAGTCTGGAACATGACCCGGTCCTCTTCAGAAAGTTCTTCGGCACGGCGCAGGAAGACACCGCCCGGTCTGTCGACAATCTGCGCTTCGGGGCCCGCGTTGATCAGCCCTGTGATCTGATCCTGCAGAATCGCCCGGTAGCCCGAGAAGTCCTCATTCACGATCACCAGATCCACAGCCAAGCCCTTCATGCGCCAATAGGCATGGGCCTGCAGCACCTGTTGCACCAGGTCGATGCGATTCAGGTCGCCGATGCGGACCAGAACGATCGGCAGATCGCCCGAGACGGCAAATCTCCAGAGCCCGGACTGACCCAGCCGGTTGCGGGCAATAACGCTGGGCGCGGCGCGGCGCAGGGCGGTGCTGTGAATGACCGAGGTGGCCAGTCGACCATAGACCTGTGCATCGGCTTCGCTTGCATTGAGGTGGCGCAGCACCTCCTGGCTCTGGAACCATGCCATTTCAAAGGCACGCTCGACGAAGTGCCGGTCACAATACTTTTCAGCCAATGCCAATGCCGCCTCGCGCGTGTCCGTGACACCGGAGATGATCTGCACGGTGGCCGTTTCGTCGGGCAACAGGCTGAGGGTGCGGCGCATCGCCACGATGGGATCGAGCACCGGACCCTGCGTGTTCGATAACGTTATCTGGCTGTCAGTAATATCCAGCACCCTGGGGTTGGCCGCGGTTCGACCGCGCCCGATAAATCGGGCGCGGTCAGTCTCGTAAGACGCCTCGCCGGCAACAGCGCCGGGGGCGGCCAACAGGTGGAACATCCACGGCACCCGCTCCCCCGGCATGCGGCGACGCCGCGTGCAGAGGATCGCCTGCCGGTCGGGGAGGATTTCGGTTTGCACGAACAGATTGCTGAACGCGCGGTGCGCCAGGTCGGCATTCAACGGCGCCAACACCACCTCCGCGTAACTGGTCACCTCGATATGACGGGTACGGGACGACTGGTTGGTGAGGGTGACGCGACGGATCTCGACATCGTCTTCGGGCGACACGCTGATCTCGGTGTGCGCTTCGATGGCCTGATCGCGCCGCCGGAATTCGGCGCGCGCCTGCACGAAGATCGCCTGGTAGTGGTCGGCCTTGCGCAGGGTCGGTTGATACGCGGTTGACCAATAACGCCCCGTATCGCGGTCGCGCAGGTAAATGAATGTTCCCCAGCCATCGCAGGTGGCGTCCTCGCGCCAACGGGTGACGGCCAGGTCGCGCCAGCGGCTGTAACCGCCACCGGCATGGGTCGCCATGACGTGGTAGCTGCCGTTGGACAGCAGGTGAACTTCGGGTATCGGCGTGTCCGGGTCGCTGAACACGCGCATCATCGCACCTGCCTCAGCGGCGACGGGTCGCGCGGCGGCGCTCACTTCAGCCGCGTGCGGGTGCAACGTGGCGCCCTGCTTGGGCACACGCTCCTGGAGCAACAGTTGCGTCGCCTGTACCAGAGGGTCGGACATGAAGCGGCGCTGCATCGGACGGTCGAGCAAGACATGCTCAAAAGCCAGCAGGCTCATGCCTTGATGATGCGCCATGAAAGTACGCACGACGGCGTGGTCCTTGCCCCGCGGTACCCGCGACGGCGTGTAATCCACCGCCTCGTAGAACCCGTAGCCACCGAGGAAACCATCGGCGGCAAGCCGCTGCAGGTTGCGACACGCTGCACGCGGATTCACCGTCAGCGCCAGCGCGCTGGCGTAAGGCGCGATGACCAGGTCGTCTCCCAGCCCGCGCTTGAAGCCCAGCCCGGGCACGCCGAACGCACGGTATTGATAGACCTGGTGCGTATCGGTGGCGTTATAGCAGGACTCGGAGATGCCCCAGGGCACGGCGCGTTGCCGGCCGTATTCGATCTGGCGCGACACCGCGGCCTTGCAAGTCTGCTCC
>Ga0214472_10000453_pt1 | contig 50593 bp, 41 predicted proteins | sample RVTome_6_FD_207662 | JGI IMG/M metagenome (GOLD analysis project Ga0214472, IMG submission 207662) | Soil microbial communities from uranium-contaminated site in the Upper Colorado River Basin, Wyoming, United States - RVT140D175 | ecosystem: Environmental > Terrestrial > Soil > Contaminated >...
CCAATGCCACCTGCGTCCCCAGCCGCAAAAGCTGGATCGCCGAAGAGACGCCGACAATGCCGGCGCCGAGCACGATGACGTCAAAGGAACGCATGGATCATCCGTTGGCTGAAATCGAAATTGCGGTAGCTTGCGAGCCGAACCAAGGAAAGCGAGAACCCGCGATGCAATTCATCAATTCACCGGGCGCGCGCGCCGCGAAATTGCCCTTCAGCCAGGCCGCGCGTCGGCGATGTACTCTATCTTTCCGGCGCGCTCGGCAATCTGCCGGGCAAGATGGAATTGGCGCCGGGCGACATGCCGGCCGAGGCGCGCCAGACCATGGAGAATATCGGCGCCGTGCTGATGGAAGCAGGCTTGGGCTTCGAAGATATCTTCAAATGCACGGTGATGCTGGCCGACATGTCGAAATGGGCCGAGTTCAACGAGGTCTATGTGACCTATTTCGATCCCGACCGCCTGCCGGCGCGCTCGGCCTTCGGCGCCAACGGCCTCGCGCTCGGCGCCCAGGTCGAAGTCGAATGCATGGCGCGGTTTCCGAAATCGGAAACGTGAAGGATAGCCGCGGCGAACTAACCCGATTCAAAACTCGATGCCCTTCTGCGCCTTCACACCGGAACGGAACGGGTGCTTGATCATTTCCATTTCGGTGACGAGATCGGCTGCCTCGATCAATGCCTCCGGTGCGTTGCGGCCAGTGACGATGACATGCTTCATCGCCGGCCGGCTGGTGAGCACCGACAGGACTTCGTCGATCGGCAGGTAGTCGTAGCGCAGCACGATATTGAGCTCGTCGAGCAGCACCATGTCGAGCTCCGGATCGGCGATCATCGCCTTCGCCTTCTCCAGCGCCGCGCGCGCCGCCGCAATGTCGCGCGCCCGATCCTGCGTCTCCCAGGTAAAGCCCTCACCCATGGTCGCGAGCTTCACCTGATCGGCAAACTTCTCCAGCACCTTGCGCTCGCCGCTACCCCATTTGCCCTTGACGAACTGGACAACGCCGACACGCATGTCGTTGCCGATGGCGCGGAATACCATGCCGAAAGCGGCGGTCGATTTGCCCTTGCCCTTGCCGGTGTGAACGATCAGCAGGCCTTTCTCGATCGTCTTGGTCGCGAGAATCTTGTCGCGCGCCGCCTTCTTCTTGCGCATCTTGTCGGCGTGACGCGCGTTCAGTTCGGCTTCGCTGAACGCCTTGTTCTTCTCATGCAGATCGGTCATCGCCGGCCTCCGCGATTGCCAATTTTTCAAGATCGAACTTGGCCGAATTGGAGCGCGGCGTCCACATGCCGCGCCGGATCGCCTCGAGGAACCGGTCGGCCATCTCCTTAAGCGCCGCCGGATTGTGCCGGGCGATGAATTCTCGAACCTCGGTTTCGCCGATCCAGGCTTCGTAGACCAGGTCGAAATGCGCGTTGCGCACGGCGCCGGTTGTTGCGGCGAAGGCGAACAGATAGTCGAGCGTCGCCGCCATTTCGAACGCTCCCTTGTAGCCATGGCGCATGACGCCGGCGATCCATTTCGGGTTCGCCGCACGGCCGCGGACAACGCGTGCGATTTCTTCTTCCAGCGCGCGAACCACCGGGCGTTCCGGCCGCGAATGATCGTTGTGGTAGACCGCCGGCCGCTTTCCGGTGAGATGATGGGCGGTGGCCGCCATCCCGCCTTCGAATTGATAATAATCGTCGGAATCGAGCAGGTCGTGCTCGCGGTTGTCCTGATTGTGGACGACAGCCTCGATTGCAGCAAGCCGTCCGCGAAAGCCGGCTTCGTCGGCAGTGCCCTCCTCACGGTCGCCATAGGCGTAGTGGCCCCAGGCGATATAGGCCTCGGCAAGATCGCCGATCCTGTCCCAGCCTTTTTCGTCAATCAGCGCCTGCAAGCCAGCGCCATATGCGCCCGGCCTGGAACCGAAGATGCGAAAGCCAGCGCGCCGCATGGCTTCGTCTTCGCCGATCCCCTTGGCCAGGAGCGCTGTGCGCTCATAGCGCATTCGCGTCGCGATCGGATTGTCGGACGCCTCCTCTTCCAAAGCGCCGATTGCGCGGATCGCCTTGTCGAACAGTTCGATCTGCACCGGGAAGGCATCGCGGAAAAAACCGGAAATGCGCAAGGTTACATCCACACGTGGCCGGCCGAGTTCGGCCAGCGTCAGAATCTCGTAGCCGGTGACACGCCGGCTCGCCAATTCCCACAGCGGGCGCGCGCCGATCAGCGCCATCGCCTGGGCGATGTCGTCGCCGCCGGTACGCATGTTCGAGGTGCCCCACGCCGAGAGCCCGAACGAGGTCGGCCACTCGCCATGGTCCTGGCGATAGCGCACGATCAGAAGCTCGGCCGACCTCCTGCCGAGTTCATAGGCCGCCGGCGTCGGCACCGCCCGGCTGTCGACGGAATAAAAGTTGCGGCCGGTCGGCAGCACGTCGAGCCGTCCGCGCGATGGCGCGCCCGAAGGGCCGGGTGCTACGAATCTTCCGTCAAGGCCGGTCAGCAGGCCCCACAGTTCGCCCGCGCCGCAAGCGTCGATCTTCGAAAGAATGCTATCGCGGATTTCCGCATGCGTCTGCGACGTCGCTTTCCAGTCCGGCGGGCATTCGATTTCGCCGGCGACGAGTTTGGCCGCCAGCAATTCGATACGCTCGACCGTGTCGCCCGCGATCCGCCACGGCGCGTCGCTCACTGCCCTGAGCGTTTCCGGCCGCGATCCAACCCACGGCGCCGCCATGTCGCAATCGAGGGGATCAAACGCGGCGAGGCCGACATCCATGGCGATCGCCCGATGCAGGCTCGCATTTAAGCCTTCGCCATCGCCGCGCGGCAATCGCGCCAGCGCCACTGCGAGGTCGGTGCGCAACCTGCCCTGCGGTGATTCTCCGAAGACATGCAGGCCGTCGCGAATCTGCAGTTCCTTCAGGTCGCACAGAAACGCGTCGAGTTTGGTGAGTTTGCTCTCGTCGGAATCGTCCGAGGCAATACCCGCATCGGCATGGACTCCGGTATCGGCGGAAAGATAGAAGATCTGGCGCGCCAGCAGATCGATCCGGCGTGGATCGCCGCCACTCGCCTCATAATATTCGTCGACCAGCGCCTCCAATTGACGGAGCGGTCCGTAGCTTTCGGCGCGCGTCAGTGGCGGCGTGAGATGATCGATGATCACCGCCGCCGTTCGCCGTTTCGCCTGGCTGCCCTCGCCGGGATCGTTGACGATGAATGGATAGAGATTGGGCGTGGGCCCGAGCGCGATTTCCGGCCAGCAATGCTGCGACAGCGCCAGCGCCTTGCCCGGCAGCCATTCGAGATTGCCGTGCTTGCCCATGTGGACAACGGCATGCGCGCCGAACCGTTTGCGAAGCCAGAAGTGAAAGGCGAGATAGGAATGCGGCGGCACCAGATCGGGCGAGTGATAGGTCGATTTCGGATCGATCTGGTAACCGCGCGCCGGCTGGATCGCGACCACGACATTGCCGAGCCTGAGCACCGGCAAGGCGAACGCGCTCACCTCGCGCATGAACATCGGATCGGATTCCGGTTCACCCCATCGTTCAACCAATTGATTCTGATTCTCAACCGGCAATTTATTCAGGAAACCATTGTATTCCTTGAAGGAAAGTTGCTCGCCGCCTTGCCTCCCGCTGTGGCCGGCATTGGTTGGACCGCGTTGCAATAGCGACATCAGTTGATTGCTATCGGCCGGAATTGAATCGATTTCGTAACCGGCCGCGCGCATCGCCTGGAGTACATTGATCACGCCGGCGGGCGTGTCGAGGCCAACGCCGTTGGCGATGCGGCCGTCGCGGTTCGGGTAATTGGCAAGCACAATCGCGATGCGCCGTTCGCCCGGTCTTGCTGCCCGCAAACGCATCCAGTTCGCCGCCAGGTCGGCGACGAATTCGATGCGATCGGCTTCGGGCCGGTGTCGTACGATGTTGGCCTCGACGCGCTGGTCGAATGCCTCGGCATGCTTGAATGCGATCGCGCGCGTCAGCACGCGGCCGTCGACTTCGGGCAGCGCGACATTCATCGCCAGGTCGCGCGCGGACAGGCCTTGCGACGATTCCATCCAGCGCTCCTGCGACTGTCCGGCAAGGATAACCTGAAGAACCACCGCGCCGGATTCGTCGAGCACGGTGCCGGCATGCGCCGCTCCCATCGCGCCGATCGCAAAGCCGGTGGCGTTCAACACGATCTGCGGCGCAAAACGCAAAAACAGATTGCGTACAATTGCCACGCAGGCTTCATCCTTCAGGCTGGCGACGAATACGGGAACGGCGCTGATGCCCTTGCGGTCGAGCGCCTCGGCCAGCGCTGCAATCGCTTCGGTACCGGCAGATTGGACGAGCGCGCGATAGAAGACGATTGCCGCGGCAGGTCGGCCCGACGGCAACCGTTCCGCCAATCTTTCCGGATCGCATATGCCGAGTTGGGGATGCCACAAGCCCGCCTTCAATAGCGGCGCCGGCTCCGGCGGCTTGTCGCCGTTGCCGAGCAGATGCCGGCAGAACAGGAGAAAGTTTCGAGCGTTTGTCGGGCCACCCTCCGCAAGATACTCGTGCAGTCGGCGCAGGGTCTCAGGTGGCAGGTTTGAGACCTGCTCCAGCTCCGGGTCGCGACGCGTATCCCCCGGCAGGATCGCAAGGCGCAATCCGGTCTCGGCGGCAACCGCGCGCAAGGTTTCGATGCCGTGCGGCCAGTAACTCTGTCCACCGAGGACCCGAGCGACGACCAGCTTGCATGTTCGCAGTGTCTTCGCCGCCAACATATCGACCGACATCGGATGCGCAAGCTGCAGCAAATTGGCGAGACGCAAACCCGAAGCTTCGCCATCGAGCTCCGCATGCGCCGCCGCCAGGCTCGCCAGATCGCTGTCGGCCGCCGAGAGCACGAGCACATCCGCAGGCGACAGATTGAGGTCAATCGCCTCGTTGCCGTCCTGAATCGCGCCGCGCTGCGCCAGCAGCAGATGCATGTCTACCTCGCGGCGCCGACCAGCGCCTGTTCGATCGACGAGCGGTCGAGCCCGGTCTGGCCGATCACCACCAGCCGCGATTCTTGCCGTTCTCCGTTGCGCCAATCGCGGTCGAAATATCGGTCTATGCGCTCGCCCACCGCCTGCACCACGAGTCGCATCGGCTTGCCGGCGACGGCGCAGAACCCCTTCAGCCGCAGTATGTCGTGCCGCGCGATTAATTCGCGCAGCGCGGCAGCGAACGCGGCAACATCCGCGATTTCACCGATTTCGACTACAAAGCTCTCGAACTCGTCGTGATCATGCGGCACGCCAGATTCGGCTTCCATCTCATGCTGCGACCTGCGATCGGCCAGATCGGTTTCGCTCGCCGAATTCAGGCCGAGCAACACCTCGGGCGGCAGCGAGCCACTGGCCCGAATTGTCCGCACGGAACGCCGCGCGCGCTCCGCAAGTCCGGCTTCGACCAGCAATAGCGCGTCGGCTTCCAGGAGATCGCATTTGTTCAGCACGATCAGATCGGCCGCGGTCAGCTGGTCTTCGAACAGTTCCGACAGCGGGTCGTCATGAGCCAACGCCGGATCGGTTTGCCGCGCCGCCTGGATGGCGGCCTCGTCCTCGGCGAAACGGCCTTCGGCGACAGCCCGCGCATCGACCACGGTTACGACGCCGTCGACGGTGACGCGCTGGCGCACTTGCGGCCAGTTGAACGCGTCGATCAGCGGCTGCGGCAACGCCAGGCCCGAGGTCTCGATCACGATGTGGTCGAGCTTGCGGTCGCGCCCGATCAGCTTCGCCATCGCCGGCAGGAAATCGTCGGCGACCGTGCAGCAGATGCAGCCGTTGGTTAGTTCAACGATGTCTTCCTGGGCGCATGTCTCGTCGCCGCAATCGCGCAGCAGGTCGCCGTCGATTCCGAGATCGCCGAATTCGTTGACGATCAAAGCGATCCGGCGACCATGCGCGCCGGTCAGCAGGTTGCGGATCAGCGTGGTTTTGCCGGCGCCGAGGAATCCGGTGATCACGGTAGCGGGGATCTTGGCGACATCCATTCCGATCATTCCTGTTTCAGCGTCAGCGGCAGGCCGGCGGCGACGAAATGGACCGTCTGCGCTGCTTCCGCGATTTTCTGGTTGAGCCGGCCGGCTTCGTCCCGAAACCGCCGCGCCAACACGTTGTCCGGAACGATGCCGAGACCGACCTCGTTGGCAACGAACACGACCGGCGAATGCATTATGGCAATCGCCCCGATCAGTTCCTCGGTCGCCGCGTCGACGTCCCGCCCGGCCTGAAGCAGATTCGAAAGCCACAGCGTCAGACAATCGACGAGCATCGCCTGCGCCGGCCGGTCCTCACGACGCAATGCCTCGGCAAGCGCAAGCGGCTCCTCGATCGCTCGCCAGCCGGAGCCACGTCGCCGCTTGTGCGCTGCGATGCGTTCGCGCATCTCATCATCGCCCGCTTCTCCGGTGGCGAGATAGAGCCGCGCCAGCCCGCTTTCCTCGATCAATTGCTCGGCAAACCGGCTCTTTCCCGATCGCGCGCCGCCGAGGACGAGAGTAGCGCCATGGCCGAGGCGCAGCGCCATGGCTCACGCCTTGCCTTCGGTCCGCAATGCCTTTTGCAAGCTAAAGCCGAGCAGGCCGCCGAGAATGACCCAGAACGCCGCCGAGGTGACGATCGTGGCGACCGCGAATTCGGCGGCAAGGTTAGCCGGCACGGCGCTCGCGTGGGCTTCGGGTTGCGGCGCGCCGAAAACGTGCATCGCCAGTATCAGGGCAAGCCCGAGCGCCATCCAGGCAATTCCGCGCTGGAAGGCGAATATCCACAATCCCGCCGCGGTCAACGCCACGGTCGCCGCCCACCAGGTCTGGCGCGCCGGAAGGTCCGCCGCCGCCATGCCGGGAAGTTCGGGCGGCAAGCCGAAATTCGGCGCCAGCACGAAGGCGATGAAGCCGCAGGCGCCCCAGACGATGCCGCTCGACAATCCGATCGCCTGGCGGCTCAGTAGGATGCCGGACGTCAGGATTAGCGAGAAGGCTACGCCGACCAGCACATTGGCGGCCAGCGTGGAAAGCGTCCGCTCGATGCCGTCGGCAGGCGCCCACGGTTCTGCAGCCGCTTCGTGTGCAGCCGCATTGCCAGTCTGATCATGGCCTTGACCTGCCTCGCCGGTTTCATAGGTCTCGGCCTGCAGAATCAGCGGAATGACCCGCACGTTTTGTGCCGCCGTCGCAAAACCGCCAGCCAGCACGCCCGCGACCAGCGCCGCGAGCACAATCCGTATCAGCATCGCAACACCCTTAGTGGCAGGGCGCGACGATGGCGTGGCGCGTGTCGTGAGCGACGTTATGCAGGACGTCGGAACCTGCGAACGCCACCACGTAGAACAGCAGCAGGCCGAAGAGTCCGGCAATCGCAGCCGTCGCCAACCGCGCGGTATCGGTAAGGATAAGGGTTTGTGTCTGGAGCATGCCAACCTCCGAGCTGCTCGATTCATCGGTGGCGCGAAATGCGCCGGCGGCTGGTAGGTCTCCTGGCTCGCGGCTCTGACGGTTGCGCTCCCCCTTCCCGGCGATTTGCCAGTGGCTACGGAGCGATCCCTTGCCGCAATACAGTCGCGGGGTCGGCCGGGTTACGGGCCCCCTTTGGGTCGTCCCGTTCCCGTTCCCTATTACGTCCCGCCGGTTTCGGCCTGGCGGGAACCAGCAACGAGGCGATTCTTATCGGAGGCCGAGGCCGCAGGTCAATCCGATTACGGCGTTTCGCACCTGATTGCGACACGGTCAGACCGGCTTGGCGATTGCCAGCAATCCTTCGACATCCAGGCGTCTTTCGATTTCTGCGGCCAATTCCTCCAGTCCGGCTTCAACCGATGACAGATGCGAGGTCAATTCCGGCTCGGCGCCCAGTTCCCGCAACAATTGCGCGCGGAAGGCGTCGGATGAAAACAGCCCGTGCAGATAGCAGCCGCGGACTCGGCCGTTCGCCGACACTGCGCCATCCGGGCGACCGCCGATGCGGATCATCGGCCGGGCGCAATCCGGACCGGTCGTGCGCCCGAGATGGATTTCATAGCCGGCGAGCGCCACGCCTTCCGCGGTCTCGGCAGCCACATTGGCGACAACCTTCTCGCCGCCCAGCACCGTTTCGACATCGAGAAGCCCGAGCCCCTCGAATTCCCGCTGCGCGCCCTCGATCCCGTCCGGATCGCTGACGCGCCGGCCGAGCATCTGGTAGCCGCCGCAAATGCCGATCACGCGGCCGCCGCGCGCCACATGCGCGCCGAGATCGTCGGCCCAGCCATTGGCGCGGAGTTCGGCGAGGTCGGCGATTGTTGTCTTGGAACCGGCAAGCACGACCAGCGACGCTTCCTTCGGCAACCTGTCGCCCTTGTGAACGAACACGACCTCCACGCCCGGCTCCGCCCGCAGCGGATCGAGATCGTCGAAATTCGCGATGCGTCCGCTCACGGGAACTGCAATGACAGTGCGGCCGGCAGTCTGCCGGCGTGACAATCGCTCCAGCGCCACCGAATCCTCGGCCGGCAGGCGCGCCACGCAATCGAGGTGGGGAACCACGCCGAAGCAGCGCCACCCGGTAAACCGGTCGATCGCGGCAATGCCATCGTCGAACAACGAAACGTCGCCGCGGAACTTGTTGATCAGGTATCCGGCGACGCGCTCGCGATCCGCCGCCGACAGGATAGTATGCGTGCCGACGAGCGATGCGATGACGCCACCGCGGTCGATGTCGCCGACGAGCACGACCGGAACGCCGGCACGCTCGGCAAAGCCCATGTTGGCGATATCGCCATCGCGCAGATTGATTTCGGCCGGCGATCCGGCGCCTTCGACCAATAGCAGGTCGAACCGGGCCGCAAGCCGGCCGAAACTCTCCATGACCGAATCGAGCAGTTGCGGTTTCAGCATCTGGTAATCACGCGCCTTCGCCGTGGTCGCGACCCTCCCATGAACGACGACCTGGGCACCGGATTCGGATTGCGGTTTCAACAGCACCGGGTTCATGTCGACGCTGGCCGGAATTCCGCAGGCGAGCGCTTGCAGCCATTGCGCCCGTCCGATTTCGCCGCCGCGCCCGTTCTCGTCCGTATCGGCGACGGCGGCGTTGTTCGACATGTTCTGCGGCTTGAACGGCGCCACGGCGATACCGCGCCGGCACGCAGCCCGGCACAGACCGGCGACAAGCACGGTCTTGCCGACATCGGAGCCGGTCCCCTGGAGCATCAGCGCGCGCGCCATGGGCGACGCTTAGCCGCCCGCGACCGGCGAAACAACGCAGTTATTCAGCGTCCGGGGCCGAAAAATTCGTAAAGCCCGCCGGCAATGTCGCCTTCGAGCGGGAACGACAGCATGCCCATCACCGAATAGCCGAGCAGCCACGGCATCGCGTAGAACCGGAACATGAAGAAAAACCAGGCGATGAACAGCGGCACCATCGGCTGGATCAGGAAGCCCGGGGTCACCGGCCGGAACAGGCGAAGAACCGGATCGGTGGCACGAACGAAGAAGCGCATGAAGAAGAACGGGCTCGATTCCGGCATGAAAATGCCCATCGCCGCACGCCCGATCAGCGTCCACATGATCAGGCCGAGCACGTAGTCGATCAGGATGATCCACCACGGGAACAGGCCGAACGGATTGGGCGCGATGCCTTCCACGATGCAACTCCGCACAGAATGCCGACTCTCGGCATGAAAAAGGGGCGGGGCGCAAGGCCCCGCCCCCTTCGTTTGATTCAGCGAACCTTAGTGGCCTGCCGCCAGGATGGTCTGGCCCGAAGGAATCCGGACTTCGTCGACCATGTCCTGGATTTCCTTGGATGGAGCCGGCGTCAGCAGCGACACCACCACCATCAGAACCAGGCTGACCGGCATGCCGATGATGCCGAAGCGCAGATGGTCGATGCCGATCCACGGCGTCATCAGTCCGTTGTAGACCATGTAAAGGTACCACGTACCGACGAACAGCCCGCCGAGCATGCCGGCGATCGCGCCTGGTGCATTGGCCCGTTTCCACCACACGCCGAGGACGAGCGGGAAGAACAAGCCGGAACAGGCGAAGTCGAACGCCCAGGCAACCGCACCGAGAATGCCGGTCAATTGCAGCGTGGCGATCAACGCCGCGGCCGCACCGATAAAGATCAGCAGGATGCGGGCGACAATCAGCCTGCGGCGCGTATCGGCCTTCGGGTCGATGATCTTGTAGTAGAGATCATGCGACAGCGCGTTGGCGATGGCGAGCAGCAGCCCGTCGGCAGTCGACATCGCGGCGGCGAGGCCGCCGGCTGCGACGAGACCCGAGATCACATACGGCAGGCCCGCGATTTCCGGCGTTGCCAGAACCACGATGTCGGGCCGCATGAAGAACTCGTTGAGCTGGACGATGCCGTCGCCGTTCTGGTCGACAACCGCGGCCATGCCCACGGAGGCCCAGTGCTTGACCCATTCGAGGTTTGCAACCTCCTCGAACGACTTGCCGATCACCGAGGTCGCCAGGTTCGGATCCAGAAGCTGCAGCTTGGTCAGCGTGGCCAACGCCGGCGCCGAGAAGTACAGCAGGAAGATGAAGAACAGCGACCAGCCGACCGACTTGCGCGCCTGGCGCACGGACGGCGTGGTGAAGTAGCGCATCAGGATGTGCGGCAGCGAGGCGGTGCCGGCCATCATGCAGATGGCAAGCGAGACCATCGCCCAGCCCTTGCCCGCCGGCTCGTTCACCGGAACGGTCAGGACCTGGACGCCCTTGACCGCTTCGGCCGCCGGCGCAAGGCCATACTGTGCCTCCAGTTCGGCAATTCGGTGGACTGCCTCGCCGTAGCTGAAGTGAGGGATGATACCGAACCCCTGCTTGTTGGACATCCAGATGATCGGCACCAGATAAGCGATAATCAGCACGATATACTGGGCAACCTGGGTCCAGGTGACACCGCGCATGCCGCCGAGCATCGAACAGATGAAGATGCCGCTCAGGCCGAACCAGACGCCGACGCTGAACGGCACGCCGAGCGTCTGGGCGGCGATTGTTCCGGTGGCGTTGATCTGCGCGGTTACATAGGTGAACGAGGCAACGACCAGCACCAGGACCGCCGAGAAGCGGGCAAGATTGCCGCCGAAGCGCGTGCCGATGAAGTCCGGCACGGTATAGCAGCCGAACTTGCGCAGATAGGGCGCCAGCAGTGAGTTCACCAGCACGTAGCCGCCGGTCCAGCCGACGACGAACCCGAGATAGGGATAGCCGCCGAAATAGATGCCGCCCGCCATCGCCACGAACGAAGCGCCGGACATCCAGTCCGCAGCCGTCGCCATGCCGTTGTAGACCGACGGAACTTCGCGGCCCGCCACATAATAAGCGTCGACTTCCATCGTCCGCGACAGCCAGCCGATGATGGCATAGATGCTGATCGTGAACAGCAGAAACCCGATGCCGATCGCCTGCACGCCGACTCCAAGTCGCTCGAGAATCGCCATGAAGACGAAGAAGGCCAGAAATCCGAGCGTATAGATCGCGTAGACCCTGCCGAGATTGTCGACAAAACGCCGATCGCGCTTGGCCTCGGCGCCTGAATTGTTCGCCATGTTGTGTCCCTCCCTATTCGTCGCCGACGCCAAATTCGTCGTCGATCTGATCCTGTCGCCAGTTCTGGACGAAGATCAGCACGACGAACGCAATCAGCGACCCCTGGACAGCGAAGTAGTAGCCCAGCGGGAAGCCTAGAAACGACATCGAGTTGAGTGAATCTGCCATCCAGGGCAGCACGATCCCGAAGATCGCCCACAAGATCAGGATGATGTTGCTAAGATTCCTGGTCTTGATCCAGTGCTGCTCCCTGGCTTGAGCGTTTGCCTTTGCCACAGCTACCTCCCCATACGAGCGCGGCGATCCGAACTTGAGTCACCGCGTTGTGGTTGCTATTCGCTCACGACCGGAGCGAAGGCGAACGGATCCGCAAGGAACCCGCAAGTCCCACCCCAGAGGTTACATAGAAATGGCGGCATGGGAACTGAAGGCGGCCCGTTTGCCCCTTAGCACTTCGTCTAATTGCGGCTTGCAAATTTATTTAACTACGGAATGAACAGATGCATCATTGGCGTACTGCGTTATCCGGGTATTTCTCGCGCTTCGGTGCATTCCGACCGAACCCGCCGATCGATTCGACATCGGCATTCGCGGATTTTCTTCGTGATCGCGCTGCCTTCGTGGCGCAAAAAAAGCTCTTCGAGTATGTCCAGCAGCGAATGGGCATGAGCTATCCCGAACACTTTGCCAATGACGTATTCATCGCATCGCTGAACATCGCCAAATTGCGCGTCTATGCCGCCTGCCTTTCGGACCTGGCGATCTGGATGGCGGCGCTGGTCGGCCCGGCCGGCACCGAAGACGATGCAAAGCGGCTGGCGAAATCGTCGTACGACCGAATTGTCGCCGAACGCATATCGGCAAAGGAGTTGCAAGGCGATCCGAATGAAATCCTGACGGCGTTCGCCAGTCGCCTCGCCCTTGCCAATCTGGCGATGATGGCGGAGGGCGAAAACGCGTTCTCGCATTCACCCCGCGAACTGGTGCGCTGGGCGCCGATCGCCGATGAATTGAAACGCTACGATACCGAGATCGTCATCAATTCGCTGCGCTTTGCCTGGTTGGCGATCCGCGACGAATTCCGCCGCAAGTTCGATGCCGAGGCGGTGATGGAGGATTGGCGGAAAGGCAGCGAATAGGGAATAGCGAGTAGCGATTGGCGATTGGCAATGGTTCGGGACCTACTATTCCCTATTCACCGTTTCCAGCAACTCCCTCGCCTCTTGCGGACTTGCCACTTCCCGTCCTGCCCGCCGCGCGCAATGGGCCAGCGCCTCGACGAGCTGGCCATTGCCCGAGGCGCGCTCGCCCGTCGGCAGATAGAACGTATCCTCGAGCCCGGTGCGCAGCATGCCGCCGAGATCGGCCGCCGCCTGATGCACCGGCCAGATCTCGGCCCGTCCGATCAGCGTCGTCTGCCAACGCGAGCCCGGCAGGATCGCGTCGACAAGAATCGGCAGCAGGCGGTCGTCGGCGGGCATGCCCGAAGCAACGCCCATGACGAAATTGTACTGCGCCGAGGATGCCATGCCGTTCTTCACATACATGGCGACCGAGCGCACGATACCGGTGTCGAAACATTCGAATTCCGGCAGCGCGCCGGTTTCGGCCATGACGTCGAGATAGGCCTTGATCTTCTCGACCGGGTTGTCGAACAGCATCGGCTGCCACGCCCATGAGCCGTCCGCCTTGATTTTCAGGTAGTTCAGGCTTCCGGCATTCGCCGCCGCGATTTCCGGCCGAACGGCACGGATGCAGGCAAGCGGCCCGGAAATGTCGGCGCCCACGGTTCCGGTGGTCTGGTTGATCAGGATGCCGGGACAGGCGTTGCGGATCGCCCCGCAGATTTCGCCGGCGACTTGCGGGTCCCAGGTCGGCAAGTGACCCATGCCGGGCTCCTGCCTGCGGAAATGGATGTGGATGACCGACGCGCCGGCATCATGGGCCTCGCGCGCGGACGCGGCGCATTCGGCCGGCGTCACCGGGACGCTATGCTGGCGCGGATCGGTCAGCACGCCATTGAGCGCACAGGTCAGGATCGCCTTTTCAGCCATCGCCAGCTTTCTCCGCTTCCGGCTCGATTTCGACAATCACGTCGCCGGCGCCGACCTGGGCGCCGGCTGCAATATGCACCGCTGTTACGATACCGGAGGCGAGCGCGCAGACGCGCGTTTCCATTTTCATCGACTCGATCGCGGCAACCGGATCGCCGGCACGGACAGCTTCGCCTGCCATTGTCAGAATCTTGATGGCGACGCCTGAAACCGGCGACACCAGCCGCCTTGGATCAGCCGCTGCGGCTCGCGGCGCAAGCAGGTCGGGTTCCCGAAAAACCAGCACGTGACCCGCCTTGGACAACCGTGCGACACCGTCCCCGGCAAGCATGCGGACGCCGAAAGTCCTGTCGGATATGGTGACCGACAGCAGCGAGCCTGCAAATTCGACGCCCTCGAACCGGATTTCGTCTTCGCCGATGTGCGCCCGGCACAGGCGGCCGCGCTCGATTTCTAGCCTGACCGTCCCGTACTGCTCGCCGCAGGCAAGATCGATCGATATCGCCTCGAAACCGGAGCTCCGAAACCAGTCTCCTCCCGGCTGAAGCGCAAGCGCGGCGGCCGCGTGGGCGAAATCGGCCGTCTCGGGCGGCGGCGGCTTCAGTCGCCGGTCGCCTTCGCCAAGCCATCGGTCGATCGTTTCCGTTGTCATCCGGGCTTCGCCGAATTCCGGCGAACACAACAGCGCGACAAGGAACCCGCCATTATTGCCGACGCCGGTTACAGGGCCGCCGGCAAGCGCCGCACGGAGCATCTCTCGCGCCGTATCGCGCGTCGCCCCATGTGCGATCACTTTTGCGATCATCGGATCGTAATGCGAACTGACAATGTCGCCTTCGGCCACGCCCGAATCGATGCGAATTCCGTTGCCGCCATGCAGCAAGAAACGCTCGATCCGGCCGGCTTGCGGCAAGAAATCCTGCGACGGGTCTTCGGCATAGAGGCGCGCCTCGATGGCATGGCCGCGAATCGAGACCTGGTCTTGCGTTTTCGGCAGTTTCTCGCCGCGCGCGATCCGCAACTGCCATTCGACCATGTCGATGCCGGTGACCATTTCGGTGACGGGATGCTCGACCTGCAGGCGTGTGTTCATCTCGAGGAAACAGGCTTGCCCCGCCGAATCCAGAATGAACTCGACGGTCCCTGCGTTTTCGTAGTTTGCCGCCTTCGCCAGCGCCACCGCCCACTCGCCGAGTTGACAACGCAGCTTCTCATCAACGATGGGCGACGGCGCCTCCTCGATGATCTTCTGATGGCGCCGCTGCGCCGTGCAGTCGCGCTCGAACAGATGCACGTGATTGCCGAACCGGTCGCCGAACACCTGCACCTCGACATGGCGGCCGTCTTCGACGAGTTTTTCGAGCAGGATCGCATCGTCGCCGAATGCCAATTTCGCCTCGCGCCGGGCCGATTCGAGCGCTTCGGAAAACTCGGCCGCGCCGCGCACCGCCCGCATGCCGCGTCCGCCGCCGCCGGCCGCCGCCTTGATCAGGACCGGCCAACCGATCCTGGCGGCTTCATGGGCGAGACGTTTATCGCCCTGGTCCGCGCCGCCATAACCGGGCACCACCGGAATTCCCGCGGCTTCGGCCATGGACTTGGCGGCGCGCTTGTCGCCCATCGTTGCGATGGCCTCAGGCGACGGCCCGACGAAAATCAGGCCGGCCGCGCGGACAGCCGAGGCGAATTCGGCATTCTCCGACAGGAAACCGTAGCCTGGATGGATCGTGTCGGCCTGCGTCACTTGGGCGGCGTTCAGGATCGCCTCGATGCTGAGGTAGGATTGCGCCGCTGCGGCGGGACCGATACGCACAGCCTCGTCGGCTTCGCGCACATGCAACACGCCGGCATCGGCATCGCTATGGATCGCGATCACGGTCATGCCCATGCGCCGCGCCGTCCGCGCAATCCGGCAAGCGATCTCGCCGCGATTGGCGATCAGCAATCTACGCATCGCCCGGCTTGCTCTTTTCAGCAGTCCGCGGCGCCCAGTTCGGCGAGCGCTTCGCCAGGAATGCCGCCATACCCTCGCGGCCTTCCGGTCCGCGCACTGCTTCGACGAAAACATTCGCCGCAAGATCGACCGCGTCGCCCGGCGCACGCGAGCGCAATTCGCGCAGCAGCTTTTTGGTCGCCGCCACGGCGCCGGGCGCGCAGGCAAGGATGGAGGAAGCCGCCGAGGCCAGCGCCGCTTCCGTATCCTCGGCCACTTCGTGCACCAGGCCCAACCGCAATGCGTCGTCGGCGCGAATATTTCCCCCGAGTACGGCCAGCAGTTTCGCCCGCGAATAGCCGAGCCGCTCGATCAGCATCGGCGCGATCTGCGCCGGGACCAGGCCGCGACGCGTCTCCGGCAGGCCGAAACGCGCGTTCGTCGCGGCAATCGTCACGTCCGCCGCGCAGGCAAGGCCGAACCCACCGCCCATCGCCGCGCCGTGAACCATCGCGATCGTGGCGAGCTGCGTTGCCGCGAAAGCGGCACACAGGCGGCCGAAGCTCGCCGATAGCTCGCGAATCGGATCGGGAGCGCCTTCGCGCGCGGCTGCAATCGCCGCCGCCACATCCTTGATGTCGGCGCCAACGCAGAAATTCTCGCCAGCGCCGCGTAGCACGATGATTCGCAGCTCACCGGAACCTTCCGCGGCGCCAAGCGCGTCGGTCAGTTCGCGCACCATCGCGCTGTTAATGGCGTTCCCGACCTCGGGACGATTGAGCGTCAGGCGCAGGACACCGTCGGCGATTTCGGTCGCCAGCGTGGAAAACGCGGGCAGTTCCATGGTTCAATTCGCCCGCTTGCGATTGGAAGTGCCGGGCAGCGTGCCCTCGAGCTTGCAGATGATGCCGAGCATGATCTCGTCGGCGCCGGCGCCGATCGATACCAGACGGCCGTCGCGAAAGGCGCGCGAGATCGGGTTGTCCCAAGTGTAGCCCATGCCGCCCCAGAACTGCAGGCATTCGTCAGCGACCTGGCGGCAGAGCCGGCCGCATTTCAATTTCGCCATCGAGGCGAGCTTGGTGACATCCTTGCCGGACACGTAGAGTTCCACCGCGCTCCAGGTCAGCGCCCTGAGCGCCTCGACCTCGGTTCGCAATTCGGCAAGTTTGAAATGGACGACCTGGTTGTCGAGCACTGCCTTGCCGAAGGCATGCCGGTCGCGCGTATATTCGATGGTCTTGTCGATCTGGCGATCGAGCATTTTCAGCGAATTCATCGCGCCCCACAGCCGCTCCTCCTGGAACTGCAGCATCTGCATGGTGAAGCCATGACCTTCCGGGCCGATGCGGTTGGCCTGCGGCACGCGCACCTCGTCGAAAAACAGTTGCGCGGTGTCGGAGGAGTTCATGCCGATCTTCTTGATCTTCGACCGGGTGATCCCCTTGGCGTCCATCGGCACGCAAATCAGCGACTTGTTCTGGTGCGGCTTGCCTTCCGAGGTATTGGCGAGCAGGCAGCACCAGTCAGCCTTCATCCCGTTGGTGATCCACATCTTGGTGCCGGTGATCACGTAGTCGTCGCCATGCTTGCGCGCCGTCGTCTTCACCGCGGCGACATCCGAGCCGCCGCCGGGTTCGGACACGCCGAGGCAGCCAACCATTTCCCCGGCGATCGACGGCGCCAGGAATTCCGTTTTCAGTTCCTCTGAACCGAAACGGTTGAGCGCCGGCGTGCACATGTCGGTATGCACCCCGATCGCCATCGGCACGCCGCCGCAATCGCACGCGCCGAGTTCCTCGGCCATCACCATCGAATACGAGAAATCGAGGCCGAGCCCGCCATGCGTCGGATCGTACTTGATGCCGAGCAATCCCAGTTTTCCGAGCTTGGCGAACACCTCGTGCGAGGGGAACTGCTCCGCCGCCTCCCACTCGTCGGCATGCGGGTTGATTTCGGTGGCGACGAATTTCGCGACCGTCCTGCGCAATTCCTCGTGTTCCGGTGTCATCAGCATGTTGTTCTCCTCACATTCGTGCGACGCCGAAGGCGTTCGGCCGCAATTGCCGGCGCTCGGCTTCCTGCGCGATCTGCAGGCAATGGCCGAGGACGCGGCGCGTGTCGCGCGGATCGATGATACCGTCGTCCCAGAGGCGCGCCGTGCCGTAGACGGCGGTCGATTCGACCTCCATGCGCGCGCGGATCGAATCGGCCATCTTTTGCAGCGCCTTCTCGTCGACGCCGCCAGTCCTAGCGAACTTGGCACGCGTAATTGTCTCCATTACCCGAGCCACTTGGTCGCCGCCCATCACCGCGGTGCGCGCCGATGGCCAGGCGAAGATGAAGCGCGGCGAAAATCCGCGGCCGCACATGCCGTAATTGCCGGCGCCGTAGGAGCCACCGATTACGATCGTGAACTTCGGCACGCGCGCATTGGCGACCGCCTGGATCATTTTCGAGCCGTGCTTGATCGCGCCTTCGCGTTCCGCCTTGGTGCCCACCATGTAGCCGGTCGTGTTCTGCAGGAACACCAGCGGAACGCCCGCCTGGTCGCAGAGCTGGATGAATTGCGCCGCCTTTACCGAACCGGTCGGCAGGATCGGCCCGTTATTGGCGATGAAACCGACCTCGAATTTCGCGATCCGCCCATGCCCACAAACGGTGTCGTGCGAATAGTTCGCCTTGAATTCGAGAAGATCGCTGGCATCCGCGATCCTCGCAATGATCTCCCTCATATCGAACGGCACGCGCAGATCGGCGCTGACGATGCCGGGCAGCTGCTCGGGATCGTTGAGCGGTTCGTCGGAATAATCCGGGTCGGCGGCAACATCCCACGGCAGGTGGCGCAAAATCGCGCGCGCCTGTGCGATCGCCTGCGCGTCATTGTTGACGATGTATTCGCCGAGGCCAGTGACGGAAGCATGCAGGTCGGCGCCGCCGAGCGATTCATCGTCGGCATCCTCGCCGATTGCAGCTTTGACCAAAGGCGGACCGGCGAGGAAGATCTTCGAGCGCTTGCGCACCAGCACGATGTAATCGGAAAGGCCCGGCAGATAGGCGCCGCCGGCAGTCGACGAGCCATGCACGACGGCGATCTGCGGAATGCCGGCCGCCGACAAGTGTGCCTGGTTGGCAAACGAGCGCCCGCCCTCGACGAACATCTCGGCCTGGTAGAGCAGGTTGGCGCCGCCGCTCTCGACCAGGTGGATCATCGGCAACTTGTTTTCGAAGGCCAGTTCCTGCGCACGCAACGCCTTTTTGACGCCCATCGGGCAGATTGTGCCACCCTTGATCGCGGAATCGTTGGCGGCCACGATGCAGCGCTTTCCGGAAACCACGCCGATGCCGGCGATCGAGCCGCCGCCCATGATGCTCCGGTCGCCGTCGTCGTCATGCATCTTGAAGCCGGCAAGCGTCGACAGTTCGATAAACGGCGCGCCGCGGTCGAGCAGGCGGGCGACACGTTCGCGCGGCAGCAACTGCCCGCGCTTGTCGAACGTCTCCTTTGCCGCCGAGGAGTTGGCCCGCACTTTGGCCTCCAGCGCCCGGATTTCTGCAAGCTGCCGGTCGAGCGCCGCCGCATTTTCGCGGAATTGCTGCGCGCGTGGATCGATTGCGGTGGCGAGCGCCATCATTGCTCGCCCTCGCCGCCGAGTACGCGTGGCGTTATGGCCCGATGGAACCCGTCGAAGCCAGGAGTCGACCGGCCTTCGCCCAGCGGAAACAGCGGCGAACCCAATGGCGAGCCTCCATCGATAGGCAGGATTGCTCCGGTGATATAAGCAGCCGCCGGCGAGAGCAGGAAGCAGATCGCGGCCGAAACCTCCGCTTCGAGGCCCATTCGGGCGAGCGGCGCGTGGTCCGCCAGTTTCCGGATCAGCGACTTCGTCGTCCCTTCATAGGTGTCCATGCCCGAGGACGCGATCCAGCCCGGCGCAACGCAATTGACGCGCACGCCGCTTGTCGCCCACTCGTAAGCGGCCGTCTTCGTCAGGTTCTCGACCCCTGCCCGCGCCGCGCCCGAATGTCCCATGCCGGCCATGCCGCGACCGACGTCGGCGCTCATGTTGACGATCGCGCCGCCATGCTTGTCCATAGATTGGACGAAGGCTTCGCGCATCATCAGGAATGTGCCGGTCAGGTTGGTGGCGACCACCGCTTCCCAGCCTTTTTTCGAGATCGCCCGCAGCGGCGCGGGAAACTGGCCGCCGGCATTGTTGACCAGCGCATCGATACGGCCGCGCGCCGCCACGACGAAGGCGATTGCCGTACGCACGGCGTCCTCGTCGCGAATGTCGAGCGCCAGCGAAGAAGCATCCCCGCCATCCTCCCGGATTTCGGCCAGAACCCGGTCGAGTTTTTCGATTCTGCGCCCGACAAGCACGACATGCGCGCCGAGCGAAGAAAGTTCATGCGCGGTCGCCCGGCCAATACCGGAGCCGCCTCCGGTGACCACGATCGTCTGGCCGGCAAACAGCCCCGGCGCGAATTCCGACCGATACGCGTCGCGCCTTTTCATCGGCCCGCCTCCTCGCTCGCCAGCGCCTTTTCGACAAAGCCGCCCCACCTGCGGACGAACTCGTTTGCGTGACGCGGTGGCATTGCGAGCGCATCCTGGATCAACAGTCCGCCCATCATGCAGCGCGATACGCCGATCAGGAACGCAGCGGACTCGTTTGATTCGCCGCCCGTCGCCGCCGCGGCGATCCGTCGCTCGGTCACGTCGGAATAGTTGCGCACAAGTGGCGCAATCCGGGCGCGCAAGCGCGAATCCGTGCGCGCCGCGACGAAAATCTCGATCATGGCGAAATACCAGTCGGTCTGAATCTGGTTGCGCCAGGAGGCAAACAGCAGGCCGGCGATTCCGCCGCGCCCGGGCGAGATCGGATTTTGAAGCGCATAGGTTTCGGCTCGCTCGAGCGCTCGCGCCACGATGGCGACCATCAGGTCCTCCTTGCTGGCAAAGTGATGCTGCAATGCGCCGACGGAAAAATTTCCGGCCTGCGCGATCTTCTTGATCGATGTGGCGTGATAGCCGAGCGCGGCCAGGCGCCCGACCGCGGTCGCAAGGATTGCCTTGCGCATGCGTTCGCTTTTTGCCGCCTGCGCCCCGTGAGCCGCGGAACTGCTGCCGGCCGGCTTCGATCGGGCGGTTCGCTCCATCGTGGTAAAAAACCATATATATGTATTTTTTTCAATACGGTTTTTTTGCCGGTCCCGAACTCGGTTCCCTCGTCGGAAACGGGCAGCAAAACGCCGGGCGGGACTGCCGCCCTGCCTCGCTGATGCGGACAGAATCGGAAAAAACCGCGGATCAGTACACTTGCGGGCCGGCGATTGGCTGCTCGTTGTGCGGCAATCGCGGCGGTTCGTAGTATTCCGGAAACGCGCGGTTGACCGGACAAATATCCTGTGGACAAAATTTCGGGTCGCACAGCCGGCACGCGTAGTGCTGATCGCTGCCAGGCTCGACGACGCATTGCATCATCTTTTCGATCAGCGTTTTCAGGCTATCGCGCTCGCCTTGGTCCAGAAAAGCCACGAGGCGCTGAAGCACGCGGTGGCGCGCGGTCAGGATGTCCTGGAACAGTTCGTGGCCTTTTTCGGTCAGATCGATCAAGACTTGGCGCTTGTCGCCCGGCTTGCCGCGCGTGCGGCGCAGGATGCCGAGATTTTCGAGGCGGTCGATCAGGCGCACGAGCGAGGAATGCTCCAGCGACAGCATGCGTCGCAAGGTCTCGATGGAATTGCCGGGTTCGGTTCCGATCGTGACGATGGCGTAGCAGGCAGATGTGCTGAATCCGGTCGTCTCGGTAACGGCGCGGTCCATCTTGTCGCTCAATGCCCGCGCGAACGCGCCGCTGATATTGGCCAGGAACGTTTCCGGGGTACAAACATTTTCCGGGACCTGAGTTTGATCAGTGTCCATATCGACGCCACTCCCTTCTTGTGCGGCCCTATCCTGTTTGGTCGGCCTCGCGGGATTCACGATTATCCCGGAAGGCTAAGGACAAATCCTATGTATTTGCAATGCACCTAGGGCTGCAACTCACATCATGCGTGCAATTGTTCGGAAAATAGTAAACCGGAGGTTGCGGCAATCTATGAAACTCTGATGCCGTCTCGGGCCAAACCGGTGGCGGAGTAAGCCGATTTCCCGGCAAAGTGATCGAGCCAACGTTCGGTGATACGGCGGGCATAGATCGTCGGCATCTCATGCAAGTGCGCCAACTTTTTGCGCTCCGCGAACGCCGGGTCGCGGTGCCCTGCAACCCAGTGGCGTCGATCCGCCGTCACGTGCACCGGGCATTGTGAAGTGTCGGTAATCGCCTCGAAATTTTCGATGGTTTTGCGAGCGATCCGTTGCCAGCGCTCGCAACAGGATTCGAAGAAATCGCGGAGCCGCACAATGTCCGGCTCCCGGCGCACATCGTGGCCGAGCAGAATTGCGGCCATGTCTGCGGTAAACCGGGAAAAGCCATAAACATCCGACGACATGTTCACGCAGGGATAGGGCGCATACATCAGCGGGTCATACAGCGGGTCGGAACGGTCCGTTGACTGCGGACAAAATGCCACGCATTCGAAATCGTCGAAGGTCGTCGTCAATCCGGTGACTGGGCACGCCAGTTCGATCGAAGTTGTCAGTGCCGCTCCGCTCGCAAGCGCCTCTGGATCGAAATCGCCCAGCACCGCCATCTGTTCGGCAAGAAAATGGAACGCCGTTGTCGCATCGCATGCGCCGGCTCGATAGCGCCGATCCGCAAACACAAACAGGCACGCGATAGCGGCGCTTCTACCGAGCGCATCCTTGAATTCCTCGAAAATCGCAGGAACGGTTTCCCGGCTGGCAATCCGCACGAGGTAGTTGCCGCGCGAGTATTCCCGCCGCCCCGCCAGACACCGCAATTCGCGCGACATCCAGGCTCGAATGTCGGCGAGAACGCCGTGGGCGTTGCCTGCTTCGGCGGCGGCGCCTCTTTGCGCCATTTGCACTGGCAAGGTCGCTGCGCTGCCCGATTGTCGCCTGCCGGGACAAATCGCGGTCGGCGCCGCTTTCATGTCTACGCGATACATGCCCATGACCCCACAAGCACAAAGAAGTCTGTAGTGTATTATTCATACATATATTAACCAGCTGGTAACCATAAAGTGTGCCGTTTCATCAGATTAAATTCAACCGTCTGCCGCCACGGCCCGGATCCGTCGCCGAACTAGAAAAAGCCTGCTAAAGATTTGATCGGAAAAGCGTTTTTGAGGCACAATGCGTTCCATCGCCGATTATCTAAGTGTGCTGAATCGGGACATTCTTCTGGTTTTCCTAGGTTCTCTGCTTTTTCAGGTGGTCCAGATGGGCGTCTACCCCATCCTGTTGACGCAAATTCTCGCCGCCGGCCAGGTCGACAATCGCGTCGTCGGGGTCTTTGTCGCCTTTTCCTGGATTGCCGTTTTTGCGTTCGGACCATTGGTGCCGAACATCATCCGACGGCTTGGCTATCGTGGCGCCAATTTGTTCGCATTCGTGCTTACAGTTTTCGGCTTTCTCGGTCTCGCCTGGTCGCCTTCGCTTGCGGTTCTCGCCGGCGCCACCGTGGTCATGGGTCTGGGACTGATCGTGCGCTGGATCACTTGCGATACGCTGGTGGTCCATCTGTCCGCCAGTGAAACCCGCGGTCGTGTAATCGGACTGCATGAAGCGCTGATGGGACTTGGCATCGGGCTGGGGCCGCTCTTGTTTACCGGCTTTTCCCTGACCGTAATCGCGTTTATCTCCATTGCGCTTTCGCTCGTCGCAATCGCAACCTTCTACCTGGCGGCGCCGATCCAGCCGGATGCTCGCGATGACACCGGCGCTTCCCCGGCGAAGGGGAGGTTCGCCGCCGTCAGGGCGTCGTTCGGCGTGATCGCGATGGCGCTGGCCGCCGCATTCATTGCCGGTTTTGTCGAGAATTCTTCGGTCGCGCTGTTTCCGCTGCACCTGGAGCTGCATGGCTACGAATTGGCGGCCAGCGCCATCCTGGTCTCGGCATTCGGCTTTGGCGGCACATTGCTGCAGCCGCCGCTCGGCGCCGTCGCCGACAAGCGCGGCTACGGTTACGCCCAGACGATTTGCGCGGCGACGGTAGTTGCCAGTTGCGCGGCGATTGCCGCTTTTACCACGGCCGCCCCGGTGCTTCTGGTCGCGATGTTTTTCCTCGGCGGCGCCGCCGGCGGCTTCAACACGCTTGCAGTGATCGAGGCCGGCCAGCGCCTCGATTCGAGGAGAATCCCCGCCGCGATGACCGCAATCGCGATGCTTTATACCGTCGGCTCGATTTTCGGCCCGATGGCGGCGGGCAGCGTCATGGAAACGCTCGCCAATGAAGGCATGATCGCGCTTTTTGCCGCAGCCGGGGCTGGTTTTGCGCTGTTCCTGTGGCTGCGGCGGGGCTAGCCGCAGGGCGAAGATTACCGCCCCAGCCCAAGGCTCGCGAGGTACTCCGCCCCCTGCACCAGGCGCTTGCGGTCATCGAGTTCGAGAATCAAGCGTGGATTGTCGCAATAGCGCGAGATCGCCTCGAACACCGATTTCCAAGCGATTTCGCCCTCGCCCGGCGCCCAGTGCCGGTCGGCAAACCCGTCCATGTCCTGCAAATGGATATGCGCCAGTTTCTTGCCCGCCGCCTTCACGAAATAATCGACGGGCGGCGCGCCCTGGATCTTATAGCAATAGTAGGCGTGTCCGGTATCGAGCGAAATTTTCAAAGCCGGGCTGTTGAATGTATCGGCGAGCCGAACGCGGGCGTGCGGGTCGATATCCTCGACATTTTCCAGGACGATTTCGCATCCGATCTCGGCCGCCCGTTTCACCGCTGCGCCGATGCATTTGTGGACACGGCGAGTGAACCGCTCGATCTCGCCGTCGGAGTTGTCGTAGTTGTTGTGGCCCCAAATCGTGAAAGGGCTGTGGATCACCATGTTGGTGGCGCCGAGCGCTTCGCAGACGTCGAGGCCCTGCGTCAGCCGTTTCTGGATGACGGCGCGGATATCCGGGTCGCGCGTCGAGATGTCGAACTCCCAGAACGGGCCGTGAATGCCGAGCCTTCCGGTGTAGCCGTCGAGCAGTTTCCGATAGCGCTCCACCAGCGGCCGCCAATCCGCGTTCAGCACTTCGGGAATGCAGAATTCCTGCAACTCCACGTCCCGGCCCGATTCCATGACCCAGTTGTGCAACCGTTCCAGGTCGGCGACCGTCAGCGCCGCGCCGATTACCGGAAGGCTCGTTCTGCTCTGGCTCATCACAACCCCGCCGCTCCCCGACTGACCACGGCCGCAAATTCGCCCACCGTCGTTGAATAAGCAAGCGCCAGCCGCTTTCATCGCCATCCGATACGTGGCAAATCAGCGCCGGAATTTGCGAGTTGTCGGGAACCCGCGATGGGCAAGCATGCAGTGGTGATCGGAGCGGGCCAGGCGGCGGCGGCTTTTGCCGCCAAACTGCGCGCGACCGATCCGTCGTGGTCGATCACGATCCTCGGCGAGGAACCTGTCCTGCCTTATCAGCGGCCGCCGCTCTCGAAGAAATACATGACCGGCGAGATGAACTTCGACCGGCTGCTGCTGCGTCCGCAGGAGTGGTATGACGAGCAGAACATCGCCTGCCGCACCGGTGTCCGCGTCGAAGCGATCGATCCGAAGAATGCCCGGATCGGCATAGGCGACGGCTCGAGCATCCCCTATGACGCGGCGCTGATCGCAACCGGCGCAGTGCCGCGTTCGCTGCCCGCATCGATCGGTGGTGACCTAGCCGGCGTATACACCTTGCGTAATCTGGCCGACGCCGATCGCCTGGCAGCTGAATTCAAGCCGGGGCGCAGCCTGTTGGTCGTCGGCGGCGGTTATATCGGGCTCGAGGCCGCCGCGGTCGCCGCGTTGGCGGGAATGAAAGTCCGCGTCGTCGAAATGGCGCCGCGCATCCTACAGCGCGTCGCTTCTGCCGAGACCGCCGAACGCATACGCGCGGAGCATCGCGCGCATGGCGTCGAAATTATCGAAGGCGCTTCCCTTGCCCGTCTGGTGGCAAGGGACGGGCATGTTGCCAGCGCGGAATTGGCGGGCGGCGGGACCATCGAATGCGATTGCGTTTTGGCCGGCATCGGCATCGTGCCGGATACCGCATTGGCCGAGGCGGCCGGGCTCGCAATCGACAACGGAATCGCTGTCGATAGCGCGTGCAGGACTAGCGCAACCGGCATTTTCGCCGCCGGAGATTGCGCCAGCTTTCCGCTTTATGGCCGCCGCGTCCGCCTCGAATCGGTGCAGAACGCGATCGAGCAGGCAGAAGCGGCCGCGCTCGCTGTCGCCGGCCATGACGTTGCATATCGCCCGGTGCCCTGGTTCTGGTCGGACCAGTATGACATGAAACTGCAGATCGCCGGCCTCAATACCGGGTACGACAGCACTGTGACCCGCTCCGGTCAGCGCGAAGGGGCAAGCTCAGTCTGGTATTTCGCCGATGGCCAGTTTCTTGCGGTGGATGCCGTCAACGATTCGCGCGCCTACATGATCGGCAAGCGCCTTCTGGAGACTGCAAAGGGCATCACGCCGGATCAGGCAGCCGACAGCACCCTCGATCTCAAGACCTTGATCTGAAATTCCCTGCGGCATAACCGCTTGCGCGTCCGATTTACCTTGCATCGCAGCATTATTCGGTGTGAATCAATAGCTTGATCGGAACCCACAAGCCGAGGCCGATTTGGCTCGCCCGCAAACGCCCCTGCTCGATCGCATCCTGACGCCTGCCGACCTGCGCCAACTTGGCGACGCGGAATTGCACCAACTCGCCGACGAATTGCGCGCGGAACTGATCGACGTCGTATCGCAGACGGGAGGCCATCTCGGCGCCGGGCTCGGCGTCGTCGAACTCACGGTAGCGCTGCACAACGTGTTCGACACGCCCAACGACCGCGTGATCTGGGATGTCGGGCATCAGTCCTACCCGCACAAGATCCTGACCGGGCGCCGCGATCGCATCCGCACCTTGCGCCAGAAGGGCGGCCTGTCAGGCTTCACCCGCCGCGCCGAAAGCGAATACGATCCGTTTGGCGCGGCCCACTCCTCGACCTCGATTTCCGCGGGCCTCGGCATGGCGGTGGCCGCCGGGCTCCAGAAGAAGGACCGCAAGGTCGTCGCCGTCATCGGCGACGGCGCGATGTCGGCCGGCATGGCCTATGAGGCGCTGAACAATGCCGGCGCGCTCGATGCTCGCCTGATCGTGATCCTCAACGACAACGACATGTCGATTGCCCGGCCGACGGGTGCGATGAGCGCCTATCTGGCGCGGCTCGCCTCCGGCAAGGCCTATCTGAGCGCCCGCGATCTCGGCAAGCGGATTACCCGCTCGATGGGCAAGTGGGTCGAATCGGCCGTGACCCGCGCCGTCGAGCACGCGCGCGGCTATGTCACCGGGGGAACGCTTTTCGAGGAGCTCGGCTTTTATCACATCGGACCGATCGACGGCCATAACCTCGACCATCTGCTGCCGGTGTTGCGCAATGTGCGCGACAATATCGAAGGCCCGGTGCTCGTTCATGTCATCACGCAAAAGGGCAAGGGCTACGAGCCGGCGGAAAAATCGGCCGACAAGTATCACGGCGTCAGCAAGTTCGATGTCGTTTCCGGACAGCAAGCGGCTTCCAAGCCGAATTCGCCGAGTTATACCGGCGTTTTCGCCAAAGCGCTCGTCGAAGAGGGGCGCCGCGATCCTGCGATCGTCGCGATCACCGCGGCGATGCCGGCCGGCACCGGCATCGATCTGTTCGCGGAAGCCTTTCCCGAGCGCACCTTCGACGTCGGCATTGCCGAGCAGCACGCGGTGACCTTCGCCGGCGGGCTGGCGGCGGAGGGTTTGAAGCCGTTCTGCACGATCTACTCGACCTTCCTGCAGCGCGCCTACGACCAGGTGGTGCACGACATCGCCATCCAGAAGCTTCCGGTCCGCTTTGCGATCGATCGCGCCGGTTTCGTCGGCGCCGACGGACCGACCCATGCCGGGTCCTTCGACGTCACCTACCTGTCGTGCCTGCCGGGCTTCACTGTCATGGCCGCGGCCGATGAAGCGGAGTTGATGCACATGGTGCGCACTGCCGCCGCCTTCGACGAAGGCCCGATCGCCTTCCGTTATCCGCGCGGCGAGGGCGTCGGCGCCAAATTGCCCGAGCGCGGCGACATTCTCGCAATCGGCAGGGGCCGCACCCTGCGCGAGGGAACGCGCGTAGCCTTGCTGTCGCTCGGCGCGCGCCTGCACGATTGCCTGCTTGCAGCCGAAGAACTCGAAAGCTTCGGCTTGTCGACGACGGTTGCCGATGCGCGCTTCGCCAAGCCGATCGATACGGAACTGGTGCTGCGCCTTGCCCGCAAACACGCAGTTCTGGTCACTGTCGAGGAAGGATCGATCGGCGGCTTCGGCTCGCATGTCGCGCAATTCCTGTCCGGCCAGGGCATGCTCGATCACGGCCTGAAGTTCCGGTCCTTGTTCATGCCGGATGCTTTTGTCGCGCAAGCAGCACCCGGCCAGATGATCGCCGATGCCGGGCTCGATCCGGCGGGAATCGTCAAGGTCGTCTTTGCCGCCCTCGGCATGGAGCAGCGTCGCAGCAGCCGCGGCGGCGCGTAGGATTTAGTTGATGGGCCAAGGCTCGGCCCGCGGGCCGGCCTGCCAGTTGTCGTGGCGGCCATCCCAATAGACCACCGCCACTTGCGCCGGATCGATATCGTCGAGCGTGTTTAAGTTGACCGACACGAACGCACCGCCGACTTCCGGGATGTCGCCCTTGCCGAAACACAGCGTATGGCAATTTGAGCAGAAGTACCGATTTGCGATTTCGGGAAAGCGGGAATAGCTGGCGAGCTTGCTTTCGTCCGTCAGCAGACGGAACGCCGACGGTTTCACGTTGGCGCTCAGCACTCCCAGTTTCGTGCAAATCCTGCAATTGCAGCGCGAGCCGTGGAGTGCGTTGACACTGACTTCGAACTGAACGTTGCCGCAATGACAACTGCCGCGGTGCAGCTTTTCGCCGGTATCGGTATTCATCTGCGCAAGCTCCTCTTGTCGAATCGCTGTTATGCACCGCCAGTATCGGTTCTTTCTGACGGAATTGTTGCGGCAGATCATCGCTACTGACAATTGCGCGGTACCATGGCGGCGACGCGAGAGACGGCTACTTGCCGGCAACAGGCAGACGGCAGCATCCCTCGTAGGCGTGCGGATAATCGGAAGATTCCGATAATTCGCGCAGCACATCTACACGCCAGGGATAGTTGCGGTCCGACATGCCGTCACTGCATTCGTTGTCGCGCGCCAGCATTATGGTAATGCGCGCCAAACCATCTGTCCCGATCACGGAAAAGCGATCGTTGCGGGCAATTGCTGCAATCGCCGTCTGCAATCGGTAACTGGCGGAAGTTTGTTCCGGCGTCGAAATCCCGATACCCTTCTCCGACGAAATCGACAGGTCCCAGAACGGTTCCGTGCCGTAGCAGGTCAGGCCGTCCGGAATCAGGGTGTCGCCGATCGTCGGCACATCGACCGGTTCCAGGAACCGCATGGCGATCCAGCCGTCGGCGTCCGGTCCGATGACGCGGCCCCATTCGGCGGCGCCTTTGACGATCACTTCGAGCACCTCGACCGGAGCCGCGCCGGGGGCAAGCGTGTCCATGGCCTCGGATTTTCCATCCGGCTCCATGCGTACGTTCAACACGTCGCCGGCCGCAACGCCCGTGACGCGGAAGTAACCCGGCTCCGCCGCCGCCGCCAAATGCGAAAATGCCGCCGCAATCGCCGCGGCGGCCAGCGAAACGGCGAAACGCCTCATGCGCGGACCTGATTGACCAGCACGTAGAGGTTGGCGCAGCGCGCGCCGGACCGGCAATAGGCGAGCACCGGCCGCGGCAGTTCGTCGAGGGCCGCCTTCATGTCGGCAACGTTCTGCGGCGTGATCTGGCCGCTGACCACCGGCAGGAACCGGAACTGCATGCCCGCTGCCGCCGCCGCCAGGTCGATCTCGTTGTGCGGCATTGCGCCCGGTTCGGTGTCCGGCCGGTTGCAGACCAGGCTGGCGTAGCCGGCCTTGGCGATCGCCGGCACATCGGCGGCCGTGATCTGGCCGGTGACTGCAAAGTCCTTGTCGATCTGGCGGATTTCCATCGTGTCCTCACAAACCGTTGACGGGCACTTTCAGGAAGGTTTTGCCGCTTTCGTCCTTCGGCGGCAAGTGGCCTGCGCGCATGTTGATCTGGATCGAGGGGATAATCAGCTTCGGCATCGCAAGTTGCTTGTCACGCGCTTCGCGCATTTCGGCGAATTCGTCTTCGCTGACGCCATCGCGGACATGGATATTGTGGATCCGCTCGTCGGCGACGGTGGTCTCCCATTTTATGTCGCGACCGTTCGGCCCGTAATCGTGACACATGAACAAGCGCATCTCACCCGGTAGTGATAGAACGCGCTTGATCGACCGGTAAAGCTCGCGCGCATCGCCGCCGGGAAAGTCGGCGCGCGCTGAGCCGCCGTCGGGCATGAACAGCGTGTCGCCGACAAACGCGGCGTCACCCATGACATGAGTCATGCAGGCTGGCGTGTGGCCGGGCGTGTGCATGACACACGCGGTCATCGCGCCGATCTTGTAGCTGTCGCCGTCGGCAAAGAGGCGATCGAACTGCGAACCATCGCGCTGGAATTCGGTGCCCTCGTTGAAGATCTTGCCGAAGGTTTCCTGGACGATCCTGATATTCTCGCCGATGCCAAGTTTGCCGCCGAGCTTCTCCTGGATATAGGGGGCGCCCGACAGGTGGTCGGCATGCGCGTGCGTCTCGATCAGCCATTCGAGCTTCCAGCCGTTCTGGCGGATATGCTCGATCATCCTGTCGGCGCTTTCGTGCGTGATGCGCCCGGCGGAATAGTCGATATCCATCACCGAATCGATGACGGCACAGGAATTCGAGGCCGGATCGCGTACGATATAGGAGATGGTATTGCTGACCGGATCGAAGAAAGCGATGACTTCCGGCTTGATGGAAAGGTCAGGTTTGAACGGAATCGGTTCAGGCATCTCGCCGCTCCTTATATTAGTGTTTCCTAATATAATGGTTCGACCATCATGCGTCAAATCCGGCTGTCACACGACCAGCGTGTCGCCGGACCCGCCCGCCTGGCGCTGATTATAGATCGTTTCCAGAAAATTCCAGATTTCAAAGCGCACGGAGACCGGCACTTCCTCGGCCTTGCCGGTCAGGAAGGCCGAAAACGAGAACCCGAGCCGCTCGACCGTATCGCGCGCCTCGCTGGAAAGTTTCGGCAGGCGGATGTCGCGGTCGCGTGGAATCGAAAGATAAAGCTCGGCCGCCTTCGGCTCGTGCAGGATATCGCCGATGGCGTCGTTTCTGACCAGAATGAATTCGGCCGAGCGCAATTTCTCGCGCGTACGCTTGGCTGCCTCGATCGACCGCATCGAGCGATCGAGAATGTAGAACACGGCTACCCCGATACCGGCTTCGCCCGCCCCCTCGTCGAACAAAATATCGTGGAAGATCTCGAAGAATCGCTCGAGTAGGCTCGATTGCAGGTCGACGACGTAATTGAGTTCCGGCTCCTGGATCATCTGGTCGAGCATTTTGACGTGGTCGCCGGTGCGCGCGATGTCGATGATCGTCGTATTCTCGGGGAACCACTGGCAGATCGAACCGTGCGGAATGTCGGTATCGAAAATCCGCAAGCGGTCGGCGCCGCGCAGCGACAGCCAATCGGCGAGCAGGCGCGCAAGCAGCGTCTTGCCGTTGCGCGGCCGGTCCGAACAGACGATGTGAATATGCGAGCCGATGGCCGAATCTCCCCGGCCCGCAGTCGATTGCCCTGCGAGCCTGGCAGCAAGCGATTCAATTCGGCCAAAAATAGCCGTTTATGTGCAAATGCCTAGCGGCTTTCGCATTTCCTGGCCCGCTCTTGGCGGTTTAGATGGCAGCCATGCATTAGCTCGCCGCTTCCGCCACCGGCGGCCGGTTGTGTTCGATCACCGACTTGACCAGGTCGAGATGCTCGAATTCCGCCGTGATGTCGTTCAGCCACTTTCGGACATAGCCGCGCAGCACGAAGGAAAACTTGGCGTCGTTGCCGCGCGCGTCCTTGTTGGCGATGAAATCGCTGAACGTCACGCCGGCAAGGTCGACGGCCTCATAGGCCATTTCGTTGAGCTTGGGGATTTCGATCTCGCGCGCGTTGGAGAGCCCGGCGAAATACTTCTTGTAGGTCTTGTCGTCCCACTCGAAGAAGTTGGTTTCGTTGATGAAATTGCGCGCGACAATGTAGTGGATGCCCTTGGTGAACTTGGCGACCTCGCCCATCTCGTCGAGCGAGGCGATGGCCGGGCCGACGACATGGAACAGGCCGAGATCGAACTGGCCGGATCGTGCCGCTTCCAAAACGCCGATATTTTCAAAAGTCGCCAAGGCATTCGACATGCTGCCGGCTTTCAGATCGACCACCGTGACCTTGACCGCTGCGCTTTCCAGCGTGTCGAGCACTTTCATCTGGTCGGCGACCTGGCCGAGATCAATAACCTCGGTGATGCCGGGATAGAAACGGCGCAGCGTGCCTCGTGGATTTTCGGTGTCGAACGCGCGCGCCATGATGTTGCGCCGCGCCAGGAAATCCAGCAGCGCGCGAGCGGTGGTTGTCTTGCCAACGCCTCCCTTGTCGGCGCCGATCAGGATGAGTGTTGGTTTCATCTGCCTTCCCCGGTTGTTCCGGACGCCCGCCATGGCGCCGGCAAACTGCTGATTTTCCCGCACCAGCGAACCGCCGTCGGCCGCTCAGGCGCAGTTTGGCAATTCCTATAGCTTGGCAATCGCGAATTTCAAAGCTTGGACGACCGGCCCCGGCCCGCGCTTCAAAAAAAACCGGCGGGCTCGAAGGCCCGCCGGGTGCTTGTTACAGTGTCTGATTGCGTACGCGAGGGGCCTATTTGCGCTCCTTCACGTTGAACGAGACCATCTGGATGGCGGAAGTGCCCTTGCCGCCTTCCTTGGCCTCGCCGCCGGCCTCCGCGTCCGCTGCCTTCTCGTCGGCCTTGGCCTTCTCGAACAGCTTGATCGCAAGGCCGCGCGAAGCCGGCTCACCCGATTCCTGGGCGAGTTTGGCAGCGTCCTCCGCCGACAGGCGCTTGTCGCCCAATCCGCCCTCGCGGCAGAATAGCAGCAAGGTTTCGTTGGCGGCGGCCGTGTCGAAGACCAGGTCGCCGCTCACCGGATCGGGGATCAGCCGCGGCTTGCCAGCCTCGAGCAGCTTTTCGCCGATCATCTCCTGCGGAATGGTTTCGACGTTGCCGTCGGCTTCCACGTAGAAGATCTGCAGTTCGCACGACCGATTGGCGGTGACCTCGAAGGACAGCTTCTCGTCGATGAACACGTCGGTATTCTTGACGTTGACGGAGAGCGTCAGCTTGTCCTTGGCGCCTTCTTCCTTGAACGCATCATCGCGATAGTCGGCGTCCTTGTAGGCCGGTGTCTTCGGATCCTTGTCCTTGGCGTCATCCTTCTTGGCCGCGTCGGTCTTCTTGGCATCCTCCGCCTTCTTGGCCTCGTCAGCTACCGCCTCTTCGGTCGCCTTGGTTTCCAGCGGATCGAGGTTGAGCATCGCCTTCACCATCTTGGGGAACTGCTGCTCGACTTCGAAGCGCGGCACCTTGGCGCCGCCCTTGAGCTGCGTGATCCAGTCGAGGGCGAGGCGCAGCGCCTGCGAATCGTCGACGCGCTGGACTGCCACTTCGAACTCTTCCGGGGTCATGTCGAATTCGGCGGCCAGCGTTTCCGCGTCGAGATCGTCCTCGTAGAGGTCGGCATACCAGGTGACGATCTCTTCCTTGCCGGGGCCGCCGCGGCTCTTCAGCGTGCCGTCAGGCGCCTTTTCCGTGGCGCCGACTTTCTCCAGCGCCGAGATGAAGGCATCGCGATCCTTGCCCATCGCCTTGGCGAGTTCATCCTGCTCGACATAAAGTTCGAGCAACAACTCACGCTGGGCGATCGAAAAGGTCGGAGACTTTTCGATCAGCTCGCGCAACTGGTCGCGCTTGGCGATGATGCCATCGGCATGGCAATCGACGCACGAACGGCCGTTGATGACCTCGATGCCCTTGCCGATCGGCCGCTGCCGGAACGAGACGATTTCCGTCGGGCCGCGGTCGAGCCGGTCGCCCTTGTTGGTCGACAGGTAGTAGCCCTGCAGGCCGTTCGGGAGCGAGAAGATCATCTCGCCGCCGTCATGCTCGAACGCTTCGAGCTTTTCGTCGAGCGGTTCGGCGTCCTTCGGGCCGTGCGGACGGCGGCGCAAATCCTGTTTCTCGCGGCTGCCGGCAAAGTCGTAGGACTTCCAGTAGTAGCCGCCGCGCTGGCCTTCGTGGCGCTCCAGCACGCGATTGTGATCGGATACACCGGACGAACCTTCCAGGAAACCGGCCCGCACCACGCGCCGGCGCTTGATGTTGTCGTTGACATCGATGCCGAGCGTCTTTTCGAGCTCCGAAATGTTCTTCGGCAGTTCGAGCAGCGCGTGATAACTGGCGGGACGCAGCGCATTGGCCATGAACCAGTCGATGCGCATGAGCGGCAATTGGGTGTCGATCGCTTGCGACAGCGAGTTGAGGACGCCGTCGCTCTTCGGGTCGTAGCCGAAGGGGTAGGTAGAGACCAGCGTATCCCACTTTTTCTCGTCCCAGCCGAGATCGCGGATATCGACACGCACCAGCAGTTCCTTGGTGTCCGCCACCGTATCGGGGATGACCAGCGAATTGCCGAGCGACACCGAGTTCAGCGCCTTGTGGAAGCCGGCCCGGTAGAGCTCCATGCGCTTGGCGAACAACGCCTCCTCCTCGCACGGCAATTTGCCGTTGTACTGTTCGCGATAGGAGAAATAGCGGATGAACTTGCGATCGCTGTCCTTGAGATTGTTGACGTCGTTGAGCGCCGCTTGCGCGAAGCTGCGCCAGGCCAGAACCTTGCGCTGGCGTTCCGGCAAGCCTCTTGTCGCGGCCTGCTCCGTTTCGCTCTCGTTGAGCTTGTCGATCCACTGGCCGAGGGCATCCACCTCGCCGCGGCTCGGGCGCTTGCCATAGGGCATGCGGCCGTTGGCGACGCTGGTGTAAAGCAGGCTCTTGTTGCGGTCGCCCGGTGTCACGAACGCGGCATTGGCCGCAATCGAGGCGAGATCGCCGGCAGGGAAGCTGCCCTGCGCGCTTTCGCCCGGGCCATGGCAGTTGCGGCAGTATTTGCCGAGGAATTCGTCGGCCTGCGCCGCGAGGTTGACGCCGCCGCCGGCCGAAACCAGTTCGGCGGCCGCGCCGGTATCCTTGCAGGCGTCCTTGGCCTCAACCGGAAGCTTCGGCGCCTCGACTTCGCGACCTTTCAGATAGGCGAACATGGCGCGTTTGTCTTCTTCCGAAAGTTCCGAAAGCGCGGCCGTGAACCGGCGCTTGACCGGATCGGCGATCGGCGTGCCGCCGAGCTTCATGCCATTGGTCAGGAAGCGCTTGACGAAATCTTCTTCGCCAAGCGAGGCGAAGCGGACCTTGGTGATGTCGGGCGCCACCGAGCCGGTGAGGCTCTTTTCGCCTTCGAATTTCTTCTCGTTGTCGATGCCGAACGATGTCGTGCGTGGCGTATGGCATTCGCCGCAGGCGCCGGCGTTTTCGACCAGGTATTTGCCGCGTGCTATCTGCCCGGTTTCGCCCGGCTGGAAGGCCGCGGTCGAGAAGTTCGCGCGTTTCCAGAACGCGATCGTCGCCGACAGGTTATACGGAAACGACAATTCGTGCTTGGCGACCTTGTTGTCGGATTGCGGCAGTGTCTCGATATAGGCCTTGATGTCGAGCACGTCCTCCGGCTTCATGCCGGCATAGGACGTATAGGGCATTACCGGGTAGAGATGCCGGCCGTCCTTGCCGACACCGTTCATGACCGCGTTGAGAAAATCCGCGTTCGACCATCCGCCGATGCCATTCGGATGCGCGGTGATGTTCGGCACGAAGAACTTGCCGATGAAAGTATCCATCTTCAGCCCGCCGGCGAGCAGCTTCAGGTCGTCGCCGGGCGCATGACAGGACGCGCACCCCGCCGCGTTCGCCATGTACTCGCCGTTCTTGGTGTCAGCCTTGTAGTTCGAAAACGCGTCCTGCTTGAACAGTTCGCGCGCGTTGGCGGCGCTGCCGGCCGCAACCGCAAGGGCAAGGCCTGCCGCAACGGCCGCGACACCGCGGAAACGCTTGCGAGCGGCCGAAAAGATCGGGGCGGAATTCATTTCGAACACTCCTGTGGCATCGTTGGACGCAATCGTCCGCAATTTAGCTGGTTTTTGCAAGCGAGCCGTCATGTGCCATCCGGCACACCGAGCGCAGGCCGGCCCGCGAAATCAGCGAAACTCGAACCGTTCGTATTCGACGCGCGACAGCCTGACACCGGCCGATTTCAAGCCTTTGACGATCGCCTCGCGCAAGGGCGGCGGCCCGCAGAACCACAATTCGGCGCCGTTGAGGTCGAACGGGACCAGGCTTTTCAGCTTTTCGGCGTCGATCCGGCCCGAGGCCACCGAATCGAACAGCGTAAACGTGAATCCGGGCACCTCGGCAGCCTTTTCCGCCAACGGCCGGTCACGCACCGCCTCGCTCGCGTCGCGCACGCAATGCACCAGATGGATTTGCCGTTTCTCGTCCTTCGCCAGCGCATCCGCCATGGCCAGGAACGGCGTGACGCCGATGCCGCCGGCAAGCCATAATTGTTTCTTGCCGCCGCGCGTGTGCGTAAAGCAGCCATAGCCGCCCTCGACGCGGATACGGTCGCCGGGTTGAGCAAGTTCCTTCAGGCGCGCGGTAAAGTCGCCGAGCGGCTTGATGGCAAAGCGCACGCCGCCGTTCGGCAACAAGCCGGCAAGCGTGAACGGGTGCGGCTCGCCCAGCCCGGATTTCTTGAACTTCAGGAAACCGAATTGGCCCGGCCGCGCCCGGATCGGCCGGCCGATCGGGCGGGCCTCGATCACGGTTGCCGCCGGCAGGCGCTCGACGCTGACGACTTCGTAGCGGCGACGCTTGAACAGGAAGCCGAACTGCGTCCACAGGAACGCCAGCGCGCCGATCGCCGCCCAGATTTTCAGATAATTGGCGAGCAGCACCGTGTCCTCGAACGGCCGCTTGATGAACAGCTGATGAAACGAGATCGCGACGAAGAACACGCCCATCAGGCGGTGACTGAGACGCCACCACTGATAGGGTAGCGCGATGCTGATCTTGGTGAATGGCACGCGTTTGACGAGGCTCAGCGCCAGCAGCGTAACAAAGCCGTAAAACGTGTATTCGCCGATCACCTTGGCCGCCGAATTCAGGCCCGCCGTCAATTGCTTGCCCTGGAAATCGGGCGTCACATACCAGTGGATCAGGATCAGGATCAGGATCGTGATCCCGATCTGGCGGTGGAAGTGGTATATGCGGTCGAGGCCGCCGAACGCGCCCTCGACCCAGCGCGGACGCGTCGCCAGCACCTGGTTGATGCCCATCGCAACATAGGCCGTCGACGAAGCGGCCAGCGAACCCCAAGTCGCCAGCCCGGTGTGGCTCGCGGCGGGAATCGAGAACAGGAACGCCAGGAAACACAGGAAGATGACGAGGACGCGGCCGGTCACATTGCCTCCTGGCAGTCGATTCCCGGCCGCATCAAATCAGAACAAAGAGAAATCGCCAACTGTTACGCTGGAGCAAACTACCCCTGCGTCAGGTTGATCACCTCGACGCGGCGGTTTTCGTCCGCGAACGGATCGCCCTGGTTCTTCAGCCGTTCCTCGCCATAGCCGATCGCGACCAGCCGGTCCGCGGCAATTCCGAACTTCTCGATCAGGTAGGCGCGCACCGAGGCGGCGCGGCGGTCGGACAAATCCTGGTTATAGCCGTCGGAGCCCGTGGCGTCGGTATGGCCGTTCAGCACGATGCGCGAACCCTTCAGCGCATCGCCCGACAGCGCCTTGCCGAGTTCGTCGACCACGGCGAATGCGTCCGGCCGGATCTGGTCGGAATTGAAGTCGAAATTGATGGTGATGTCGATCTTCGGCAGTTCCTGCTTGGCGACGATCTCGTCGAGCTTCTTGCGTTGATCGATGCGGATGCCGCGCGTCGGCAGGCTGTTCAGGAATTGCGCGTCGGCCTTGGCCGCCGCATCGCCGCCGAAGGAACGTGTCAGCGAACGGGTCTTCGGCTTGGCCGTCAATTGCTGTTCGATCGAAGTGGCGTCGAGCGACTGGGCCGAGGAAAAGGTTGCCGGAAACGCCACTGCAACTGCGGCGATCACGCCCGCCGCCAAGGTTTTCGAAACCGAAATCATGGCTGTGCTCCTGCATGAGGGAAAATGCATTCAACCGCAGGATAAGAATGATTTCAATTCCTCATTGTGACGAAGGTCACAATCCGGTCCCCCTGTGACGAAGGTCACAATCCGGCGCGTTGCGGGCTTGTTCGCCGCGGCCATCGATGAAAAACTGCATTGATACCTGTTGGGGCGCCCGAGCCATTGCCTGGACAACCGCAATGAAGATCGTCGCAGAGATTCGTGGGCGGATCATCGCCGCGCTGGCGCTTTTTGTCGCCGGAATGCTCCTGCCCCTGCCCGCCATTGCCGCGATCGAACCGGGTCCCGGCAAAGCCTGGCTGGTCATCGCCAGCCGTTCGAACCAGGCCGACGCCATCGCGCTGGCGCGCCGCTATGCCGGCCGCTTCCCGACCGCCGCCGTGTTCCTGTCCAACAACGGCTTTTATGCGGTCACGCTCGGCTGGTCCGGCCGCGAGGAGGGCGCCGGCCTCCTGGAAAACCTGAAAGCGCAGGGCGCGGTGCCGGGCGATGCCTATTTCCACAATGGCGAGCGCTATTTCGAGGCGGTCTGGACCGCCAACGATGCCCATCATGGCGGCATCCGCGCATTGATTTCCGGCGCCTATTTGTTCGGCGCCGGCCAGGCGCCGCCCCAGGCCGGAGGCCAGCAGCAATCGCCAAGCCAGCAATTGAGCGGCGAGCCCGGCTATGTCACCGGCCTGAACCCGCAGGGCGACAACTACCTGTCGCTGCGGCTCGGGCCGGGAACGAGTTTCCGCGAACTAGCCCGTATGCGGCCCGACACCGAGTTGACGCTGCATGCCGAACAGGGCGGTTGGGTCCAGGTTGCGCTTGCCAACGGTATGAGCGGCTGGGCGTCCGCCAGATACGTCGCGCGCGGGCGGTTGCCGCCAGCGATCGTGAGAAACGGCAACCAGGCAAACGAAAATATCCCTTTGGTCGGGCCGCAGAAGAAACCCGATCCGCAGCCGGACCCGCAGCAAGAGGTAGCCAAGCTGCCGGAGGCCAATGCCGGCAAGGTCGAGGAGAAGAAGCCGCAAAAGGCGATCGCCGACCAGAAACGCGTGGCCCTTGTCATCGGCAACTCGGCCTACCGCCATGCCATAGAACTGCCCAATCCGCGCAACGACGCCGCCGCGATCAGCGACAAGCTTCAGGCGCTGGGCTTTTCGGTCACTGTCGGTCTCGACGGCTCGAAGGCCGAAATGGAAACCGCGATCCGCGAATTCGTAAAGGCGATGGCCGGCGCCGATGTCGTGCTGTTGTTCTACGCCGGCCACGGCATGCAGGTTTCGGGCGTAAACTACCTGATTCCGGTCGACGCCAAGCTCGAGGACGCCACCGCGCTCGATTTCGAGACGATCAACCTCAACACCGTCCTCTCCTTCATGAACGCCGAAAAGCGCATCTCGATCGCGCTGCTCGACGCCTGCCGCGACAACCCGCTGTCGCGGCGCTTCGCCCGCTCGCTCGGCGCCACGCGCTCGGCCTTCATCGGACGCGGTCTCGCCGCGCCGAATTCCGGCTCCGGCGAAACTCTGATCGGCTTTGCCACCGCCCCCGGCGAAGTCGCGCTCGACGGCGATACCCGCAATTCGCCCTTCACCAACGCGCTCCTCAACCACATCGACGCCAAGGGTCTCGAGATCGAACTGATGCTGAAGCGCGTGAAGGACGAAGTCTACCGTTCGACCAACGAGGCGCAGGAGCCCTGGCACAATTCGGCATTGCGCCAGGAATTCTATTTCAATCCCGCGAACTGACCGGCGAACCCGGGACGCGCCAAAGCCTCAATTCGACGGCGCCTTGGCGCCAACGGGCTCGACACTGAACTCGACCTCGATTTCGCCCATGCCCTCAAACTCCAGCCGGATGGTTTCGCGCCCGCCGGGGTTGAGTTTGCCGGTCAGGCCCATGAACATCAGGTGCTGGCCGCCCGGCGCCAGTTCGGCGGAAGCGCCCGGCGCAATTTCGAGGTCGATCGGTCGCATTTGCATGACGTCGCCGGCCATCTTCATCTCGTGGATTTCGGCACGCGCCGCGAACGCCGCCGATATCGCGACCAGGCGCGCCGGTGAATTGCTTTGGTTGCGGATCGTGAGAAATCCAGCCGCAGTGCTCGCCCCCGGAGGCGAGGCCCGGACCCAGGGTGCCTCGATCACGAGTTGGCCAAGCCGGTATTCGGCAGCGCCAGACGTGGCGACGGCAAGCGCCAGGACGAGAATCGAAGCGACGAACACTCCGGCAATTCCGAATGCCGGCGCAAAACGGTTCACTTCAAACTCCGCTAGTGATTGTTGCGCGGGGTAAATCGATCGGCCACGGATTGGAAGCCAACCGCATCGCGCAGTACCATGCCGCCGCTGAACGGGCCGACTTCGTCCCGGAACAGTTTTTGCCAGGGCGTCTGGTGCTGGGGGATGGGAAAACCGCCGGCCTTTTCCAGCGCCTCGCGGCGCTTCTGCCATTCGCCGGCATCGACCAGCGCGTTGACTTCGCACTTCTTCAGATCGACGCGCACCGGGTCGCCGGTCTTCAACAGGGCCAGCCCACCGCCGGCAGCCGCTTCCGGCGAGGCGTTGAGGATTGACGGCGAGCCCGAGGTCCCCGACTGCCGCCCGTCGCCGATACAGGGCAACGCATGGATTCCCTTCTTCAGCAGGTAGGCCGGCGGACGCATGTTCACGACTTCCGCCCCGCCGGGATAGCCGATCGGACCGGTGCCGCGCATGAACAGGATCGAATGCTCGTCGATGCCGAGCGCCGGATCGTCGATCCGGTGATGGAAATCCTCCGGCCCGTCGAAAACCACCGCCTTGCCCTCGAACGCCATCGGATCCTTCGGGTTTGAAAGATACCGGCCGCGGAATTCCTCCGAGATCACGCTCGTTTTCATGATCGCGGAATCAAACAGATTGCCTTTCAGATTGAGGAAACCTGCCTCCTTCTTCAGCGGTTTGGCGCAGGTGCGGATCACGTCGCGGGTTTTCACCTTTGCCCCGGCGCAGTTCTCGCCGATGGACTTGCCGTTCACCGTCGTTGCGTTCGGATGCGGCAGCAATCCGGCCGCCATCAGTTCGTGGACAACCGCCGGCACGCCGCCGGCGCGGTGATAATCCTCGCCGAGATACACGCCGGCCGGCTGCAGGTTAACCAGCAGCGGAACGCCATGTCCGATCTGCTGCCAGTCGTCGTTGGTGAGATTGACGCCGAGATGGCGGGCGATGGCGTTGAGATGAATCGGCGCGTTGGTCGATCCGCCGATCGCCGAATTGACGACGATGGCGTTTTCGAAGGCATACCGGGTCATGATCCGCGAAGGTTTCAGATCCTCGGATACCATTTCGACGATACGCTGGCCGGTGCGGTAGGCCATTTGGCCGCGTTCGCGATAGGGCGCCGGAATCGCAGCCGACCCCGGCAATTGCATGCCGAGCGCCTCGGCGAGCGAGTTCATGGTCGTCGCCGTGCCCATCGTGTTGCAATAGCCGGTCGAAGGCGCCGACGAAGCGACGAGGTCGATGAACCCCGCGTCATCGATTTCGCCGGACGCGAGCAGTTCGCGCGCCTTCCAGACGATCGTGCCCGAACCGGTGCGCTCGCCGTTGTGCCAGCCGTTCAGCATCGGGCCGACCGAAAACGCGATTGCCGGAATGTTCACCGTCGCAGCCGCCATCAGGCAGGCTGGCGTGGTTTTGTCGCAGCCGATGGTCAATACGACGCCATCGATCGGATAGCCGAACAGCGATTCCACGAGGCTCAGATAGGCAAGGTTGCGATCGAGCGCGGCCGTCGGCCGCTTGCCGGTTTCCTGGATCGGATGCACCGGAAACTCCAGCGCGATGCCGCCAGCCGAAACGATGCCCTCGCGCACTCGTTTCGCCAGTTCGATGTGATGGCGATTGCATGGCGACAGGTCGGAGCCGGTCTGCGCGATGCCGATGATCGGCTTGCCGGACTGCAGTTCTTCCCGGGTAAATCCGTAATTGAGATAACGCTCAAGATAGAGCGCCGTCATTTCCGGATCGGCGGGATTGTTGAACCACAGGCGGGAACGAAGGCTCTTGCTGTCTTTTTTCATGCTGATTTCTGGCCGGCATGTGATGCGCGGCCTAGATCCTCTTTCATGTAGATGTGGATGATATCGCGAAAATCGGTTTCCGCCGCAAATCCGAGTTCGGCAGCGCGGCGGGCCTGGAAGGCTTGTGGCCAGGTACGGACAATACGGTCAATTGTTTCGTCGGGTTGGTGGCGGATCAGCCTTGCGACCTTGTCGCCAGCAATCTCGCGCAACGCCGCGATCTGGTCCGCGACCGTACATGAAAGCCCGGGCATGGTCACGGACGGCCGTCCCTTGAGCAGATCGAGGTCCAGTCCGGCGGCATGCACGAGAAAGCCGACTGTCGATTTCGGCGAGGCAAACCAGTGGCGCACATTTTCGCTCACCGGCAGGATTGCTTCCTGGCCGTTGAGGGGTTCGCGGATGATGCCGGAAAAGAACGAGGAGGCGGCGAGATTAGCCTTGCCGGGACGCACGCAAACCGTCGGCAGGCGTAGCGATATCCCGTCAACGAGACCCTTGCGCGAGAAATCGGCGACCAGCAATTCGCCGATCGCCTTCTGGGCGCCATAAGAGGTCAGCGGCGTGCAGTGAAACTCGTCCGGAATTTCGTCGGGAAACGGTGCGCCGAACACTGCGATCGAGGAGGAGAAAATGAAACGCGGCCGGTTTGCGGCCGCGCGGATCGCTTCCAGTAGCCGGTGCATGGCCCGGCAATTGACATTCCAGCCGAGGTCGAAATCGCGCTCCGCTTCCCCCGACACGATCGCCGCCAGATGGAAAACGATATCGGCGCGAAACGAGGCGAGCCGCTCCGCCTCGCCCTCGATGGCGAGATTCCCCGTTAGGCAGGTCGTCGAAACCGTGGACCGTGGCGCTGTCGGCGCGACAATGTCGTGGAGAATCAATTCCTTGACCGGCCGGCCGGCAAGTTGCGGCGCGCCCGCCAGGCGTTCAGCCAGTTTTCGGCCGACCATTCCGGCCGCGCCCAGAATCAGTACGCGAGAACCTGTCAAGCTGCCTCCACCCTTCTCCTGGCTCCAATTACCGGAATCCGAGCGGCAACGGCAATATCACGCCATTTGCTATCCTGCCTAATTTTCGATTGCGCATCAGGTGCATCGGCTGGCATGAAACCGGGGTGAGTGGCAAGAGTTCCAAATTTCCGGACGCCGGCGACGAAACCCGCATCTCGGTTTTCGGCGCCACCGGATCGATCGGGTGTTCGACGCTCGACGTCGTCCGCCATCTTTCCGCACAGCGCCGGTTCCGCGTCGTCGCGCTTACCGGCAACCGGAACGTCGCTTTGCTCGCCGACCAGGCGCTCGAGTTCCGGCCACAAGTCGCGGTAATCGCCGATGCGAGCGGGCTGGCGGTACTGCGCGAACGCCTTGCCGGGACAGGGATCGAAGCAGCCGCGGGCGAGGATGCACTGCTTGACGCCGCCTCCCGCCCTACCGAATGGACGATGGCCGGAATTGTCGGCATCGCCGGCCTGCGACCGACGCTTGCCGCGGCGCGCACCGGGGCGACCATCGCGCTCGCTAACAAGGAATGCCTGGTCTGCGCCGGCGAACTGTTCCTGGCCGAATGTCGCAAATCCGGCGCCACGGTTCTCCCCGTCGACAGTGAACACAACGCGATCTTCCAAGTATGGGAGACCCGCAACGCCGCCGCTGTCGAACGGATCGTGCTGACCGCGTCTGGCGGCCCGTTCCGCGACTGGCCGGTCGAGCGCATGGCCGGCGTCAGTCCGGATGACGCGATGCGCCATCCCAACTGGTCGATGGGACAGCGGATCTCGATCGACAGCGCCTCGCTTTTCAACAAGGCCCTCGAAATGATCGAGGCCCGCCACCTGTTCGGCCTGCCGCCGGAGCGCATCGAGGTCGTGATCCATCCGCAATCCGTGATCCATTCCATGGTCGGCTACAGCGACGGTTCGATCCTGGCCCAGCTCGGCAGCCCGGACATGCGCACTGCGATCGGCTACGCGCTGTCCTGGCCGGACCGCAGCCACATGCCGGTGGAGCGGCTCGATTTTGCGAAGCTGGCGCGCCTCGATTTTTCGGCTCCCGATCCGGTGCGCTTTCCGGCATTGCAGCTTGCCCGCGAAGCGATGGCGGCGGGCGGCCTCGCCGGCGCTGTGCTCAATGGCGCCAAGGAAGCTGCGCTAAACGCCTTCCTGGCCGGACAATGCGGATTTCTCGATATCGCCGCCGCCGTCGAGCACGCGATGACAGTCTGCGTCCCGTCGGCAGCGGACGATTTGGAAGCGGTCTACGATACGGACCGCGCGGCACGGCGCGCCGCAACGGAGTTCCTGGCGCGCAAGCGTAATGGCCGGCTCAGGCGACCGCACGAGCCAGCGCGCACTGGCTCCACAGATCGTTGAGTGCGCCGACGAGGTGGCGGATTTCCGCCTCGCTGTGCAGCGGCGAAGGCGTGATCCGCAGGCGCTCGGTCTTGCGCGCCACCGTCGGATAGTTGATCGGCTGCACGTAAATCCCGTAATCCTCGAGCAGGATATCCGAAATCCACTTGCACTTGGCGGCGTTGCCAACGATCACCGGCACGATATGGCTCGGGTTCGGCATGTGCGGAATGCCCTTGGCGTCGAGCATCGCCCGGAGCCGCGCGACATTCGCGCGCTGCCGCTGCCGCTCCTCGCCGCTGTTCTTCAGGTGGCGTATCGAAGCGAGCGCCCCCGCCGCGAGCGCGGGCGGCAGGGCGGTCGTGAAGATAAAGCCGGAAGCGAAGGATCGGATGAAGTCGATCAGCGGGGCCGAGCCGGCAATATAGCCGCCCATCACGCCGAACGCCTTGCCGAGCGTCCCCTCGATGATCGTCAGCCGGTGCATCAGGCCTTCGCGCTCGGCGACGCCACCACCGCGCGGACCGTACATGCCGACCGCATGGACCTCATCGAGATAGGTCATCGCGCCGTGCTTTTCGGCGACATCGCAAATTTCGGCGATCGGCGCGATGTCGCCATCCATCGAATAGACCGATTCGAAAGCGACGAGCTTCGGCACGTCGCGGCCGAACTGGCTCATCTGCCGATCGAGATCGCGCGCATCGCTGTGTTTGAACACGCGCTTTTCGGCGCGGCTGTGCCGGATACCCTCGATCATCGATGCGTGGTTCATTGAATCGGAAAAAAAGACGAGGCCGGGAATGTTCGCGCCCAGGGTGCCGAGCGTTGCCCAGTTCGAGACATAGCCCGAAGTAAACAGGAGCGCGGCCTCCTTGCCGTGCAGATCGGCAAGTTCGCCCTCCAGCAATACATGGTGGTGGTTGGTGCCGGAAATGTTCCGCGTGCCGCCGGCTCCAGACCCGCATTCGTCGATGGTGCGGTGCATGGCCGCAATCACATCCGGATGCTGGCCCATGCCGAGATAATCGTTCGAGCACCAGACCGTGACTTCCTGGACCGAGCCGTCGGCACGATATCGTTTCGCCCTGGGGAAATCGCCGGCATGGCGTTCCAGTTCGGCAAAAACCCGGTACCGGCCCTCTTCGTGCAATCCGTCGAGCTGATTGCGGAAAAATGCGTCAAAATCCATCCAACCGTTCCCAATTTGGCCAAGACGGGACCGCGATCGCGCCTTTGCTTCGTCCTCCGGTGGTTGTCGCCCGACTTGGCCATATAACGGCATTGGTTTGGACGGCGCCACCAAAAATTCCTTCTACGCTGCGTTCAGTATCGGCGACTTGCGCTCGGTCAACTGTATCAATTGTCACACGGTATCGCCGGAATACCGACATCACGGTATTTTTACCGCAAAACCAAGGAGATGGCGCTCGCCTGACCCTCCGCGTCGAGAACCGTCAGCCTCGCGGCGCCCGGCCCTTCCGGCGTCCAGATCAGCTGGCGCCGTCGCGAATGGTCGCCGGCCGGCCGGCCGTCGGCGAGCAGCCGAAACGGCGGCGATCCGCCCTGCAATTTGATCACCACCGTCGCGCCGCCGTTCAGGCCCTCCACGATTGACCCGTCGCCCGGGAACGCGATGTGGAGCCTGTCGGCGATACGACTGTCCGGGAGCACGATGCCGCCGCGTCCCGTCCTCTCAAATCGCCGGAGCGCGAATGGCAGTTCCTCGAACGCGACCTTGATCGCGCCCGCCGGTGGCGGCGGCATCGGTTGGAACACCACGCCTGACTTTGCAAACGCGTCGAAGAGAACAGGCGTGGCCGTGGCGCCGCCACTGATGCCGGGAACGGCGCCGTTGTCCGGCCTGCCGATCCAAACGCCGATCACGTGCCGGCCATCGAAACCGACCGACCATGCATCGCGGTAGCCGTAACTGGTGCCGGTCTTGTAGGCGATCGGCAGCGCCGGCATTCCGGCGGGCGCGCCGATTCCCGTCAGAATGTCGGTGACGTGCCAAGTGGCAACCGGCGACAGCATCGGCATTCCGCCGAGCTGGCCCGGCTGCGATCGGACGCCGTCGCCGAGCGCGACGGCTCTCTGCGAGACCAGATTGGCGTAAAGCTGCACGAGATCGGTCAGTGTTAGCCCGGCGCCTCCGAGCGCCAGGGCGAGGCCCGGACGCCGGTCGCCGACAAAGCCCGGTCGAATTCCGACACGCTTCATCCGTCCGAGCACACGCTGGACGCCGACCGCGTCGAGCAGCCGGACCGCCGGCACGTTCAGCGACATCTGCAAGGCGCGCCGAACGCTGATATCGCCCTGCCAGGATTGGTCGAAATTGACCGGTCGATATCCGGCAAAATCCGCCGGCCGGTCGTCGACCAGGGTTTCGGGCATGACCAGGCCGTCTTCCAGCGCGAGACCGTAGATGAACGGCTTCAGCACAGAGCCGGGCGAGCGCAAGGCCTGCGTCATGTCGAGCGCGCCGCCGCGCTCGCGGTCCAGGTAGCCGGCAGAACCGACGCTCGCCAGGATATCGCCCGACCGCGCATCGGCCATGACGATGGCGACCGACACCTTGTTGCCGATCCTGCGCGCCGAAATTGCGGCCACGTCCTCGAGCGCTTTTTGAACGCGCGCGTCAAGCCGCGTGCGGTGGACCAGTTTGCCTGGATCGCGATCAAGCGCGGTATCGGCCAGATGTGCCGCCATTTGCGGCATCGCATGGCGTGCGCGCGGCACAGTCGCGCGGCGGATGTCGGCAGCTTCGATTTTCTTGAGCACGCCTGCGGCGGCCAGCCGTTCCGCAACCCGGTTGCGGGCGATCTCCGCGGTTTTCCGGTTGCGATCCGGACGACGGGTTTCCGGCGATTGCGGCAACGCGACCAGCAGCGCGGCTTCAGCCGGCGTCAGGCGGGTCGGCTCCTTGGCGAACCATGCCAGCGCGGCGGCGCGTACCCCTTCGATATTGCCGCCATAGGGCGCCAAGGTCAGGTAACGCGCCAGGATCTCGTCCTTGGTCAGGCGTCGCTCGATCTGCACGGCGCGCACGATCTGGCGAAATTTGGCGGCGATGCTGCGGCGCGGCTGTCCAGGATTCTCGCTTGCCTCGGCAAGGCGGGTCAACTGCATGGTCAATGTCGAGCCTCCGGAGACGATCCGGCCATTAGCCAGAAGTTGACCGGCGGCGCGCAGCAACGCCAGCGCGTCGACGCCCGAATGCTCGTAGAACCGCTTGTCCTCGTAGGCAACGACCATCCGAAGATATTGCGGATCGACCGCGCCAAGATCGACCGGCAGGCGCCAGCGGCCGTCGGCGGCCACATAAACCCGCAATGGCGTGCCATCGCGGTCGACGACTTCGACCGAACGCCCAAGCGCATCACCAAGCGGTGGCGGGAAACGGCGATCGAGCCATTCGAGCGCAAGCGCCGACATAGCCAAGAGAGACAGGCCGGCGGCGCCGGCCATCGCCATTCGGCGGCGCCGGCTTGCCGATCCGTCGTTTCGCGCCCGGCGCATCATTCCGCCTTCAGCACCTCCAGGAAGCCGGACGCCGTTCGCGCCGAAAACTGCGGCCGGTACATGTCCTCGACCGAAGCCGCCGGATACGCATAGGTTCCCGGGGTCACGGCGCGGACCACATAAGCCAGCGAAAAGCTCAGGTCGTCGCCGGCGCCGCGATCGAGCGCGGCGACAAACCGGTCATTGCGGAACTCGGAATGGGCGACTTCCACTTCCGGCAGCCAGTCGAAGGCTCCGAGATCGGCGCTTTGGACCATGCGCGGATTATCGATCTCAAAGCCACCGGGCAGCAGATCGGTGACCAGCACCTGCGCCGACCAGTCGTTGAACGCCTCCACCTCGAGAACGACGACCAGGCGCTGGTTCTGGACGATTTCCTCGGGCGAAACCTCCTCGCCATCGAGCGTGTAATAGGTCCGCGCGATGGCGAAGCCTTCGCCCCCCGCCGGAAGCGGATCGATCGGCGAACCGTTCACCGACACCCTCGCGCTCAGCGCCTCGCCGGTCTCGTTGGAAATCACCAGCGGTTCGGCCCGGAGCTTGTCGCCGTCCATCGCCATCGCCAGCGCCCCCTGGCGCGAGGCGCCGTTGACGGCGAGCCGGATCGAGGCATTCGATTCCTGGACTGCCCGCGCCGCGAGCAGCAGCCATGCGTCCTCCTGCGTCGATGTATAGCGGCGCTTCTCGATTTCGCCTTCGACGAGGCCGATCAGTTCCGGCACGAGATTGGCCGAAGCACTGGTCTCCGAAGCGAGCGCCAATACCGCCGCGTTGTCGCGAAGGACCGAACCGTAGTCGGCGCGCGCCAGATTGACGGCATTGGTGTCGCGCGCGCGTTCCAGCGACGACAGGAATACGCGGTTTGCCCGCTCCAGTTCGTTGTAGAGCGACAGCGCGGTGGCCAGATGCGCGCGCGCCAGCGGCGTTTGGAACTCGTCGAGCTTGGTGTCGGCGTAGTAGCGAAGATCGCCGACCGAGGCCATTCTGTTCCGGGCCATCACATAGAGTGCGTAGGCGATATCGTTGCCGTACTCGACGATGTTGTTTTCGTAGGCCAGCACGTTCTGCAGGTTCTGCAGCGCGAGGCGCATCGCCTGATCCGGAACTGCGTAGCCCTTTTCGATGGCGCGCGTCAGGAAATCCGTGACGTAGGAATCGAGCCACAGATCGCCCTCCCCCGACGGTCCCCAGAGGCCGAAGCTTCCGCTCGCCGCCTGGAATGTCAGGATGCGACCGATCGCCTTGTCGACACGCTCACCGATTTCGGCGCCCCCGAGCAGATCCGATGGCGCGTCGAAATCCGAGAGGTACAATAAGGGCAGAGCGCGGCTCGTCGTCTGTTCAGCGCAACCATAGGGATAACGGTCAAGCCGGGTCAGGATGGCCGGGATGTCGAACAGCCGGTGTCGCAGGACGCTGACGCTGACGCGCGCGGTCTCCGGAATGCTTTGCGCAAGCACTTGACCGTCGAGGCGCAGCGAACCGCGCGAGGCGAGCGGGAATTCCCGGATTTCCGTGACCGGCAGCGTCGCCGGACGTACGAACACGTCCTGGACCACGCTGGCGACTTCTTCGGTGACAATCTCCGTTACCGGCTCGGGCTTCGGTGCCGGCTCGGGTTCCGGCTCGGCGCCCTCCACGCCCGCCTCGGCATTTTCCTGATCGTCGCCCAGCGCCTCTTCACCGGCTGCGGGCAGGTCTTCGGCGCCGGTCTGGCCCTGATCTTCCGGCGGGCTGTCGAGTGTCTTCTCCTCCGGAACTTCGATCACACGAACAATCTGGCGCGATATCGCAACCGTCAATTTGCCATCGCCCGGCCGGCCGCCGCCCATGGCGATCTCGAGGACCTTGCGTTCGCCGGCGGCGAGATCGACGCTTTGCGGAAACCCGTCCAGGATCAGCGTGCCGTCGTGACTGACGGAAAGCTGGTATGTGCCGGCTTCGCCATCGAGATTTGCGATTTCCAGTGCCGAGCGAACCTGGTCGCCAGGCGCCATCACTTTCGGCAGGCTCACCGCGAGCACGATCGGATCGCGGATGATGACGTCGCCGGAGGCCTTGCCGACACCCTTTTTCGACCAGGCAACGGCCATCACGCGCGCCGTACCGTTGAACTGCGGCAGGTCGAAAGCGATCGTGGCCTTGCCGTCGCCGTCGACGCGGACGATTCCGGAAAACAGCGCCAGCAGCTTTTCCTTCGGCGGATTGCTCTGTGCGTTCAGGGCCGGGCCGTCGCCGCCACTGCGCACGCGACCGAACTCGCCCTGCGAGCCGTCGATCAGGCGCCCGTACAGATCGCGGATCTCGAGACCGAGCGAGCGTTGGCCGAAATAGTAGCCGGCCGGGTCGGGCGGGGTGAAACGCGTCAGGTTGAGAATGCCGACATCGACCGCCGCAACCGTGACATAGGCTTCTTCGCCCGCCACCAGCCCGCTGACGGCGACCGGAATTTCGAGCCGAGCGCGCGGCTGGACTTTCTCCGGCAGGTCGAGCTTGACCGACAGTTCGCGGTCGGCCGGGTTGATCTTCAGCCAAGCCGTGCCGATCGAGCGTGCCGGCATCCGCGTTTCGCCGGCCGAGCCGGGGCGAAACAGCGTCGCCGTCACGTAGGCGCCGGCGCCCCATTCGCGTTTGACCGGAATCGGCACTTCGCCACCGCCGGCGGCGATATCGGTCAAACGCGAATG
>Ga0214472_10000454_pt1 | contig 50560 bp, 37 predicted proteins | sample RVTome_6_FD_207662 | JGI IMG/M metagenome (GOLD analysis project Ga0214472, IMG submission 207662) | Soil microbial communities from uranium-contaminated site in the Upper Colorado River Basin, Wyoming, United States - RVT140D175 | ecosystem: Environmental > Terrestrial > Soil > Contaminated >...
AGCCGAGCCTCGGCCCGCACTCCGGCGGTGCCGTTGACCGCGATCCAACTGGTGCTCGCCGGGTTGATCACCCTTGCGGTGTCGATCCTGACCGAGAACTGGAACTTCGATCAGCCGCCGGCGATCTGGGGCTGGTTTCTGGCCAGCGTGCTGATCGCCACCAGCCTGAGATTCTCGATCCAGACCCGGGCCCAGGGGATGGCGCCGGCCAGCCACGCCGCGATTATCATGACGCTGGAGCCGGTCTGGGCGGCGCTGATGGCGGTCGGGTGGCTGGGTGAGCGGATGAGTCTGCTGCAGGTGATCGGCTGCGGGTTGATCTTCATGGCGATGCTGGTGAACCGCTGGCCGGCGGTGCGTTACTGGATGCGCCTCGTGAGGGAGGAGAAGAGCTGACCGGGATCTATTAACGAATTGATTGTAAAGTTTTATTCCAGGAAATGGAAAATCTATTCCACACACCTCCCGTAACCGCTATAACTAGGGAAAGTGAAGAACAAGTCGTTGAATGAGTATATGGCTAAAACCCCCCCACAGACCCTGGCCGATCTCAAGGCCGCCATCGCCGAATCCCACCCTACGTTGAGCAAGCGTCTTCGTCAGGTGGCTCAGTACCTGATCGACAGCCCGGACAAGATCGCCTTCGATACGGTCGCCGTTATCGCCGAAGATGCCGGAGTGCATCCCTCCACCCTGGTGCGATTTGCCAACGCCTTCGGTTACTCGGGCTTCAGCGAGATGCAGCGTCTGTTTCAGCAAAAGCTGATTCAGGAGTCGCCGAGCTATAGCAAGCGCATCCGCATCGCCAAGGAGGAGATGGGGGAGGAGGCCGAGGGGCCCCGCGAAATGCTCTCTCTGTTCAGCTCCGCCAACTCGGTTGCCATGTCGCAACTGGCCAAGTCCATGCCGGCGGACCAGATCGAGCGTGTGATCGACCTGCTGGTCGACGCCGAAGCGACCCACATTGTGGGGGTGCGGCGGGCCTTTACGGTCGCCAGTTACGTGGCCTATGCCTTGCGGCACTTCAATCGGCGCGCGTTTTTGATCGATGGTGTCGGCAGCATGTATCGGGAACAGTGTGGCTCGATCGGTCCGAAGGATATCCTGTTTGCGATAAGCTTCAGCCCTTATGGGCAGGAGACACAGGAGGTCGTGCGTGAGGCGGCCGAAAAGGGGGTGCCGATTATTGTCCTGACCGATAGCCAGTTGAGCCCGCTTGCGCCCCTGGCGACCGAGTGCTTCATCGTCCGCGAGGCGGAGGTACACGGGTTCCGTTCATTGACCGCGTCGCTGTGTCTGGTGCAGTCCCTGGCGATCAGTCTTGCCTATCGGCTGGAGGATGCCGGGCGCAAGGCCGGGAGCATTCGATAGCGGTTGAACAGCGTGTCCAAATCAGGGCGGCAAACGGGAGTTATTCCCCGTCTCCGCCCCCATTCTCGTCGAAGGTGTGGATCAGGTGCCAGTATGTGTAGAACGCCAAGCCACCCGTTATGATCCCCCAGAGGGGCGCGTTCGTTGCCCACTCCACCGCAGACCAGAGCAGACAGAAAGTCACAACGGCGACTCGACGCCAAAGCGGCCTGAAAAACTCGATATCACGTTCGCGCATTGTGGTTCTCTATTGTAGCGGGGAAGGCGCCGGGATGATGCCTCTCCTTACGATTGTACCGGTCGATATTATCGGGTGTAACCAGCTCGAACGGAACCCATGGATTGTCGGTGATCATTTCGGCATTGGCCGGCCGTACTTACTCGCGGTCGGCCGGTTGACCTGCAGATCCCTTGTTTCGGTGCGTGATCGTGTTTGTCGACTCGAACTGCGTGTCCACGCCCGGGGGGCTGGACGCCGCTCTTCGTGCCATTCAGCAGAAAAATAAGGAAGGGGTTGTATCCGCAGACGATCAGGCGGCCTGAACCAGCGGTACCACGTTGTCGGCCTGTTCAATGGCCGCCTGCCGGGCAGCTGTCTTGCGCTGCCGGCTGCGCTTGTACAGGGTCAGACCCAGCACAAGAGATGCCAGGATCAGCGTGACCAGGTTGGCCAGCAGCATCGGCAGATCTCGAACGATTGCTCCGTAGATCAACCACATCGATACACCAAAGGTAAAGATGGAGTACATCTGCAGCGAGATGCCGTCCACGTTTCCGGTACGCAGGATCTGGAATACCTGCGGCAGGAAGGAGGCGGTGGTGCAGACTGCTGCAACCAGACCGATAACGGTGGTCATTTCCATCATGTAGAACCTGAATACTGCCCTTTGGCGGAGCTGGGCGAGATCGCCTCGAGTCCGGCATCGGTGGATTGTCGATAAAAAACATTTGATCGGGAAGATTGAGAACGTGTCCGCTATCTATCCGGAACATGGCACAATTCTAGGAGCGCCACCGCAACTGCACAATAGCGCCGGGTGTTCTGGGGCGACAATATTTTTTCATTTATTATTGAAAATAACTCATCATTTTTGAGTGGGATGGAGGTTGTTCATTGTCGGCGGGGGCGGAGTGTGGTTAATTCCATATATAGAATAAATGAATCTTTTGTTTTTGTATTATCGAATCGTTGGCCGGCACTACAGGCGCCTAGGTGCCAAGACAAGCTCAACCACCGCGTTGAACAATAATTCGGACCAACGCCCTGCGCGTGCGCTTCAACTACGCCTTCTGACAGTAGAAGGGGCGTTTGAGAGGAGCGGCAGCCCCCTTCCTGCCGATCCTTTTTTACTTCTATCTCGCCCGACTCATTCCGCTTCCATCCCCGCGTTTGACATAGGTCGATAACTCTCTTTTGAGCGCGTGGCTTTGGTTGCTATCTGCCGACGATTAGGTATAAAAGAGATACACTTCCGGGTAATACCTTAGTCCTTCACCTACAAGGGCTGCATTCGCCAAGCGGGGGCGCTGTGCAATCGACTGTACTGACAAGTCTGATACTCTCCTTAGCCGTCGCTGCTGGTTCCGTCAGCGCACAATCCAACTCCGACATCGATCGACTGGCGCAGTTGAACGAGCAGGGCGATTTCGCTCGGGCATATTCACTGGCGCTCGAACAACGGGAGCAGCTTGAAGGCTTGCCCGAGTTCGACATGCAGTACGGCATAGCGGCGATCGACAGCGGACATCCGAACGAAGCGATCTTCGCGTTCGAACGGGTATTGATGGTGCAGCCCGACTTTCAGGCGGCGCGACTGGAACTGGCAAGGGCGTACTATCTCATCGGTGATCTGGAGCGGGCGGAAACCCTGTTTCGGCAGGTACTGGTCGTAAATCCCCCGGCCGATGTCCGGGCGAGAATCGATCTTTTTCTGGCGCGGATCGAGCAATCCGGCCGTGGTCCGGTGGAGATGACCCGGCGCTCGCTGTCTCTGCGGGTAGGCTACGACGACAACGTGAACTCGGGACCGGAGGATGCGTCCTCTCTGGTGCTGTACGATACCTTCGGTAACCCCTATGAAACGTCGGGTGTATCCAGGCAGGGGGATCGCTACACCCGACTCACGGGAAATCTGAGCCATCAACGTCCGCTTGACGGCAACTGGAGCTGGTTTGCCGATGCCAATGCCGATGGCCGCTGGTATGCGGATCTGCACGAACTGAATAACCTGAGCCTGGATCTGGGTACGGGCGTCGCCTGGCAGGTGGACGATCAGGCGGTACGTCTGCGAGTCAATGGCCAGCGCTATCTGCTCGATGAGCAGACCTACCGTAATCTCTATGGTACGTCGATGGAGTATCAACACGCGTTGACGGGTGATTTCTCGCTCGGAGCCTTTGCCTCCTGGAACCGGCTGGAGTACACGGCCGGTACCCGGGACAGCGACATGGTACTGGCCGGTGTTTCGGCACGCTGGCGCACCGAGATCCTTGGTGCGCCGCTGCTGCAGGCCTCTCTCTATCGTGGGCGTGAAACACCCGAGAACGACGATCCCTTTACCGCCGGCAGCGCCGAGCGTTCGATCGTCGGTGGTTATCTGGGCGCCGCCTGGACCCTATCGACAAGCGTCGCTTTAAACACCGCGCTGGTATTCCAGAACAGCGATTATGCAGGCCCCTACTATCTGTTGACGCCACTGACCACGGAGGACCGCGAAGACCGCTATACCGCGTTGCTTGCCGATCTGCAGTGGCAGCTGTCGCCGCGTAGCACGGCTTTCGCCGAGTACGCAGTGCGCGACAACGACTCCAACACCGCCTTGCTCGATTACCGGCGACACCAGTTTGCAGTGGGTGTGCGCTATCAATTCTAAAGGTCGAACGATGAAAGCTTTACTGTTTGCCGCATTACTGATGATCCCGTTACCGCTCTGGGCGTCGGACCCGGTCGGCATGGTGCTGTTGGCCATCGGTCAGGCGGAGGCCGTGGATGCCGACGGCGAAGCACGTGCATTGCTCCGTAAGTCTCCTCTCTATGCCGGCGAGTTGTTAAGAACGGGGGCGGGAGGACGTCTGCAGGTGCGCTTTAGCGACGGAGGCCTGGTGGCGGTGAAGCCCAACAGCGAGTTCCGTATCGCCGAATACAGTTTCGACCGGGATGATCGCGAGCAGGACAATGCAGTGTTCGAGTTGCTCAAGGGCGGTATGCGAACCGTAACCGGGCAGATCGGCAAGCAGGACAAGGAGGACTACAGTGTTCGCACGGTGGTCGCCACGATCGGTATCCGCGGTACCCACTATGAACTGCAGCTCTGTGATGCAGGTTGTGCCGGTCGACGCAACGCGCCTCAGGGTTTGGTGGGGCGTGTGCTGGATGGACGCATCCATGTTTCCGGCCAGTCGGATGCGCGTGACATCCCCAGTGGTAACTACTTCTCGTTGCCCCGCGCAGGGGGAGCCTCCATCCGTGTTTCCAGCGAGCCGCCGGCCGGTTTCGTGGAGGATAGCGACGTGGCGACCGACGGTGACGGCGGCGCGAGCGAAGAGGGCAGCGACGATCAGTCCACCACCGATGAAAGCGAAGAGGGCAGCGACAGTCAGAGCGAAGGAGACCAGGCATCCACTGATGGAGCGAGCAGCGATACGACAATAGACGGCACTGTGGATAGCGGTACATCGAGCCTTGCCGCCGATGAAACGCTTGATCCGCAACTTTCCACATCGCTGGACACCCAGGTAATCGACAGCACGGCGGGCGGCACGCTTTCGACCAGCGGCGCGAGCTTTGTCGGCAACGCGCCGATCGGCTCGCTGGTCATGGTGTCGATTACCGAGCGGGACACCACCAGCGGGACCGAGGCCGGAACCGGCGAGGTCAAGGCGGACGGTACCAGTCAGATCCTGCTCTCCACCGTAGATGGCGTGGGTAATGTGCCGACCAAGATCTATTACCAGGGCGGTACCGGCGACGATTGCCAACCCTGCGTCTTTGACAGCGGCAGCGCCACCTTGAGCCAGACCGGGGGCAGCACCATCGGCGTCAACTGGGGGCGCTGGAGCGGAAACTTCTCGCTGACCGAGAGCGGCGTGACGATCGACGCGTCCAATTTCGATTACATCTACAGCGACAAGATTACCCCGATGTCGGTGATCTCGGCCAAGTCCGGTTCGCTCATCTACAACTACGCCGGCGGTACGGCTCCGATTACCGAAAACGGTCTGGTCGGCAGTGCCAGTGGCAGCGTTACGGTGGACTTCGGCAACGATTCGGTGACGGCGGCACAACTTAGCCTGACCGGCTTCAGCGACAGTCGCTCGATCAGTCTGTCGTTGGATTCGGCGCAGACTCTGAGCCGGGTAGTGGCCGGCGAGGATCTGTTGATGTCCGGGCTGTGTAGCGGCGGTAGCGTTTGTCCGAGCTCTGTCACCATGACGGGCGAGATGAACATGACCTTTGTCGGGTCCAATGCCGACGGCATCATCTCTTCATATGGCGCCACCGGGAACAACGGCACCGACGACGTTACGGTCAGCGGGACCGCGCTGTTCAAGCCGTAGGAAGACTGATCGTTTCGCCATGCAGCAGCGGACTGACCTTGACCGGTCCGCTGCGGCTGCACTGGTCGCTGATGGCCTGTTCGAAACCCGCCTTCAGGTGGGTGATGCGCACGTCGGGGCAGTAGTCGAGCAGGGCGATTGCGTCGTTCAACTGGTCGGAGGTCATGTGGCCGCTGTCCAGAGCCAGCTCGAGCGCGTCGTCGGTAAAGGATACATCGACGATCAGCAGTTGCGGACGGTGCTCGTTGACCCTGTCCCAGAACGGTGGGTGAAAGCCGGAATCCCCGGTAAAGGCGAAACTGTCGCTCCCCTTGCCGATCAGGTAGCCCACGGCCGGTGTCGGATGATCCGCCGGCAGGGTTCGGATGCGATAGCCCGCCACCCGGAATTCGGCGTCGTCTTCGATGACATGCAGACGCAGGATCGGTCTGTGCGCCGGCAGTTGCGAGAAATCGGGCCAGATCGTCCAGTTGAAGATATGCTCTCTTAGAGCGGAGATGACCGTTTCGGTGGCGTACACATCCACCGGCTCCTCGTGCTGGTCGTAGATGGTGGCGAGCATCAGCGGAAGCCCCAGGATATGATCGATGTGGGCATGGGTGATGAGGATGTTGCGTATCGACAGCATCTGCTCGATGCTGAGAGTACCGATGCCGCTGCCGGCATCAAGCAGCAGGTTGTCATCGACGAGGAAAGTCGTGGTCTGGAGTCCAGGTCCGATACCACCGCTGCAACCGAGAATGTCGATCTTCAATCAGGCCTCACAGAGTTGCTGTACTATCGCAACCTAGCTTGTTCCGAGGGGAACCCTGAGTGACAGGGCACAGGAAAGTATGACAACAAAAACCGATCAGGAATCCAACCAGTTTTACGCCCGATTGACGGAAATTATCAGCCGGATACATCAGGCGCCCGATTTCGATGCGGCGCTGCCCCAGGTTGAATCGGCGATTCTGACCCTTCTGGGCGCCGAGCGGGTAACCGTTTACCAGCGAGACAGGGCCAGCGGCGACATCGTATCGCGTTTTCAAAGCGGCAACGATATCAAGGAGATTCGGGTACCGATCTCGACCAGCTCCCTGGCCGGGTTTGTCGCCTTTACCCAGCGGCCGTTGCGTATCGCCAATGTACGCGACGACGAAGAGTTGAAGGGGATCCATCCCCAGTTGCACTTCGATTCCCGCTTCGAGAGCACCACCTCATTTCGTAGCCATGCGATGCTGATCGTGCCGGTCATGCACGGCAAGGTGCTGTTGGGTGTCCTGCAACTGATCAACCGCCCGGATGGCGGGGGCTTTTCGGTGCGGGACGAACAGCGTGCCACCCAACTCGCCGACCTGATCGGTCAGAAGTTTCGCTACGATTTCGGTTGTACGGACAGTCCCTGGGAGGGGCTGATCCGCGAGAAGTTGATCGATCGGCAGCAGTTGGAGAAGCTGGCGGAGAAGAGCGGCGAGAAAGTGCCGCTGAGCCGTTTGCTGCTGGCCCTGCCGGAGGTGCGTCGCGAGGCGCTGGGCCGTTCGCTGGAGCAGTTCTACCAGGTCCCCTTTGTCGGTTACGAGCCCGAGCGCTACCAGTTGCATCCGGTGTGCGAGAAGATCAATCCGGCATATCTGCGCAACAACAATCTGGTGCTTCTGGCCCAGGGCAGCGACGAACGGGTGATGGTCCTGATCGATGACCCCAGCGATACCGGCCGGGTCATGGTGGTGGAGAATTTTCTCGGCAACCGACCGACCCAGCTATGCTGTGGCCTGCTCGACGATATTCACCAGTATCTCGGGCTCGAGGTGGGCATGGCCGAGGAGTCGAGCAATCTGTCCACCATCCTCGGCGAGCTTGAAGAGGAGCAGCGGGTCGAGGAAAACGTGATCTCCGACTCCGACGAGGTGTCTGAGCAGGATTCGACGGTGGTGCGCCTGGTCAACCGCATACTGCTCGACGGTCGCAGACTGAGAGCATCCGATATCCATATCGAACCCGGCGGCGGGCGCCTTCCGGCCAGTGTGCGGATGCGTATCGACGGCGTCTGTCAGGAGATCATCCAGATCCCCGCTACCCATGTGCGGGCCACCGTATCGCGGATCAAGATCATCTCGCGACTGGATATCGCCGAACGTCGACTGCCTCAGGACGGCAAGTTCAGCATCCGCCTGAAGGGGCAGGTGCAGGATGTGCGTGTCGCGACCATTCCCACCGTGCATGGCGAGGGCGTCGTGTTGCGTTTGTTGCAGAGCGGTGAACCGATCGCGTTCGACAAGCTCAACCTGTCGCTGGAAAACCAGCAGGGGATCGAGCAGTTGCTGCGCCATCCGCACGGTATTCTGCTGGTGGTGGGCCCGACCGGTTCCGGCAAGACCACCACGCTGCATGCGGTGCTGGCCAAGCTGAACACACCCGACCGCAAGATCTGGACGGCGGAAGATCCGGTGGAGATCACCCAGCCCGGCCTGCAACAGGTGCAGATCCAGCCGCGTATCGGTTTCGATTTCGCGACCGCACTGCGCGCCTTCCTGCGTGCCGATCCCGATGTGATCCTGATCGGCGAGATGCGAGACCGCGAGACCGCCCATGCCGGTGTCGAAGCGTCGCTGACCGGGCATATTGTGTTCTCGACCCTGCACACCAACTCGGCGCCCGAGACCATCACCCGTCTGCTCGATCTGGGAATCGATCCGGTCTCCTTTGCCGATGCGCTGCTGGGCGTGCTGGCGCAGCGCCTGGTGCGCACCCTGTGCGGACACTGCAAGGAAGCCTATGTCGCCAGTGCGGAGCAGGTCGCCTATCTGCAGCGCCAGTATGGCGAGCAGCACTGGTCGGAGCTCGAGGTGGAGGATGAACTCCGGTTGTATAAACCGGTCGGCTGCAGCGAGTGCAACGACACCGGCTATCGCGGGCGCACCGGTATCCACGAGTTGCTGGTCTCCGATGCAGCGCTGCGCGAGCTGATCTATAGGCAGGCCAATGTCAGCGAGATCAAGATCGCGGCGGATGCGGCCGGTATGCGCTCGCTGCTGCAGGACGGCATCCGCAAGGTGGTGGCCGGCCAGATCGACCTCGAGCAGCTGCACAGGGTCACGCTCTGAGATGCTGAGGCGGATCGGGCAGCGCCGGCTGCGCACGCTGGTCGGCTTGGTCTGCACACTGGTACTGATGCTGCTCGGCTGGCAGGGACGCATGCCGGCGCTGTTCGAGTTGATCGAGCTGGATCTCTATGACCAGCGGCTGCGGCAGACACTGAGCGAGACGGTCGATCCGAGAATCGTCATCGTCGATATCGACGAGTCCTCCCTGGCCCGTATCGGTCGCTGGCCCTGGTCCCGCGATCGTGTCGCACAGTTGGTCGAGAGGCTGTATGTCGATTACGGGGTCGCGGTGGTGGGGTTCGACGTACTGTTTTCGGAACCCGATGATCGCATCGCCCGCGGGACGCTACAGCAACTGATGCTACATAATGGCGGCATACTCCCTCCCGATCTGCTGGACGGGCTCGATGGCGATGCCCGACTGGCCGATACGCTGGCCTCGTTTCCCGCTGTGTTGGCACTGGCGTTCGATCCGGACGACGGCGCCTTGGCGGTCGGCGAAACCGGTCCAGCGCTGACGATCGAGCCTCCGCTGCCGGACTCCCTGCCGATCGTCGAAGCCAAGGGGGTTATCGGCAGTCTGCCGGCGTTGGCGCAATCCTCCACTTCCGGTTTCTTCGACAACCCGCTGGTGGATCCCGATGGGGTGTTCCGCCGGGTGCCGCTGATTCAGCGCTATCGGGATCGATACTATCCCTCGCTGGCACTGGCGATCTGGCAGTCGCTGCTGTTGAGCGACCGTCTGAACCCGGTGATCGAGAGCGATCTGTCCGGCGACTATCGGGTGCTGACCGCCATCGATGCCGGTGGCGTCGAGATTCCGGTCGATGCGCAGGGGGCGATGCTGGTGCCCTACCGGGGGCATCAGGGCAGCTTTCCCTACGTATCCGCCGCCGACGTGCTGGAGAGCCGCGTGCCGGAGGAGCGGCTCTCGGGCGCCATCGTGCTGGTGGGTACCAGTGCGGCGGGGTTGCTCGATCTGCGTGTGACGCCGGTAGGCGCGCGCTATCCCGGCGTCGAGGTGCATGCCAACATCCTCTCGGCACTGCTCGATCAGCGATTCTTCTATAAGCCGGACTTCCTGCGTGCGCTGAACGCGGCGCAGATGCTGCTGGTGGGGCTGATCCTGTCGCTGGCGCTGCCGCGGCTGTCGGTGCTCTCCGGCACCCTGTTGACCCTCGCTTTTTCCGTAGGGGTGGTGGCGTTCAACTTCTATGCCTTCAGTCGGCTGTATTGGGTCATGCCGCTGGCCGGTGTCACGCTGCTGATTCTGCTGCTCTATCTGTTCATGCAGACGACGGGGTTCCTGTTCGAGTCCAGGACTCGGCGCCAGTTAAGCCGGAGCTTTGGCCAGTATGTGCCGCCGGAGGTGGTACGTTCGCTGGAGCAGGAGGGGGCCGCCGATCAGTTGCGCGGAGAGAGTCGCGAGATGACGGTGCTGTTCTCCGACGTGCGGGGGTTCACCACCCTGTCGGAGACGTTGTCGCCGACTCAGTTGACGCGGATGATGAATATCTACCTGAGCGAGATGACGGCGATCATCCACCGCCATCGCGGCACCATCGACAAGTATATCGGCGACGCGATCATGGCGTTCTGGGGCGCACCGCTGGATGATCCTCGGCACGCATGCCACGCTCTGGAGGCCGCGCTGGAGATGGTGGTCGCCATGCCCCGGGTGAACCTGAAACTGGAAACCGAGGGGCTGCCGCCGATTCGGGTCGGTATAGGTCTGAACAGCGGCGAGATGGCGGTCGGCAACATGGGCTCGAACTTCCGCATGGCCTATACCGTGATGGGCGATGCGGTCAACCTGGGCTCACGCCTGGAGGGGCTGACCAAGTACTACGGTGTCGATCTGCTGGTCAGCGAACATCTGCGAGACCTTTGCCCGAGCCTGGGCTTCCGCGAACTGGACCGCGTTCGGGTCAAGGGCAAGCACGAGGCGATAGGGCTGTATGAACCGTTGGCGAGCGCCGATGACACACCTTGGCCGGCGAGCTTCGAGCAGGGGCTGGAGGCCTATCGCCGACGCGACTGGGTGCAGGCGGAGAGCTGCTTCAACGAGGTGATCGCGATCCGTGGCGAGGATGGCCCCAGTCGGGTCTATCTGCAGCGTGTGGCGGCCTTCAGGGCACAGCCGCCGGGAGCGGAGTGGGATGCGGTGTTCACTCACACCGAAAAGTGATACTCAGCGCAGCAAACCGGGCAGACTGTCCAGATCGGGTTCGTCTATCTGGACAGGCGCCATGAACCTGTCGGCATAGCGTTTGTAAATCCCCTGCCGTACGAACAGGGTGAACAGCTCGGCATCGAGCTGATTCGCCTCCACCTTGCGGCCGATGATCTCCAGTGCCTGGGAGAGCTTCATCCCCTCCTTGTAGGGCCGGTCAGGCGAGGTCAGCGCCTCGAAGATATCGGCTATACACATGATCCGTGCCCGTATCGACAACTGATCGGCATTGAGTCCGCGCGGATAGCCCGACCCGTCCAGATGCTCGTGGTGGTTGACCGCGATCTCGGGAACCTGGCTCAGTGTGTGGGGATAAACCAGCGAGTTGAGCATGCGGTCGGTGACGCGAATATGATCGCGCATCAACTGAAGCTCCTCCGGCAGCAGCGTACCGCGACCGATCGACAGGTTGCGCACCTCGTCGTCGGTGAGCAGGCGATGGCGGCGCCCGTCCGGGCCGCTCCAGCTCAGTTGCGCCAGGCGTTCGATGCGCTTGACCGCCTCCGGGGTGGTGAATTCGGCGCCACGGTTGGCGGTACGCAAGAACTCCAGCTCGGCATCAAGCTTCAGAATCTGCTCGCGGCAGCGCTCGAGAGGTTCCGGCTCGCCGGGATGTCGTGTCAGGCAATCGATCAGCAACGACTGCTGATACTCGCGCATGCGCCCGGCGACCAGTTCTATCCGGTCGAACAGGGTTTCCAGCTTGGTACCCTTGTCGATGATCGCTTCCGGCGTGGTGATCTTGCCGCAGTCGTGCAGCCAGGCCGCGATCTTGAGTTCGTACATCTCCTCGGCACTGAAACAGATCTCCGCATATAGCCCGCTCGAGGTCTGGTTGACCCCTTCGGCCAGCATCATTGCGATCTCCGGTACCTGCTGGCAGTGGCGACCCGTGACCGGTGACTTGTAGTCGATCCCTTCGGCGATGACGCGAATGAAGGATTCGAACAGATCGCGCTGGCTATCGACCAATTGACGCTGGGTCAGCACCGTTGCGGCCAGGGCTCCGAGCGCTTCAAGCAGCAACTGCTGTGCGGAGTTGAATGCACAGACTTCGTTCCGGTAATCGAGAGCGTTGATCAACTGGAGAACCCCGATCACCTGCTGCTCGTGGTTCATCAGCGGCACACAAAGAAAGGAGCGGGAGCGGTAACCGAATATGCGATCGAACGCGGTGGTTCCGGAGAGATCGAATCGGGTCTCCGCGGTCAGGTCGGGAATGTTGATCGTCATGCGGTCGATGAAGGCGTGAACGACCACCAGATCGGAGGGCGTGCCGTCTTCCTTGAACAGCGTGATGGGGTCCAGTTCGGGATCGTTGTCCCTGATACCCAGGCTAAGATTACGCAACACGCTGAAATGGAGCCTGTCGTCGTGAAAGATATACAGGGTACCGGCATCGCAGTGAAGCAGCTCCATCGCCGAATCGACCACCTGTTCAAGGATACGATGGTGATCGGGTTCTGCCGACAATGACAGGGCCAGACGTGACAGGTGTTGCGCAACAGCCGGTGCGTGTTCCTCATGCGGCATGGAACCGTTCTCCTCTTACGATCGGAGTAAGGATATCCGAAAGCGCATGTATTGGCAGTGTTGGTCCTGAATAAAAAAACCCCTCTCCTGGCGGAGAGGGGTAGGCAAAGTGCAAACAACTCCAACGGCCGGAGCTGCAAGATGGGATGCAACAGGCGAAGAGAGGCGCCTGTCGCGTCCTGATCCCTCAGGACACTTTAAGCATAGCGCGTATGTTGCAATGCACAATGGTGATTTGCCATGTTTTTAAACAAATTGGTTATAAAAAAAGATCCTCTATGTCGCAATGCAGCATTTTGTAGGCGCAATCCGCATCGTGATCGGAAATATCTGATTTTGATTGGGAAAATTCCTACTGGTCGGTTGGTACACCGGCCCCGGAGTCCCTTACTCTTCGATCTTCATCTGGCGGGTGTAACGGAAGGGGTGTGCGGGATAGGTGCCGATGACGCGTACCGTCTTGGCGAAGAAGTGCAGTTCCTGCAGGGCATACTGCATCGCCTGCTCATGCGGATGCCCCTCCACGTCGAGGTGGAAGCTGGATACCTGCATGGTGTCCGACTCCATGTAGCTCTCCAGCTTGACCATGTTGAGGCCGTTGGTGGCGAAGCCGCCCAGCGCCTTGTACAGCGCCGCCGGCAGGTTGCGCACGGTGAACATGATGGTGGTCATGAAGCGCGCGTCGGTATCCAGCGTCGGCATCTGGCTATCTTTCGCCAGAATGATGAAGCGGGTGGTGTTGCCGCTCTTGTCCTGGAAGTGTTCCTGCAGAATCTCCAGCCCGTACAGCTCGGCCGCGAGGCTGGAGGCGATGACCGCGTGCCCCTGGACCGGGTTCTCCGCCAGCTCGGCGGCGGATCCTGCGGTATCCAGCGCGGCGATGGGGTTCAGCCCCAGCGCCTTGATATTGCCGTCGCACTGCGCCAGCGCCTGGGGGTGGGAGGAGATCGTTTTCAGATCTTCGATACGGGTGCCGGGCAGTGCCAGCAGGCAGTGGTTCACCGGCTCGAAATGCTCGCCGATGATGTGCAACTGGGTTTTCGGCATCAGCCGGTAGATCTCCTCGACACGTCCGGCGGTGGAGTTCTCCAGCGGGATCATCGCCAGCTTGGCTTCGCCGTTGTCGACCCTGAACATCGCATCGAAAAAGTTCTCGCAGGCCTGAGCGGTCATCTCCGGAAAGACACGGGTGCAGGAGAGGTGGGAGTAGGCTCCGGGGTAACCCTGATAGGCGATGATGTTGTCGGTGTCGGTCATGGCGCTTGATATTCCATCGGTAGGCGTTCTGCGAAGCCGCCGATTATCGCACAGGCGATGGGGCGGAAAAACCTGGATACTGGCGGCAAGGGGGCTTTTCGACGCCGTAGCGGCGGCTGCGCATGCCTCGGTTGCGCAAAACCGTCGCCAACTGCTGTAAGATGCGCTGATCCGAACAGAGGAGCGCACATGACCCCGGAACGTGAACAACGGCTGCTGGAGATTCTGCGGCGACGCCAGCCCGATCTGACACTGATTACCGACAAGGTGCACAAGCCACGCAATATCGCGGCACTGGTGCGCAACTGCGATGCCGTCGGTATCCCCCGCATGCATGTGGTCAAGCCCGATTCCGAGTACCGACGTTACCGCGGCACCTCGCGCGGCAGCGATCGCTGGGTGGATTCGGTCGTGCACGACACGCTGGACAGCGCCATCGCGACCGTGAAGGAGCAGGGGATGAAGATCTATGCCGCGCATCTTTCCGACAGCGCGGTCGACTTCCGCAGTGTGGATTACACCCGGCCCTGCGCGATCCTGATGGGCGCGGAGAAGGCCGGCATCAGCGAACAGGCCGCTCGCGAGGCGGATGCGCATATCACGGTACCGATGATGGGGATGGTGGAGTCGCTCAACGTCTCCACGGCGGCGGGGATCATCCTGATCGAAGCCCAGCGTCAGCGCCAGTTGGCCGGACTCTACGAGCTCGATCGCATGCCGGTGCGGGAAACCGCCCGCCACATGTTCGAGTCGCGCTATCAGAAAATTGCCGCGCATTGCCTGACCGCCGGTCTGCCCTATCCTGAATATGACGATCTCGGCGAACTGCTTGATCCGGCAGCCTGCCGACAGTTGTTGGCCAAACGGGCCTGAGCCCGGCGATGGGAGGTGAGCGTGCTGTCGTTCCGACCACTGGTGTTGATGGCGCTCTATCTGGCGGGAGTTCTGCTGTTGGCGCTGGAGGGGGCTGCCTATACGCGTAACTGGTCGCTGCTGCGCCTCCACGAGGAGGGCTCGGACAGGTTGCTGGGCAATATCAGCCAACTGCGCAGCGCCCTCGATCAATACCGTTATCTCCCCTTTGTCTTGACCCAGAGCCGCGAGGTGCGCGGCCTGCTGCGCACTCCCGAGGCCGCGCGCAGTGAAACGGTCAACCGCTACCTTGAGCAGATCAACCTGGTGGCCGGGTCCAGCGCACTGCTGGTGCTGGACCTGAACGGCATGCTGCGGGCGTCGAGCAACTGGCGCGAGCAGAGCGTGCTGATGGGACGCTCGCAGGCGGACAACGACTATTTCCGCCAGGCGGTGGCCGGCAACGAAGGGCGTCAGTTCGTGCACGAGGGGATACCGGCACGCCCCGCGCTCTACCTTTCGGCGCCGATCTACGATCAGCAGGACCTGATCGGCGTGGCCGCCATGCGTGTCGAACTGGACCGGTTGCGCGAGCAGTTGCCGATCGATTACCCCTTCACGATCAGAGAGCTGGATGGCGATCCGCTGTTCAGCGTGATGATGCCGGAGACACCGTCGGATACGACGACCGAGGTATTGAGCGACGGCACCCGAGTACAACTGGTGACGATGGACAAGCGTATCTATCTCCGGCAGAACGTGGCGCTGGATGACCTGGCGTGGGAGGTCAGCGTGCTCAGCGATGCGCGCAGCGTGCAGCAGGCCGAGCGCATAGCGGCGGCTTCCATCGGCGGTACCGGCATCGCGGTCGCGCTGTTGCTGCTCTACCTGCGCGAATCGCGACAGAAGAGGGCGCTGCAACGGGCGCAGGCGCAGGAGCGCGCCCTGAGTCAGGAGCGTCAGCGCGATATGATCAGTACCGCTCAGGTGGGGCTGATCAATGTGGATCGGGAGGGGCTGATCCAGTTCATCAACCCGATGGCGATGCAGCAGTTCGGCGTGTCGCTGGAGCTGATGCGTAACCGGCCCGTGGAGAGGTTGCTCAACAGCGCGGACAGCGGCGAACTGCTGCGCGAGACCCTGTCCCATCTGGGCAGCGAGCGGTTCCAGCCGCTCACCGGCGCCGAACTGATGGCGCACCGCGCCGACGGCACCGAGTTTCCGATGATGGTGTCGATTCGAGGCATGGCGCAGCATCCGGAACTGGGCTACCTGGTCACGGTGATCGATATCAGCCGCCGTAAGCGTCTGGAGCAGGCGCTGCGCGAGGCCAACGAGTCGCTGGAGCACAAGGTGGTCGAGCGCACCCGGGCGCTGGAGGAGGCACAGGCGGAGCTGGTGCAGGCGGGCAAGCTTGCCGCGCTGGGGCGGATGTCGGCTTCCATCGTGCACGAGTTGAACCAGCCGCTGACGGCGTTTCGCACACACCTGGCGATCAGCCGTCGGCTGCTGGAGCAGCCGGAACAGTTGAGCGACAACCTGCAGCAACTGGACAGCCTGGTCGATCGCATGGCACTGATCACCGGCCAGTTGAAGACCTTCGCCTACCGCAAGCCGGGGCCGCCGGCGCCGGTGCCGGTGGCGCAGTCGATCGATCAGGTGCTGGCGCTGTTCCGCGGTCGCTTCTCGGAACTGCAACTGCAGCTCGACTATCGACCGCCCGCCGAGGGTTTGCAGCTGCTCGGCGATCAGGCCCGCTTCGAGCAGGTCCTGATCAACCTGATCAAGAACGCCTGCGATGCGATGCAGCCGCAGTCCGGCGTGCATCGGCTGGCGCTGGAGGTGCGCGCCGACGAGCGCCGGGTGCACCTGCGCGTCGCCGACAACGGCCCGGGCATAGCGCCGGAGCATCGGGCGCAGCTGTTCGAGCCCTTCTTTACCACCAAGGAGGTGGGTACCGGGCTCGGCCTCGGGCTGGCGATCGTGCAATCGATCCTGCGTGACCTGGGGGGCGAGATAGAAGTGGGCGAGGGGCTCGAGGGCGGCGCCGCCTTCACCCTGCACCTGCCCTGCTATACAACCTATACAACAACGAAAACCATGCCGGACGGACAGATCGTCCCGGCGGACAGCGATGGGTCGAGTGAGCATGAAAACTGAGCTTCCCGCGGATGCGGTGCGCGATTGCCGTTGTGTACTGCTGGTCGATGACGAGCCGATGGTGCGACAGGCCAGCGAGCAGTGGTTGAGATTGTGCGGTTTCCATGTCGTCGGTCTCGGCCGTGCCAAGGAGGCGCTGGCGCTGCTCGATGCCGACTGGCCCGGTGTGCTGCTGACCGACGTGCGTATGCCCGAGATGGACGGGTTGGCGTTGATGCGCGAGGCACGGCAGCGGGTACCCGAACTGCCGGTGATCCTGCTCACGGCCCACGGCGATGTCGACATGGCGATCGGGGCGATGCGCGAAGGCGCCTACGACTTCATCGAGAAGCCCTATGTGCCGGAGCGGCTCGCCGAAACCCTGCAGCGCGCCTGCGACAAGCGCCGCCTGACACTGGAGAACCGGCGCCTGCATCTGGATCTGGCCAACCGCTCGGGGCTCGATGCCAAGCTGATCGGCATCTCGCCGGCGATCAGTCGCGTGCGGCGCGAGATCCTGGTGCTCGGGCCGCTGGATACCAACGTGATCATCTACGGCGAAACCGGCACCGGCAAGGAGTTGGTGGCGCAGTGCCTGCATGAGTTCAGTAGTAATGAGTTCAGTAACCGCAAGGCCAACCCCTTCGTGCCGATCAACTGCGGCGCGATCCCGGAGAACCTGATCGAGAGCGAGCTGTTCGGGCATGAAGCGGGCGCCTTCACCGGTGCCGGCAAGCGGCGTATCGGCAAGTTCGAACATGCCGGCGGGGGCACGCTGTTCCTCGACGAGATCGAGAGCATGCCGTTGACGCTGCAGGTCAAGGTGCTGCGTGCGTTGCAGGAGCATATGATCGAACGTCTCGGCTCCAACCAGCCGATTCCGGTCGACCTGCGTGTCATCGCCGCGGCCAAAGTGGATCTGCGTGAGGAGGAGGGGTTCCGCGAGGATCTGTTCTACCGCCTCAATGTGTCCGAACTGCATCTGCCGCCGCTGCGCGACCGCATCGACGATGTACCGCTGCTGTTTGCCCACTACGTGGCGCAGGCGGCCACCGATCACAAACGCGAACCGCGGCCGCTGTGCGATCACGATATCGATGCGCTGCAGTCCTACGCCTGGCCCGGCAATGTGCGGGAGCTGAAGAACGTGGCGATCCGCTTTGCCCTCGATCCTCGGGTCAGCGCCGCCGAGCTGCTCTCGCGCGGACCGGCGCTGTCGACCCGGCCGCTGCTGCAGCGGCGCCAGTTACCGCTGGCGGTGCAGGTGGCGGAGTTCGAGGCGCAGGCGATCCGCCGCGCCCTGGAGCAGCATCAGGGCAATATCAAGGCGGTGATGGAGGAGCTGGATCTGCCGCGTCGGACGTTGAACCAGAAGATGCAGCGCTACGGCATCAACCGCGGCGAGTTCGTTTCCGCCGAGCAGGGCGGATAGGCGATTTATTGCTTATGACACCGGCCGGCGATAGGCGAAATTTTGCTCATTGCACGCCGACGCGATCGGATGTGTTTGTAAAATATCTTATAAATCATGGTCTTGTTTGTTTTTGTTCCGGTTGGCCCGCGATTTGCTTTTATAAAAACGCCAATCAATAACAGAATAAGGATACAGGCATGGCTATGAAAAAACGCACCTTCATCAAGGGTATGGGGCTGGCCCTGGCAGTCGCGGTCGCAGGGGGTACACTGGCTACCGCGCAGGCGGCGGAGAAGCGCTCCTACATCCTGGCAACCGCTTCCACCGGCGGCACCTACTACCCGGTCGGTGTGGCGGTGGCAACACTGGCCAAGGTCAAGCTGGAACCCACCATCGGTCTGTCGCTCTCCGCCATCAACTCCGCGGGCTCGGGCGAGAACATCAAGTTGCTGCGCGAGAACGAAGCACAGTTCGCGATCCTGCAGGGTCTCTACGGCGCCTGGGCATGGCACGGCGAGGGCGATCTGAAGGAGTCCGGCCAGCAGAAGGGGCTGCGTTCGGTCACCATGCTGTGGCAGAACGTGGAGCAGTTCGTCGTCCGCTCCTCCTATGCCAAGAGCGGCACCATCGAGGACCTGAAGGGGTTCGACGGGGTCAAGTTCTCCATCGGACCGAAAAACTCCGGCACCGAAGGTTCCGGCCGCACCATCCTCGATAACCTGGGCATTGACCCGGACAAGTTCAGCCTCGCCTACATGGGCTACGGCCCCTCCGCCGATGCGATGCAGAACGGCACCATCGACGGCATGAACATCCCGTCCGGCGTGCCGACCTCGGCGATCACCCGTGCCTACGCGGCGATGGGCGGCGACATCACCGTGCTGGACTTCACCGACAAGCAGATGGCGCAGGCCAACGGCCACTACGATCTGTGGACCCGCTACGTGATTCCGGCGAACACCTATCCGGGTCAGACCAAGGAGATCAACACCATCGCTCAGCCCAACTTCCTCGCTGTACGCGAAGACGTATCGGAGGAGGATGTCTATCAGCTGACCAAGACCATCTATGAGAACCTGCCGTTCCTGAACGGTATCCATGCCGCCACCAAGGCGATGGCGCTGGAGAAGGCGATCGCGGGTCTGCCGGTTCCCCTGCATCCGGGCGCGGCGCGCTTCTACCGGGAAATGGGTATCGAGATCAAAAACAACTGATCTGCCGGCCATGATGTGAACCGGCTCTCCGTTTGCACCGCGGACGAGCCGGTCTTTGGTGAGCAACGAATAAACGAGGATCGAGTTGATGACCGACACTCAAACTGCCGAGCGATTAAAAAGCCTGGAGCTGACTCAGCGTGACGAGAAATCGCCGGCCGGTCGCTTCATCTACTGGGCCGGCGTGCTCTTCGCACTGGCCCATCTCTATTTCAATACCATCGGCACGCTGTCCGAACTCTGGGTATCGGCGATCCATTTCTGCGGTTTTGCGCTGATCACCGCGCTGATGGTGCCGATGCGCTCGGCCCGCAGCGAGGGCGGCGCCAGACTGATTCTGGCGATCGATGTTCTGATCGGTCTGGTGGCGATCGCCACCACGCTCTATCTGATGCTGTTCGAGGATGCGCTGTATGACCGCGGCGTGCACTTCATCACCTCCGACTGGATCGTGTCGGTGGTGGCGATCCTGATCGCGCTGGAGATGACGCGGCGTACCACCGGCTGGTTCATTCCGTCGTTGATTCTGGTGGCGCTGACCTACGTGTTCTGGTGGGGGCAGTATGTGCCGGGCATGTTCCAGTTTCCGGGCCTGAGCCTGGAAACGGTGCTGTTCCGCAGCTACTTCTCCTCCGAGGGGATGTTCGGCTCCATCGCCCGGATCTCCTGGACCTATGTGTTCATGTTCATCCTGTTCGGCGCGTTTCTGGTCAAGTCCGGCGCCGGCGACTTCATCATCGAACTGTCGCGCTGCGTGGCCGGGCGTTTCGTCGGCGGCCCCGGTCTGGTGGCGGTGTTCGGTTCCGGCCTGATGGGCTCGGTATCCGGCTCCTCGGTGGCCAACACCGTGTCCACCGGCGTGATCACCATCCCGATGATGCAGAAGGCGGGTTTCCCGGCGCGTTTTGCCGCCGGTGTCGAGGCGGCCGCCTCCACCGGCGGGCAACTGATGCCGCCGGTGATGGGGGCGGGGGCGTTTATCATGGCGTCCTACACCCAGATCCCCTACGTGACCATCATCGGCATTGCCGCTCTGCCGGCGCTGCTCTACTTCCTCTCCGTCGGCTTCTACGTCCGTGTCGAGGCCAAGCGCAGCCACGCCCATGCGATCGAGATGCAGGCGCGTCCGTTCAAGGAGGTGATGAAGGAGGGTTGGCACTGCCTGCTCCCGATCATCGTGCTGGTCGCGTTGCTGATCTACGGTTTCACCCCCACCTATGCTGCCGGTATCTCGACCATCTCGGTGGTGCTCGCCTCCTGGCTGTCGCCGCACAAGATGGGGCTACGCGATGTGCTGGACGCGCTGGCGCAGGGCTCGAAAAACATGGCGACCACGGCGGTGCTGCTGATCGCGGTGGGTATCGTGGTCAACGTGGTGTCGATGACCGGCATCGGCAACACCTTCTCGCTGATGGTGACCAACTGGGCCGGGGGCAGCCTGTTGATCACCATCGTGCTGGTGGCGCTGGCCTCGCTGATCCTCGGCATGGGGCTGCCGGTGACGGCCGCGTATATTGTCCTTGCCACCCTGTCGGCACCGGCGCTGTACAACCTGATGGCCGAGCGCGAACTGATCGATCTGATCGCATCCGGTCAGTTGCCGGAAGCGGCGCGCACCATCTTCATGCTGATCGACCCCAACGCACTGACCGCACTGGCCCAGCCGATGTCGCCGGACGATGCCGCCGCGCTGGTGGCCCAGGTGCCGTCCGACTTCAAGGGGCAACTGCTGCAGCAGGCGCTGGATCCGACCCTGCTGTCGATGCTGCTGCTGTCGGCGCATATGATCATCTTCTGGCTGTCGCAGGATTCCAACGTGACGCCGCCGGTCTGTCTGACTGCTTTCGCCGCGGCGGCGATCGCGCGGACACCGCCGATGGCGACCGGCTTTACCGCCTGGAAGTTGTCCAAGGGGCTCTATGTGGTGCCGCTGCTGTTCGCCTACACGCCGTTTATCGGCGGTGACTGGATCGAAGTGCTGACGATATTTACCTTCGGCATTCTGGGGATGTACGCCTTCGTCGGCTTTATGGAGGGGTATCTGGAGGGCAAATTGAATATCGCACTGCGTCTGCTCAGCGGCGTCTGCGCACTGGGACTGCTCTGGCCTCACGGACATCTGGTCTACGACCTGGTGGCGGCAGCGGTATTTATCGGACTGTTTCTCTTCAGTCGACGGACGCCTGCAGCGAGATCGACCGCTGTGGTCTGATGGAGTCCGGCCGGTGTAGCCCCCCCCCGGCGCTGTTTGAGGCCATTTGACCAATGGCCTCTTTTTTTTGGGGCGATATCCGGGGATAAAGGGGCAGGGCTAGACGGCGGATTCCGATTCCTGATCCTGCTTGAGACGATCGCGGCGGGCCTGCTCTTCGGCCAGGATCGCCTGAATTTCGGCAATGACCGACTCCACGTCCGGGTCGCCACTCGGTGCCTCGACCTGTCCGCTTAGCTGGGTATCGGGGTGCAGTTCGCCGGCTTCGAACAGATTCCACATCTCGGCGCTGTATTGGGTATCGAGCAGGTCTTCGGCAAACTGACCGTAGTACTGCGTCATGTTGGCGATATCGCGATCGAGCATGGCGCGTGCATTGTTGTTCGCCGCCGCATCGACCGCCTGCGGCAGGTCGATAATCACCGGGCCGTAGTCGTCGACCAGCACGTTGAACTCCGACAGATCGCCGTGAACCAGGCCGGCGCAGAGCATGCGTTTGACATACTCCATGACGATGGCGTGGTCCTCGCGCGCCTGCTCCGCCGACATGGCGACATCGTTTAGGCGCGGAGCAACCTGGCCCTCGTCGTCCGTTACCAGTTCCATCAGCAGAACGCCGTCGAAGCAGCCGTAGGGTTCGGGTACACGTACACCGGCATCGGCAAGGCGGTAGAGGGCGTCGACCTCGGCGTTCTGCCAGGTCTCCTCGATCTGGTTGCGGCCAAAGCGCGAACCCTTTTCCATCGCCCGTGCACGGCGTGAATTGCGCACCTTGCGCCCCTCCTGATAGAGCGCCGCCTTCTTGAAGCTGCGCTTCTCGGCATCCTTGTACACCTTGGCGCAGCGGATCTCTTCGCCGCAGCGTACAACGTAGACGGCGGCTTCCTTTCCGTTCATCAGTGGGCGCAGGACCTCGTCGATCAGGCCATCTTCCAGCAGTGGTTCAAGGCGTTTGGGCGGTTTCATAAGGCTCCACAGGGTTGGGATTACACACTCTCGGGTGTGGGCTAAGGCGATTCTAACATCTGACACCGGTGGAGCGGATTGAATTCACGTCGACATTGCCTGTTTCTGCCAGAACTGTTTGGCGAGTGACTGAAACTCGTTGAACGTTCCGTGCATGGTGTCGCTGACAGTGGCGGTGCACTCCATGCTGTGCAGGTTGCTCTCCGATGCATCCCGAATACTGACGATATTCTGGCTGATCTGCTCGGCGACCACACTCTGCTGCTCGACAGCCGATGCGATATGGGTGCACATGTCACTGATTTGGCAAATTGTATCGAGAATGTCGTTGAATGAGGATGCGGTTATTGCGCCCTGGGCCGAGCAGCGGTCGGCACTTTCCAGTCCCGTGGTCATCGCTTCGACCGCACGCCCGGAGGCGGACTTCAGCTTGACGACCACCGAACGTATCTCCTCTATCGATGTGCGGGTCCGGTTGGCCAACCCCCGCACCTCGTCGGCCACGACGGCGAATCCGCGTCCCGTTTCACCGGCACGCGCCGCCTCGATCGCGGCGTTGAGGGCCAGCAGGTTGGTCTGTTCCGCGATCTCGGTTATCACGTCGAGTACGATGGCGATACTGCCGGCACTGGTTTCCAGCTCCTCGATAATGGTGGAGGCGTGGGCGATCTGCTCCTTCAGTGTCAGGATCGCAGCGACACTCTGATCCACGATCTGTTTGCCGGAGCTTGCCGCTTCGAGCCCCTTGTTCGATTCGGCGGAGCTCTGCTGTGCGTGCTTGGCGACCTCATGGATGGTGAACGACATCTCGTTGATGGCGGCCACCGCCTGATCGGTATCGGAGAACTGCTTCTGCGACTGCTCCTTGGCTTCGCCGATGGCGTTTCCGAGTGTATTGCACCCCACTTCCATCATGGCAGCGGTATCGGCTATCCGGCCGATCAATCCTGCCGTTTCCGCCTCCAGGGCCTTGAATGCGAGCTCGATCATGCCGAACTCGTCCCGGCGTCCGGTATATACATGCTGCGCGACCGGATCGTCGATCACCGATCTGGCCTTCTCCTTGAGTCTGTTGATCGGAGCCAGGAGCAGGAACAGCAGAAAGCAGTTAAGGGCCGCGGTTATGGCCGCATAAAAGTATGCGAGCTGTATCGGAAACAGGTGCAGCCCGACCGAGATCAGGCCGGTCAGGGATGTCAGTAGTATCGCCTTGGAGGCGATCGACAGTTTGGGAGCCTTCAGGGCCGATGCCTTGCCTTTCAGTAGCTGAGGGTAGAGTTTCTGCGCGCGCTCGACATGGATACGGTCGGGCTTGCGGCGCACCGATTGGTACTCGGCGATGCTGTCGCCCTGCTTGATCGGGGTGGCATAGGCGTCTACCCAGTAGTGATCGCCGTTCTTGCAGCGGTTCTTGACGATCCCCATCCAGGATTTCCCGTCCTTTATCGTGCTCCAGAGCCCGGCAAAGGCGGCCGCCGGCATATCCGGATGTCTGACGATGTTGTGGCTGGTTCCGATCAGCTCCTCTTCGCCGAATCCGCTGATGGCGACGAAATCCCGATTGACGTAGCGGATTCGTCCCTTCAGGTCGGTTGTCGAAAGGATATTGGTAGAGGCTGGGTAGTCGATCTCGTTTTGAGTGACCGGGCCATTGTTTTTCACGGTATATACTCCTGTACTCCGACATTTCTTATTTGTTGTTCTAGACGGGGTTGCCTCGGTTATCGATAGGTGTCGAGAACCTGTAAAGCGACTGTTTGCTTATCTTCGAATAAAACCGCCTCTGTTAAGTTTTTGTTAACATTTACGGCATATGTACTTTAAACCACACATTTATAGTGGGTATATACGTATAAGTCTGCTTTTTCGTAGGAATATTCTTACTTTTCAATAGGTAAAGCCGGTTTGGAAAGTGCGGCCGGAACGATGAAAAAATGGTCGTCAAGCGTTGTCGATCGGTATACCCTGTGTTTCACGACCATGAAGGCATGGTCGGCGTCGCTCGGACGGTTCCGGGCGCCTACGTAATATCGAGGACACCATGGCTGATACCGCCGGCACACCCCCCGTACGTCGTTTTTCCCGTATCGATCGTCTCCCCCCCTACGTGTTCAACATCACCGCCGAACTGAAGATGGCGGCGCGCCGTCGCGGTGAGGATATCGTCGACTTCAGCATGGGCAACCCGGACGGTCCGACACCGCCCCATATCGTCGACAAGCTGTGCACCGTGGCACAGCGAGAGGATACGCACGGCTACTCCACCTCCCGCGGCATACCGCGTCTGCGCCGGGCGATCTCGCACTGGTACCGCGACCGCTACGAGGTGGAGATCGATCCCGAAGAGGAGGCGATCGTTACCATCGGTTCCAAGGAGGGGCTGGCGCACCTGATGCTGGCCACCTGCGATCACGGCGACACCGTGCTGGTGCCGAACCCGAGCTACCCGATCCATATCTACGGCGCGGTGATCGCCGGCGCCCAGGTGCGTTCGGTACCGCTGATCCCCGGCGTCGACTTCTTCGTCGAGCTGGAGCGGGCGATCCGTGAGGCGATTCCGAAGCCGAAGATGATGATCCTCGGTTTCCCCTCCAACCCGACCGCGCAGTGTGTCGAGCTGGATTTCTTCGAGCGCGTGGTGGCGCTGGCCAAGCAGCACGGCATCATCGTCGTGCACGACCTGGCCTACGCCGATATCGTCTACGACGGCTGGAAGGCGCCGTCGATCATGCAGGTGCCGGGCGCCAAGGATGTGGCGGTGGAGTTTTTCACCCTGTCCAAGAGCTACAACATGGCCGGCTGGCGCATCGGTTTCATGGTCGGCAACAAGGAGCTGGTTCACGCCCTGGCGCGGATCAAGAGCTACCACGACTACGGTACCTTCACCCCGCTGCAGGTGGCGGCGATCGCCGCACTCGAGGGAGATCAGCAGTGCGTGCGCGATATCGCCGAGCAGTACCGCCAGCGCCGCAACACCCTGGCCAAGGGGTTGCACGAGGCCGGCTGGATGGTCGATGTGCCCAAGGCGTCGATGTATATCTGGGCCAAGATTCCCGACCCCTATCGCGAGATGGGCTCGCTCGAGTTCGCCAAGAAGCTGCTGGCCGACGCCAAGGTGTGCGTCTCGCCCGGTATCGGCTTCGGCGACTACGGCGACGATTATGTGCGCTTCGCGCTGATCGAGAACCAGGACCGCATCCGCCAGGCGGTGCGCGGCATCAAGGCGATGTTCCGCAAGGATGGGTTGATCGAGGTGCCGTCGAAGAAGCGTTGAGTATCGGCACTAGCCGAACGCAACACCGACTATCCGACCGAAATCCGATCCGGCGATGGCTGTAGGGCGATCGCCGGATCTCCCTCTACCGGTTATAGAACCGATCAAGCTGTGCGGCGACCGCCGGAAACGCCTCCCGCAGGATATCGGGCCGCTCGAAGTGATACTCGCTGACGACGGCGAAAAACTCCGTAGGGGCGGTGGCGGCATAGGGGTCGATCAGTGGATCGATATCCTCGTCCAGCTGTCGGTTCAATGCCTCGAATGCGGCGCTGAAATCGGCCGTCCATTGCCTTGCATCCATGCCGTGCGGCAGCGGCGGAAAGCCGTTGAACGCACCGTTGCGCGCGTCCAGTACATGGGCGACCTCGTGGATCACCACGTTGTGGCCGTCGCTGACCAGTCCCGAGTCCAGCACATCCGGCCAGGAGAGCACCAGGGTGCCATGTTCCCAGGCCTCGCCGCTCAGGGGTTCGTAGCGCTCGTGGACCACGCCGTATTCGTCCTCCTCCTCGCGATGGACCAGAAACTCGTCCGGATAGATCACCACCTCCCGAATCGCATCCAGCCAGTCATAGCCCAGATGGAGCACCGGCAGGCAGGCGAGGGCGGCGATTCTGACCGCCATATCGAGATCGGGGCGGAGCCCGTCGCCGCCGTTGAAGCGTTTTTCCGCCAGGAATCGTGCACTCATCTCCTGTAGCTGCAGCAGGCTCGGCGTGTCCAGTGTCCGCAGCAGCGGTACCGACGCGAGCGTGTTTTGCCAGAGTGCATTATCGATGGCGGCGACAGGTCGGTCGCCGCCGCCGAGGAGGGAGATCAGTTTTTTCAGCACATCCGATATCCGATGAAAAGAATGAGGTCAGTGTAACCGATTAAGACGCCGGACTTTTGCTAGTCTTTTGAAGCGGTACGGCGGGCATTCTGGTTCCAGTCGAGCTATCATGTGCGCCCCGTTTTGCCCCTGGTGTACTGTTTCGCCCTTAGAGGTACTTATAGAGCCTGCCAATTCGTGTCCAACAAGGCGCCGTTCGCAGGCAATAGTGGTGCTCTTGCCAAGAACGGCAACGCCGGTGGGCGCGAATTGTCAGGCTCCCTTCGGGCGACTCGCTATAAGTGCCTCTAAGGGCGCAACAGTATACAAACAGATGGAGTTCAGGTTTTGTCCCACGAGCAGTTTATCCCCGGTCAACGTTGGATCAGTAACACCGAAGCGGATCTGGGGTTAGGCATCGTTATCGAGAGTGCCAATCGCCGCGTCGAGATCGCGTTTCCCGCGGTGATGGAGCAGAGAACCTATGCGATCGACAATGCGCCGCTGAGCCGGGTGATCTACGAGCCCGGCGAGCGGGTGAACAACCAGCACGGCGATACCCTCGAGGTGCTGGAACGTGTCGAGAACCGCGGCTGTTTCATCTATCGCTGCAGCGATGGCGAGGGTGCCGAGGTGATTCTGTCGGAGCCCGAACTGGACAGCGCCGTGCACTTCGCGCGCCCGGAGCAGCGCATGCTGGCCGGTCAGATCGACCGCAACGGCCTGTTCAAGCTGCGCGTGCGTACCCTGGAACATCACCATCGGCTGATGAGTTCACCGGTTTACGGCTTGCTCGGTGCCCGCGTGCAACTGCTGCCGCACCAGTTTCATATCGCCGTCGAGCTCTCCTCGCGCGAGCATCCGCGTGCGCTGCTGGCGGACGAGGTGGGCCTGGGCAAGACCATCGAGGCGGGCCTGGTGATGCATCAACGGCTGATCAGCGGCCGCGCCGGCCGGGTGCTGGTGGTCGTCCCCGATAACCTGGTGCACCAGTGGCTGGTGGAGCTGCTGCGCCGCTTCAACCTGATGTTCACGCTGCTGGATGACGAGCGCTGCGAAGCGCTGCTGGAGTCCGACAGCGGTAATCCGTTCGAGTCCGGCCAACTGGTGCTCTGTCCGCTGTCGCTGCTTACGCAACGCGAGTCGCGCCTGCACCAGGCGTTGCTGGCGAGCTGGGATCTGCTGGTGGTGGATGAGGCGCACCATCTGGGCTGGACCCCCAACGCGATCAGCCACGGCTACCGCTGTATCGAGGCGCTGGCCGAGAAGATCCCCGGTGTGCTGCTGTTGACCGCGACGCCGGAGCAACTGGGTCCCGAAGGGCACTTTGCCCGTCTGCGCCTGCTTGACCCCGAGCGCTACCATGATCTCGACACCTTTATTGCCGAAAGCGATCGTTTTCACCACCTCAGCCACGCCATCGCGCCGCTGCTGGAGGAGGGGGGCGCCGACCTGCTGGCCGCCGACAACCGCGTTCAGCACGAGATCGCCGGTTGGCTCGGTGACGAGGCGCTGGGCAACTGGCTGGCGTTGCCGCGGGAGAAGCGAGAGCAGGGACTGTCGGCGCTGATCGCGGCGCTGATCGATCGTCACGGCACCGGTCGCGTGCTGTTCCGCAACACCCGTGACAGCGTCAGCGGCTTCCGTTCACGCCGGCTCGATGCGATCCCGCTGCCGATGCCGTCGATCTACGAAGAGGAGGTGCTGACCTCGACGCTGGAGCAGGTGCTGCACCCGGAGCTGTTGCTGGGGCCGGAGTGGGTCGAGATCGACCCGCGTGTCGAGTGGCTGGTGCAGTGGCTGCGCGACAACCGCAAGGAGAAGGCGCTGGTGATCTGCGCCAGGGCCGAGACCGCCATCGTGCTCGAGGAGTACCTGAATCTGCGTCAGGGGCTGCGCACCGCCGCCTTCCACGAAGGGATGTCGCTGATCAACCGCGACCGGGCGGCGGCCTATTTCGCCGATATGGAGCTGGGGGCGCAGGTGCTGATCTGCTCCGAGATCGGCTCCGAAGGGCGCAACTTCCAGTTCGCAAGCCATCTGGTGCTGTTCGACCTGCCGTTGAGCCCGGATCTGCTGGAGCAGCGTATCGGCCGTCTCGACCGAATCGGCCAGCGCTGCGATATCGAGATCCACGTGCCCTACTACCAGGACAGCGCCGTCGGCGTATTGCTGGACTGGTACGACAGCGGCCTGGAGGCGTTCAGCCGTGTCTGCGCTACCGGTGAGGCGATCTACCACCAGGTGGCCGATGAACTGAACGACTGCCTGCACGATCCGCAGAACGAACAAGCCCTGCAACAGCTGATCGCCGATACAAGTAGCGCTCGTATCGAACTGGAGGACAGGCTGGCGAGCGGTCGTGACCGCCTGCTGGAACTGGGCAGCTGTAACCAGGCCCGTGCCGAGGCGTTGACCGACGCCGTGGTCGATGCGGAAGCGGGGGAGGAGCTGCAGGCCTATGCCGAGAAGCTGTTCGAGCGCTTCGGTGTCGACACCCAGCCCCACGGCGAAGACGGCCTGGTGCTGCAGATGGGCGAGCACATGCTCTGCCAGTTGCCGGGACTGGAGGACGAGGGGCTGACCCTGACCTTCAGCCGCGAACGCGCACTGTCGCGGGAGGATATCGAGTACATGAGCTGGGAGCACCCGCTGTTGTCCGGTACCATGGAGTTGATCCTGCGTGGCGAGTACGGCAACAACGCGCTGGTGACGCTGAAACTGCCGCCGTTGCCGCCGGGCACCCTGCTGCTGGAGACCGTCTTCCAACTGCACACCACGGCACCGCGTGCCTTCCAGTTGCAGCGCTACCTGCCCAAGGGGCTGGTACGCGTACTGGTCGGTCCCAACGGTCAGAACCTGGCCGGTCCCCTCGGGCACGAACCGCTCAACAAGCTGGCCGAAACGGTCTCCCGCACCGCCGCGCAGAACATGGTGCGCCTGGCCCGGGAGCAGATCGTCACCCAGTTGAAGCAGGCCGACGCGCTGGCGCAGAAGGAGTTGGCACCGCTGGTCGAACAGGCGCTGGAGCGGATGCACGCCGAGCAGAGTGCCGAATATCAACGGCTGAAGGAGCTGGCGGCGGTCAACCCCGGCATCCATCCGCAGGAGCTCGAAGCGCTCGCCGCGCGGCGGGAACAGATGGCCGATGCGCTCTCCCGTGCCGAACTCAAGCTCGATGCGGTGCGGGTGATTCTGGTGCGCGAGTAGGCGGTGACTTGATCCAGGTCGTATTTGGAGACGGGCGCCGGGCTTAACGGGTGCAAGTGTGTACGTTTTTCGGAGAGATCAACATGAACTTTAAACCCTTGTCTTGCACCGCCGCGCTGCTGCTCGGCTCCACCCTGCTGCTGTCCGCCTGCTCGGAAAGCTCCGCCACCGATACCGCGACGGCGTCGACCGGCGCCAAGGCCGATAGCATCGCGCTGGATGTCTACAAGAGTCCTACCTGCGGCTGCTGTACCAGTTGGGTAGAGCACGCCGAAACCCATGGCTTCGCGTCATCCGTTCACCATCCCGACAACCTCAATGGGGTCAAGGACGAGTACGGTATCGCTTCGCAGTTCCGCTCCTGCCATACCGCGGTGACCGAGCAGGGCTACGTATTCGAGGGCCATGTGCCCGCCAAGCTGATGCAGCGCTTCCTGGAGTCGCCGCCCGAGGGCGCGCTCGGGCTGGCGGTGCCGGGTATGCCGATGGGCAGTCCGGGCATGGAGATGGGCGACCGTTTCCAGGACTATCCCGTGGTGCTGCTGCACAAGGACGGCAGCTTCGAGCTGTACGAAAAGATCGAGGAGCAGAAACAGCAGTATTGAGGATCCCGACCCGCGCCGACCGGGAGCGATCTCCGTCGGCCGCTATACTGGTGATACCCGGAATCCAGGAAGTCACCAGGCGGTCGAGATGCTGAAGATCGAAGGGATAGACCATATCGTGCTGCGCACCGCGCGGATCGATGCCATGCTCGCGTTCTATATCGATACGCTCGGCTGCACGCCGGAGCGCGACACCGGGCCGGAAACCGGCCTGGTGCAACTGCGTGCCGGAGATGCCCTGATCGATATCGTGCGTGTCGACAGCGAACTGGGACGCGTCGGCGGCGGCCCGCCGGGCCGGACCGGCAACAATCTGGACCACCTCTGCCTGCGCCTTGCGCCGATCGGCGAGCAGGAGCTGCACGACACCCTGGCCCAAGCCGGGGTCGAGATGAGCGAGTTTGCCGAGCGTTACGGCGCCGAAGGGTTCGGCCGCTCGGTGTATGTTCGCGACCCGGATGGCAACACGGTTGAATTAAGATCCGCTTTGGCCAAGAATTGACCTCCTGGCCACTTTCGGCCGCTTTGGTTTGGATCGACCCTTATGTCACTTCATCTGCTGCTTATCTTCATCCCGGCCTGTTTCGCGCTGAATCTGTCGCCGGGGCCCAATAACCTGCTGGCGATGAGCAACGCCCAGCGCTATGGCCTGAAAGCCGCGGTGTTGGCGGGGGCGGGCAGACTGATCGCCTTCGCCGTCATGATCATCCTGGCCGCGTCCGGGCTGGCGGTGGTGCTGCACACCTCGGAAACGATCTTCCTGGCGATCAAGGTTGCCGGCGCGCTCTACCTGTTCTGGATGGCGTACAAGCTCTGGATCGCGGGCGTGACACCGGAGGAGGTGGCGCTGGATGCCGGACGCAAGAGTCTGTTCGGCCTCGCGCGTCAGGAGTTTCTGCTGGCCTCGGGCAACCCGAAGGCGATCCTGATCTTTACCGCATTTCTGCCCCAGTTCGTCGATCCCGCCGGCGACATGGCGATGCAGTTCGCCATCGTCGGCGGATTGTTCCTGCTGCTGGAGTGGGTCGCCATTGCGATCTACGGCATGGCCGGTCTCTACCTGCGTCAGTGGTTTGCACGTCCGCGCGGTCAGCGGATCTTCAACCGCAGCTGCGCGGTGCTGTTGGCCGGTGCCGGTGGCGGACTGCTGGCGTCCCAGCGCTGATTAACTTGGGAAGGGGCGGCTGAGAATTCAGGCGCGTCGTTGGGCCGGGAGGGGCGTTGATTTCCGGGACCGTCGGAGGCAAGGATGCCGACGCCGAGCGTACATGGATGTATTCACAGCGTGTCCCGGAAATCAATGCCCCTCCCGGCCTGAGGAACCTCTGCGCGAGATTCCGATACGGCTTACAGCTTCCCGGTCGAGAAGAAGTAGGTCTCGCCGGAGCTGTCATCGACACCGTCGTTGTCGGTGACGGCGTAGCCGATACCGCGGCTGTCGATGGCGAAACCCTCGATCTTGTCCACCACATAACCGTTGTCGGCTTTCAGGTCGGGGATGAAGTCACGCACCTGCTGCTTGTGTACCAGCGGCAGCGTGCCGCCGAGCGGGGCGGGTTTCAGCTCGCTTTTGGCCACCTTGTACAGACGCTTGATGCGGGCGTTCTCGCCGATCTGGTTGTCACGCTCGATGATGTAGACGGAATCGCCGTGGGCGCTGATCTCGGACAGGCCGACCCAGCCCTGATCCGGGGTCTCGGTGGGATAACGTACCGCGCCCCACTTATCCTGCTTGAGATCGTAGCAGACCAGTTTGACGCTGTGCTTGGGGTCATCCTTCCATTCGCGCTGGATCGCGATCCAGAGTTCATCGCCGATCAGCGCGATGCCCTCGGCGCCGAAGCGGGTTTCGTTGTTCATCAGTTCCGCCGGGAACGGCAGTGTGCGGTCGATCTCGCCCTTGGCGTCGACATGATAGATCGCGTGCGGGATCTCCTTGTCGGTGCGGCCCTCGGAGGCGAGCCAGAAACCGCCCTTGCCGTCGGCGGCGATCCCTTCCAGGTCCAGCGCCCTGGCCGGCTTGCCGTCGCGGGTCAGGGTCATGGCGCTGATGATGCGGGCAGGCCGAGCGGCGGCATCGATGGTGAAGATACGCGGCTGCGACTTGTAGAAGCTGTCGTTGACGGCATAGAGCAGGGCGGGTTTGTGCGGATCGGCGCTGAGGCCGGACAGCGCCCCCCAACCCAGCGGGTGGCCGTCGCTGTCGATGGAGGAGAGGATCTGCGGGTAGCGTGGTGCTTCTTCTCCCAGGCGGTACAGGTTTACGTGCGCCCGTACGCCGCCATCCTCGATTAGGTCCTTCTCGTTGGCACTGACCAGCAGGTTACGCGACGGGATGGCGACCGCCGATTCGGGCGCGATGCCGGAGGGCAGCAACTGGACAAACTGCGGTGCGGCGCCGGTATCGCGGTAGACACCGATCACCGAGCCGCGCTCGGAGAGCAGGAAGATGTAGGTCTCGCCGTTGAAGCGAGCAACCTCCAGCCCCTCCGGCTCGACACCCTTCTTGCCGGAGCGCTTGTCCGGGTAGTGGCCGGCCAGGATCACCCGATGCTCGAAATCGGCGCCGGACTCGAACAGCACGCGGCCATCCTTGTGGAAGAGGGTGAAACCGCGGGCACCGCCCTGGTAGTCGCCCTCGTTGGCGGTGACGAAACGGTCGTTATCCAGCCACTTGACCGCATCCGGCTCGCGCGGGACACCGATCTGCTTGCCGGTGAACGTCAGCGCGCCATCCTTTTCGGTGTCGATCCCGTCCAGGTCCACGCTGCCGGCGGAGAAGTGGTTGAGGATCCTGCCGCTTGCCGCGTCGACGATCACCAGATGGTTGTTCTCCTGCAGGGTCAGCACGATCTCGTTGTTGTCGTTGAAGGCGACGAACTCCGGTTCCGGATCCTCCGGTGCGACTGCGGCCAGCCCGGTGACATCGACCCGGCGCTGCTTGTTGCACTGCACCTGGCCGCCGGCGATTGGCAGAATACTCAGGTAACCGGCCGGTGCCTGCGGGATGGCACCGTCGTTCAGCTCTTCGTCGCGCTCGTTCTCGATCGCCACGGCGACAAAGCGGCCATCCTTGGAGATGGCGACGGAGTCGGGCTGCCCGCCCAGGTCGCAGCGGCCGAGGATCCGGCGGCTCTCCAGATCGATCGCGGCCAGGTAACCGGAGGGCGCTACGTAGCTCTCGGAGGTGTTCACTCCGGCGACCACCAGCTTGTCGTGGGCGGCAACGGATGTCGGCTCGCCGTTCAGATCGACGAATCCACCGGCCTGCGGGGCGTAGCTGTCGCTGATATCGATGAACCCGAGGCCGCCGCGGGGGCTGTCGGAGTAGATCAGCGTGTTGCCGTCGCCGGAGACGGTGATGATCTCGGCGGAGGTTTCCTGCTTCATATCGCCGCCGAGCGGCAGGTTGTCCGCGGTAGAGAACGTGGCGATACGGTTGAAGGTCGCGGCCTGGGTAGCGTTCGCGGCGAGCGCGATGGCAAGCGTCAACAGGGAACGACGAAGGGTCAGCGGGCTCATCTTGGGTACAGCTCCATCTAGGGAAGGGATGCGGAAACGCTAGCGCGGTCGGATGACAGGCAGGTTACCGGAATCCGAATCGATCACCGCCAATGGACCGGGTATCCATCCAACCTGTTAAAAAGAGGTGTAATGTTCTTGCCCCCTTGTGTTAAAAGACTCCTCGAATACCTGTTCTTATCGCTGCCCTGATGAACGCGTGAGCTAACAATAAAAAGGAGTTCCGAGTTGGGCCTGTTCGACACCGGCGTGCCGGAGAAAGGAATATGAGCAAGGGCATCGCGTCGCGTCTGCTGTGGCGATTGCTGATACTGGTTGTCTTGTTGCTGCTGGCCGTGGCCGGGGCGTTTACCTACTTTGTGCACTCGTCGAAGGAGCGGATACCGCGTCTCGAGGCGGTGGATGAGTACCGCTATCTGAACGCCGGCTGGGACGAGTCCGCCCGCCGCACCTACTACCATACCCCCCAGGGTACATCGATACCGCAGGGCGCAGGTGACAGGGCGTTGCGATACGCTTGGTTCCTCAACCTGGAACAGCCGTTCTCGGAAGAGCGCTTTGCCGATCCCCGCTTTCTGCTCCGATTCAAGTTTCTGGCCGACCCCGGCCATCCGGACAGCCTGCCGGTGGGTTTCAATCGTCGTCTCTCCGCATCGGTGGGCGAAGATCTGCTCGATATAAGTTGCGCAGCCTGCCATACCGGTCAGTTGCACTACAACAAGGAGGGCACGCGCTACGGCCTGCGGATCGACGGCGGGCAGGCGATGCATGCCTTTACCGACCTGCAGCTCGGCGGCTTCGGCCCCATGTTGATCGGTGCGCTGGCGGAAACCTGGGCCAGCCCGGCCAAGTTCAACCGCTTCGCCAACCGGGTGCTGGCCGAGGGCGGCAGCAAGACCAGACTGCACAAGCAACTGGGTGAAACGCTCGAAGCGTTCCTCGAGATCCGGCAGAACAACCCGTTCGCACACCTCTACCCGACCCGCGAAGGCTACGGACGCACCGATGCCCTTGGCCGAATCGCCAATACGCTGTTCGGCGAGCACCTGTCCGAGGCCAACCTGCAGCCATCCGCGGCACCGGTGAGTTACCCCTACCTGTGGAACATCTGGAAGTTCAACTGGGTACAGTACAACGGCTCGGTGGCCCAGCCGTTGGCGCGCAATCTGGGCGAGGCGCTGGGCGTCGGTGCCGACATTCGGCTGGTCGATGAGGAGGGGGCGCCACTGCCGGAGGATCAGCGTTTCCGCTCCTCGGCGAACATTCCGGGGCTGGAGAGGATCGAGCGCGCACTGCTGCAGTTGCCGCCGCCGGCCTGGCCGGAAGATATCTTCGGCCCCATCGATCGCGACAAGGCGGCCAGAGGCGAGCAACTGTTCAACAGCCACTGTGCCGAGTGCCACGGGCCGCATCGCTCCACCCGTGCCCGCCAAGTGGCGGAGGCACCGCTGAAATCGAGCCCCGAGGATCACTGGCTGATCGAGACGATCTCGGTCGACCATATCGGTACCGACCCCACCGAGGCGCAGAGCTTCCTGTCCAGAACCTATGATCTCTCGGCCATCGGCATCACCGGGGAGCAGGTCGAGGCGCTGGTCGATCCGCTGCTGCAGAAGCGGTTGGCCCGCGACATGCTGATGCGGCTGCGGGAGTTGTCGATCGACCGCAGCCTGAGCGAAGAGGGGCGCATGGTGTTCGCCGCGCTGGCCGAGGAGTTCCCGGAGCCGGACCGCCTGGCCGAGCGTGGCTTCCAGCCCTCTCCGGCCCCCAGGATCAGGGAGACGCTGAACTATTTCGACCTGAAGCCCGATCGGACGCTATCGGTCGACTACGACGCCTATCCGCAGCTGAGCTGCGATACTCAGTGCCAGGTCAACGCGCTCTGGTATGACCTGGACTATGCCTCGGCGGCGCTCGCCAGGCAGTTGGCCTCCATCGATCCGGCCAACATCACCGAAGGGCTCGGGCTGAACCTGATCGGCCTGCTGGTGAAGCAGCGCTACTACGAGGATTACAACCTGAGCGACGCGCAGCAGGCCTGCCTGGAGGGGTTCGGTGCGCTGGACCTGCCGCGGCAGATCGTCGGCTACAAGCCGCGTCCGCTGGCCGGGGTCTGGGCCACGCCGCCGTTCCTGCACAACGGTTCGGTGCCGAGCATCTACCAGATGCTGCTGCCCGCCGCGAAGCGCGATACCGCCTTCTTCGTCGGTCGCCGTGACTACGACCCGGTGCATCTGGGTTACGTCACCAGCCAACCGCCCGGTGGCGAGCACGACGGTTTCTGGTTCGACACAAGCCTGACCGGCAATCGCAACACCGGCCACAGTTTCGAGGCGACGCCGGCACAATGGCAGGCGTACAAGGCCGACCCCAAGGCCAACCCGCTGCCCAAGGGGGTGATCGGACCGCAGCTCAGCGACGAGCAGCGCTTTGCCCTGCTGGAATACCTGAAAACCCGGCGTGATAACCCACCGGGGTATGTGTATCGGGCCGCAGCCGGTTGCCTGTAACAGATCCTGAACCGGGAGAGCCGAGTCATGAACGAAAGCAACAACCACGACTGTACCGAGTTTGATCAGGTCAAAGCGCAGGAGGAGGCGTGGATCAGGGCGCGGCGTCGGGCGGCCGGAGTCGATCCCGGGCAGCCGGTGACGGGGCTGGCCCTGTCCGGTGGCGGCATCCGTTCCGCCTGTTTCCAGCTCGGTGTCTTGCAGGGGTTGTCGGAAAGCGGCTGGCTGAACCGGGTGGATTACCTGTCGTCGGTATCCGGCGGCGGTTACATGGCGGGTTGCTACCAGTGGCTCAAGCACAGAGGGCAGGGGGCGGCCGAGCTGTTTGGCGCGCCGGTGCTCAACTGGCTGCGCGCGCACGCAGCCTATCTGGTGGCGGGCAAAGGGGTATCCGGCACCACCTTTGCCGCCGGCTTGCTGGCATCGGCGCTGTTCAGCTTGTTGGTGATGCTGCCGATCCTGCTGGCCGGTTTCTGGCTGGCCGGGTTGCCGCACAGCCGCTTCTTTTGGCCGGCGCACTGGCATCTGCCGGGCGGTGAGGTGATCGAGGGGCACAGCGGCTATCTGTTGATGCTGGTCGCGTCAATGGCCTGTTTTGGCCTTTACCTGTTGAGCATCCCCAGCATGGCGCTCTGGAGGGCGGGGCGACGGGGCGACCTGAGCCACCAGTTCGCCCCGCGCAGGTTCATGGGCAGGTTGCTGCAGACAGCGATCGCGCTGGCGCTGGTGGGCAGCCTGCCGATGGTGGCGCAGTTGGATGATGCACTGCTGGCGCTGGCCGCGTCGGAGAGTTGGGCCGAGCTGGGTAACCATATCGACTATGCCCTGCCGTTCGCGACCGGGGTCTGGGCGATGACACAGGCGCGTATGCGCCCCCGGCTGGCGTTGTTCGGGTTGAGCCTGCTGCTCTATGGCCTGGCCGCCTTTGCCTACCACCTGGTGTTCCACCTGGAGGTGACCGCTCATCCGCTGTTCTGGGGGCTGTTCGCCTTTTCGCTGCTGCTGGGCAGTCTGGCCGGCGTCAATCGCACCTCAATGCACGGCTACTACATGGCGCAACTGGCGCAGGCGTTCTTTTACACCGGCCACTCGGCGGTCGAAGACGTGCCGCTTGCCGAGATCAAGCCGGACACGGGAGCACCGCTGCCGCTGATCAACACCACCCTGGCGACGCTCGACTCCAAGCGGCCGCTGGCGCGCTCCCGCTTGGGCGAGAGCTTTATCCTCAGTCCGCTGTTCAGCGGCAGCCCCGCCACCGGCTTTGCCCATACCGCCGACTTCCAGGCCGGACGGCTGACGCTGGGGGAGGCCGTTACCACCAGTGGCGCCGCGGTCGATCCCGATACCGCGCAAACCGCAAACCGTGCGTTGAGCATCCTGCTCACGCTGCTCAACTTCCGCCTCGGTTTCTGGGTCCAGCACCCGCGTCGCGCCGGTCGCCACTTCGGCCGTATGCCGTTCTGGCTGATCTTCCGCGAGCTGGTGGGCAGGGGGATGAACGAGAACGCCTCCAGCCTGCACCTGTCCGACGGCGGGCATTTCGAGAATATGGGCGTATATGAGCTGCTGCGCCGCGAGTGCCCGCTGATCATCGCCGGCGATGCCGGTTCCGATCCGCAGACGCAGCTGAGCGATCTCGGCTTGCTGATGCAACGCGCCCAGGCCGACTTCGGCTGCCGGATCACCCTCGATACCCAGGCGCTGCTGGAAGCGGACAACAAGCTGCACAAGGCCTGTTTCGCGCTGGGGGTGATCCGTTACGCATCGGGCGCGATCGGACGCCTGCTGTACGTCAAGTCGGTGATGACGCACCACTCCTCGACCCAGGTGACCAGCTTCTCCCATGTCGACGACAGCTTTCCGTACGACAGCCTGGTGAATCAGTTCTTCGACGAGCGCCATCTGGACGCCTACCGAGAGCTGGGGCGGGAGAATATCCTGATGGCGCTTCGGGCGCTGGAGGGCGCGTCCGCGCCGCAAACGCCGGACGAACACGGGGAGGCGGTGGAACCGGCGCAGGCGGTGTGACACTGGCTGCATGAGATTCGTGCATACCGGGCGAAAAGCACTCGGGTATCATAATAGCCGAGCGGTGGTGGCCTGCATGATTCCGCCGCTCGGGAGGAGAGATGCACTACTTCGCCTATGGCTCCAACATGTCGCTCGCCCGTTTGCGCGAACGGGTGCCGAGCGCCGAACGCCTCGGTCGTTACGCGCTGGAGGCGCACGAGCTGCGCTTTCATAAATGCGGCAAGGACGGCTCCGGCAAGTGCGATGCCTTTTTCACCGGCAAGCCGCAACACCGGGTGTTCGGTGTCCTGTATCGGATCGATCCCGGGGAAAAGCCGGTGCTCGATGCTGTCGAAGGGTTGGGTGTCGGCTACGACGAAAAGCGGGTTCTGCTGCTCGGTCCGTCAGGGGAGCCGATCGAGGCCTGCACCTACTGGGCGCTGAAAACGGATCGCCTGTTGAAGCCCTTCTCCTGGTACCTGAACCATGTGCTGATCGGCGCACAGGAGGTACAGGTTCCACGCCACTACATCGACAGGATCAGCGGTGTCGAATGTATCGAAGATCCCGACCGGGAGCGGGACGCGATTCAACGGGCGATACACGAGGTACCGCTCCTTTGAACGATTCCTCCCCGTCCGCACCCTTTTATCTCATCTGACGACAAAGACCGACATATTGGAGTGCGAGGCTACATGGCCGCCGTGTGAGCCGAAAAGTAGGTCGGCAAACCCGGGCAGGTGCGATGCCATCACCACCAGATCCACTCCTATTGTCTCCTCTGCATGCTCCAGCACGAGATTGAGATCGGAGGTCGGGTCATGAGATATCAACGGGTGTGCCTGCACCTCGATATTGTAGAGAACTCCCTGTTCGGCAGCGAAGCGCTGCAACTTTTCGGCAAATTCGTTCGGATTATGAGCCACGTCACTGGGAGGAGTAGCCGTAACGCCAACGTAATGGAGCTTGGCGCCATAATGGCGTGCCAGATCCGCGGCCACTTTCAGTGCCTTATCCAACCGGTCGAGATGGGCCAGGCTGACAGGAACCATAATGTCTGAATACATGATCTTTCCCTCTTGTGTAACCGTACCGTCATGAGCGTCTGCTGATGGATTTATTATAGTCGTCATCATCAGGCGTTGAGCGATTGTGGCCTCTGATCGCGATGGGAAGTCTTGCACCGATGCCGCGAGCGTGTCCCGATGCCCGCCAGACCAATTACACATAGTGAAATCAACTTTTGTCATACAAAAAATGGGGCCGATGTATATACTGATTCAATTAACCTCGAAAGGGCATTGCCTCTATGCCGCCGAAAGGGAAAAAGGATGCAAACATCGGAAGTCTTGCGCCGTTACCGGCTTATCGAGTTGTTGGCGTATTGGGAGGGCCGGGTTTCCAGTACCCATCTTTGCCAATTCTTCGGCATCAGCCGTCAACAGGCTGCCAAGGACATCGGACATTACCGGGACGAGACCGGCAATCTCGAATATGACGCCAGTGCCCGGGGATTCACCCCCGTCGAACCGTTCAAGCTGCACCACATCAGTGGAGACGTGGCCGAATATCTCGGCTGGATGACCGGGCGCAGCGCCCACTCCACCCCTGACAGCCCCAGCTTCTGCCTGCCCTATGTGGCACTGCAGCACCCTCCACGCAACGTTTCGCCCTACGTCATCCGCCCGTTGGTGCAGGCTCTCCGCCAACAGCGGCGCGTCGAAGTCGATTATGTCTCGGTCAGCAACCCCAGCCGCGACGGTCGCATCATCGTCCCCCACACCTTCGTCAACACCGGTTTGCGCTGGCACCTGCGTGCCTGGTGTGAAAAGAGCGGGGAATACCGCGACTTCGTCCTCAGCCGTTTTCGCGGCGAACCCGAACTGCTTGACCGCTCCGAGTGCACCGGTGCAGACGACCACGCCTGGCACACCGAAGTCATCATCATCCTGAAACCCGACCCGCGCCTCAGCGCCGCCAAACAGGATGCCCTGATACACGACTACGGTATGCAAAACGGCGAACTGCGCCTGACCACCCGCGCCGCACTTGCCCAATACCTGCTCCAGGAGATGCAGGTCAACGTCAAGATGATCGACGGCAGTCCGGAGGCGCAACAACTGATACTCGCCAATCTGGATGAGGTTAAACCCTGGTTGTTCAACAGCTGAGCTGTGGGGAATGTGGTCGGACCTGTCAACTGAGTTTACCTGTGGAAATGAACAGGGTTGGCGGGGGCGGGGAAAAGGATAAGAGTGCTGGGAAACCCAAGGAATAAGCACAATGATCAGGCGTAGACGTTCTAACGAGACGGGATTGAACCTATCGGAAAATGTGATTCCGTTCAGCCGTTGTCCTGCCAAAAGCTACCAATCCACCGACGGACGGGTCTATCCCGGCCGGAGTGTGTTCAACCACTGCCAGATTGTGGGAGAAGTTGCGCGCGAAATACTCCGACGTCTGCCTTCCGACATGGCACAAGTGCTGTTTCCCGACGGCGCGCCATTTGCGGCGGCCAATCATGATATCGGTAAGGTGAGCCCTACCTTCTACAACAAAATCATGCGTGCCTGTTCCAGCGAATCGATACCGGGTTTCGATCCGGACTTGGAGAAGGGGTGGGGTGGCCATGCGGGCGTTAGCCAACTGACTGCCAGGGTCATGGGAGTTCCTGAGTTTGTGCCGGAGATCCTTGGTCAGCATCATGGTTTTTCCCCTCCGGTTGCTGGGAAACGGGCATCGGATGACATTTTTGGCGGCGAAGCATGGCTGCGCGAAAGAGAAAAGCTGGTGCAGGCTCTAGCGGAATACTTCGGTGAAAGCTGGCCACAGGTCGAATCCGTATCCCAAGCCCGCCTGCTGGCCGGTCTGACTTCCGTAGCGGATTGGATAGGTTCCGGTGAGTTTTTTGAAGACCCGCAAGCACCTTGGCAAGAAAACATCGGCAGTGCGCTGGATGCCGCCGGGTTTATCCCGCCAACCTATAAAACTGAGCTTAGCTTTGAGCAGCTATTTGGTTTCGCTCCCAAACAGGCGCAGTCCATTCTGATCGAGCGGGCAGCTTCGCCCGGTGTCTATGTGCTGGAAGCCCCGATGGGGCTAGGCAAAACCGAGGCGGCGCTGTATGCCGCCTATAAGATGCTCTCCTCCGGGCAGTCCAGCGGTATCTACTTCGCTCTGCCCACCCAACTGACGTCCAACAAGATTTACGAGCGTTTCAATGAGTTCCTGCAGGGGAATGAAGAGAAAGGCTTGCCGGGAATCCTGACGGATGATTGTCGGCATCGTTCCTTGCTGCTGCACGGCAATGCCTGGCTGCTGGATACCGACATGGGTGAAGAGGGCCGACCGGGTGGGGCCTGGTTCAATCAGGCCAAGCGCGGACTGTTGGCGCCCTTTGCTGTCGGTACCATCGACCAGGCGTTGATGGCGGCGATGAACGTCAAGCATGGCTTCGTGCGCGCCTTCGGGCTCGCCGGCAAGGTGGTCATACTCGATGAAGTGCATACCTACGATGCCTATACCGGAACCTTGCTCGATGCGTTGGTAGCGTTACTGCGTTCCCTTCACTGTACGGTAATCATTCTCAGTGCCACGCTGAATAGCGATCGTCGTCAGAAATTACTTGGTGCTACTACGCTGTCCGTCACCGATTATCCCTTGATCACCGCCTGTCCCACAGAAGCCGATGTTCGTGAAGTCCCCGTGCCACAGGGGCCATCCCGCCAGTTCACTATTCAGTTGCAAAGTGATGAAAAGTTGGCCTTGGAACAAGCCCTGCTGTGTGCCGAGCAGGGCCAGCAAGTGCTGTGGATCGAAAACACCGTACTGGAAGCCCAGCAGCGCTATCTGGATCTGGCCGCCCGGGCCTGCGAACTAGGTGTGCCCTGCGGGCTATTACACTCGCGCTTTACCGCCGATGACCGCCGGCGCATTGAAGATCATTGGGTGAATCTGTTCGGTAAGCAAGGCTGGCCGAGGCGGGGAGAGCAGGGCCGGATTCTGGTGGGCACCCAGGTGCTGGAGCAATCCCTGGATATCGATGCCGATTTCATGGTTACGCGCTTTGCGCCCACCGACATGCTGTTACAACGCATCGGCAGGCTTTGGCGTCATGAAGATACCCCGCGCTGCAAAATGGCCAAACCCGATGCCTGGATATTGGCACCGCAGCTGGATTCGGCCATCGACAACCCCGAAAAACAGTTCGGCAGCAGCGCCTTCGTATACAGCCCCTATGTGCTCTGCCGCAGTCTGAATGTCTGGCAAAGCGTGCAGGCGGTCAGCTTGCCGCACGATATTCGTGAGCTGATTGAACATACGTATGTCACGCGGCAGGAGCAAGGCCAGATGAGCCGCTGGCTGTCCGATCTGGATAACGGCACCCGCCGGCGTACGGGGCGCAACACGCTACGACAACTGGCCAGGGTGACGCTGGCCGAAGCCGGGAACACGCTGCCGGAAAGCAAGGCGCAGACCCGTTACAGCGAGACGGATAACTTCGAGGTTCTGCTAATACGGAATATGCGCCGTGTTCCGGAAGCGGAATCGACCTTGCTGACGTTGCTTAGTGGTGAACAACTGAGTCTGCCCTGGGCGCGTTCTCGGTTGAACAAGGCGCAATGGCGGCAACTGAGTGCCACCCTGATGCGACAGGTGGTGGGTATCAGGATTCAGGACGCGCCGAAGGCTCTGCCTTTGGACAAGCTCAAACGCTTTGGCCTGCAACACTGCTTCTATCTTGGCAATCCAGACTGGCCGACGGATGAATGTCTGCTGCGTGTGGCACTGGTAGACGAGACTGGCAGCCTGAAAGGCGTTGAATATGCAGAGGTTCATGATAAGCACCTGCTGGAATATCGAGACGACCTGGGTTACCGGGTGATCAAAGACTAGGAAATTCACTTATGGAAAATCGATTCAATCTGATAGATGAGCCCTGGATACCGGTGGCCGATCATGGGCGCGTCAGTCTGCGGCAGATATTCAGCAATCCGGACTACCGCAGTCTGGGCGGCAACCCGGTGCAGAAGATTGCACTGCTCAAGCTGCTGCTGGCGATTGCCCAGTCTGCCGCGACACCGGAAAACGAGGCCGAGTGGAAAGCGCTGGGCGCGAAAGGCTTGGCCGAGCGTTGCCTGGCCTATCTGAACAGATGGCATGATCGTTTTTATCTGTATGGCGAGCAGCCGTTTTTGCAGATGCCGGCGATCAATGCAGCCAAGGTGCAGCCCTTTGGCGCTGTGCTGCCGGAAGTGTCCACCGGCAACACGACGGTGCTTAGCCAGATTCAGATACAGCGGTCACTGGATGATGCAGGCAAGGCTCTATTGTTGCTGACTCTGATGGGGTTTGCGCTGTCTGGCAAGAAAACCGATAACAGCGTGGTGCTATCACCGGGTTATGCGGGCAAACGAAATGAGAAGGGGAAGGCCTCTACCGGTAAACCGGGCCCCGCCGTGGCACATATGGGGCTTCTTCACAACTTCCTGCTGGGCAGACAACTACAAGAAACGCTTTGGCTCAATCTGCTAAGCCAGAGGCAGATCGAGCAAATGAATCTTTACCCCGAAGGATTGGGAGTCTCGCCTTGGGAGCAGATGCCGGAAGGTGAATATTGTGAACATGCGCAACGGTTAAAGCAGTCGTTGATGGGGCGACTTATCCCTCTTTGTCGTCTCTGTCTGCTTGCCGATGATGGTCTGCATTACTCGGAAGGCATTGCGCATCCTGGCTATAAGGAGGGCGTTGTCGACCCGAGCATGGCGATCAATAACGCAGGCAAGGAGCCGAAAGGTCTGTGGGTCGACCCGGAAAAACGCCCCTGGCGCGAGTTGACCGCACTGTTGGGCTTCTTCGAGCAAGGGGAGTCTCAAGGATTTCAAAGCTGGCAACTGCGCAGTGGTTTGGATCGTGCGAGAGATGTGACCGATACCTTTGCTATCTGGTCTGGCGGTTTGAGGGTCAGCAGCAATGCGGGTGAGCAGTATGTATCCGGTAGCGATGATTTTGTCGAGTCACAGGTCTGGCTGCACAGCGACATGCTGGGGGCACTTTGGTTTAGCCAATTGAAAGCGGAAATGGATGCGCTCGATGCGCTGGCCAAAAACCTGTACGGCAGGGTCATGGCGTTTTTCAAGGAACAGAAAGTCGATGGCGCCAAACTGGCTGCTCAATCCACGCAGCTGTTCTGGCAGTTCTGCGAACGCGACTTCCAGTCTTTGGTGGACAACTGCGATCAAACCGAGGACGCGGCCGGGCAGCGTCAACATCTTCGCCGTCGCTTTGCCGGTTATGTTCAGCAGTCGTACGACCAATTTTGCCCTCGAGAAACCGCACGGCAACTGGATGCCTGGGCCAAGTGCCGCCCCAATAACAGCAAATATCTGAAGCAGGAGGCTTGAAGCCGATGGAAATTGAAACTCAACCTGCGCAAGCAAATGACAAGACAAGCTGGGAGCAGCGTTTTGTGGATGCTGTGATAGCGCGTTGTAACAAAGACAAAGGGCAGGCCGCGCGACTGCGCCGGGCGGACAACCCGGCCACCGAGTACCAGAGTTGGGAGGTGCTGGGTGGCCTCGGTGTCGATCTGGAGAAGGACTGTCAGCGTCTGCCCTTCGTCACAGTGGCGGCGGCCATCGCCAAGTCCAAGGCGGAACGCAATGGCAGCCTCTCGTTGGGGCGTGCCATTGCGGCCTGTTATGAGGATGGGAATCAGAGCGATCAGGCCAAAGCCCGTCTGCGCCGCCTGCTGGCGTGTGACGAACTGGCGGAAGCCTGCCGGATTCTGCGCCCGATACTCACCCTGATCGACAGTAAGGTTGGACAACCTCTGGACTTCATCCGTCTGCTCAAACAACTGCGCAACTTTTATTTCCATGGGCAGCGTGTCAAAAGCCAGTGGGCCCAAGAGTTCTATGGCCAGTCGGTGCAGGTCGCAAACGAGGAGGCCGACGGATGAGCATGATTGCCAGTGTGCTGCACCTCGACCGCCAAGCGGTGAAAGCCTTGCGTGTCACCGATGCCTATTCGCTGCATAGAGTGGTCTACAGCCTCTATGACGATATCCGTGATCCGGAATCGAAACAGGCCAGTGAATCCAGCGGCATTCTTTATGCGGACCAGGGCGGTGATTACAAGGGTCGGAAAATCCTGATGCTGGCCAACCGGCAGCCGATGGTGACGGTGGATGGTCAGCATGGCCTAGTGCAGAGTAAACCCATTCCAGACAATTTTCTGGAACACAGCCATTACCGCTTCAAGGTGATCGTCAACCCGACCCGGCGTGACAGTGCCAGCCGCAAACTCCTCCCCGTGCGCGGTCGCGAAGCCGTTGCCCAATGGTTCGCCGAACGGGCAATGGCCAGTTGGGGCTTTAGCGTCGCCACCGAGCACCTGCAGGTGGACAAGATCGAGATTCAGCAGTTCAAGGACAAACAGCAACGGCAGGTGACCATTGCCCAAGCGCATGTTCAAGGTCTGCTACATATCACCGACCACGCGCAATTCAAACACAGCTTCACCCAGGGCATAGGGCGCGCTCGCGCCTATGGCTGCGGTCTGCTGCAGATTGTTCCCGTTATCGACAACCCTTTTGCTTAACAAAGGACATTTATCATGACCAATCCTTACATCAATACTCGAATCGAATATCACATCCTGCAATCCTTCCCGGTCACCTGTCTGAACCGGGATGATGTGGGCGCGCCGAAGACCGCCATTGTGGGTGGTGTGACCCGGGCGAGAGTCAGCTCCCAGTGCTGGAAACGGCAGGTACGCCTGGCCATGCAGGAGTTCGGTATCAAGCTGGGCATTCGTACCAAGAAAGCAGAAGAGATATTTACCCGGGCTTGTTTGGCCGCCGGTGCCAATGAAGATCAGGCTACGGCTTGCGGCAAGAAAATCGCGGCTCAACTCAGCGACGATACGTTGCTGTTCATCAGCGAGACTGAAGCAAAAGCCTTTGCTGCCTATGCCCTGGAGCAAGAGTTCGATGACAGCAAGCTCAAAGACAAGGACCTGGCCAAGGTAGCCAAGAAGGCGCTCACACCAGCAGTCGATGCATTGGATATCGCCTTGTTTGGTCGCATGGTGGCCAAGGCTGCCGACATGAATGTCGAGGCGGCGGCATCTTTCGCCCACGCAATTTCCACCCATAAGGTCAGCAACGAAGTAGAGTTTTTCACAGCACTTGATGATATGCAGGAAGAGCCGGGTTCCGCGCACATGGGCAGCCTGGAGTTCAACTCCGCTACCTATTACCGCTATATCAGCCTGGACCTTGGGCAACTGGCGCAAACCATGGGTGAAGATGATCTGAAGAAAGCCATTGCGGCCTTTACCCAAGCCCTCTTTGTCGCTGTGCCCAGCGCCCGTCAAACCACCCAGTCCGGTGCCTGTCCTTGGGAGTTCGCCCGTGTCCTGGTGCGCAAGGGGCAGCGCCTGCAAGTGCCGTTCGAAACGCCGATCAAGTCTCGTGAGGGTGGTTACCTGCAGCCGAGCATCGAAACGCTCAAAAGCTATCTGGACAAAAAAGAAAAGTTGTCCGGTTCCCTATTCGGCAAGATCGCCGCTTATGACTGGGGCGAGAATGAAGGCTTCAGTATCGACGACTTGGTTGGCGCACTGCAAAGCCATGTGGAGTGAGGTGCATCATGAGTGAACCTTATCTGTTGCTCTGGCTTGAGGCGCCGCTCCAGTCCTGGGGGCATGACTCCAAATTCGGTCGGCGCGACAGCCTGGATTTTCCGACCAAGTCCGGTGTGCTCGGCTTGCTTTGCTGTGCCAGGGGTGCGGCAGGTGAGCAAACCGAATGGCTGGCGCGCTGGGCCGACTTGGATATGCAGGTGGCGGCCTATGTTCCCGCCGACCGTCAGGGTAGGGCGTTGCCACGGCTGCCGTTGATGCGGGACTTCCACATGGTGGGTAGTGGTTATGATGACCAAGACCCTTGGGCTAACCTGCTCATTCCGAAAACCAGCGACGGCAAGAAAGCGGTAGGCGGCGGCACCAAAATGACCTACCGCTATTACCTGCAGGACATGGCTTTTGCCGTAGCCCTGCAGGGGCCGGAGGCGGAGCTGCACGCTGTTGCGGAAGCTCTGCGGAACCCGGTCTGGGATCTGTACCTGGGCCGCAAGAGCTGTGTGCCCACCGAGTTCATCTTCCAGGGCGTCCATGCGGATATCCGGCAGGCAATGGAAAAAGCCGGGCAGTTGGCGGAGGAAAAGCAGCGCCGGTTGTCCTTCCGTGTACTGCAGGGCGAGCATGACGGAGAGGTGTTGACCCTGAATGACGTGCCACTGCAATTCGGCGAGCACAAGCAATACCGCGACCGCCGGGTGAGCGTACTGAGAATGGAGTGACCTATGGCCGCAGGGCAACGTTTGTTCGTCAAGGTGACCCGGGATTCTCTGCCGCAGGTCAAGGACAAGTACCCGTTTCTCTATCTGGAGCGCGGGAGGCTGGAAATCGACGACAGCAGCATCAAATGGATCGATTCCGAAGCCAATGTGGTGCCATTGCCGGTGGCTACCCTGAACGCTCTGTTACTGGGGCCGGGCACAACAGTCACCCATGATGCCATCAAGACGGCCACGGCGGCCAACTGTGCTGTTTGCTGGGTGGGGGAGGACAGCCTGCTGTTTTATGCGGCAGGTTTTTTGCCGACGGCGGACACCCGCAACCTGAAACAGCAGATAGAATTGGCTGCCGATCCCGAAAAATCCGTGGAAGTGGCACGGCGTATGTTTGCCCGGCGTTTCCCGGATGCCGACTTGCAGGGCAAGGTTCTCAAGGAAATGATGGGTATGGAGGGCCACCGGGTAAGGGCGCTCTATCAGGCTAAGGCCGAGGAGTATCAGGTTGGCTGGAAAGGGCGGAAGTTTGTCCCGGGCAAGTTCGATGTCAGCGATATCACCAATCAGGTGCTGACGGCCAGCAATGCAGCCTTATATGGCATTCTCAGTTCGGCGGTTCACAGTATGGGCTATTCCCCGCACATCGGTTTCATCCACTCCGGCAGCCCCTTGCCGTTCATCTATGACTTGGCTGATTTGTACAAGGAACATCTGTGCATCGACCTGGCTTTCTCTCTGACGCGCGACATGGCCGGGCGTTACAACAAGCACAAGGTATCTTCCGCATTTCGTGAGCGTGTCATCGACATGGATCTGCTGGCCCAGTTGGCAGAGGATATACCCGAGATGCTGGGGGTGAAAAATGCTCGTCGTCGTAGCAAATGACCTGCCGCCTGCAGTACGGGGACGGATGAAACTATGGTTTGTCGAACCCCGGCCGAATGTCTTCGTGTCAGGCGTGAAGGATTCGGTTGCCAATACGGTAATCGAATACCTCTACCAGCATTGCCCGCCCGAATCGGGTGTAATGATCTTCCGCTCTCTGCCCAAGCCGCCAGGTTATGAGGTTCGTACCATTGGCCCAACCCGAAAGCAATTGGTAGAGGTATCGGGCCTCCAACTGGTTATTGAAACCCTGAAAAACGCCTAAACCCCATATATGGGGTTGTCAGGGAGGCTCTTTAACAATATGTTGGCGTCTTCCCCACGCCCGTGGGGGTGTTTCTCACAATCTCTCTATTCCTGTAGTTGACGATTTGTCTTCCCCACGCCCGTGGGGGTGTTTCCGCGTTGTGTGACGGCGAGGATGGTCGCATCCCGTCTTCCCCACGCCCGTGGGGGTGTTTCCACGGGGGGGACCCCGTGTTGACGTGGCACGCGGTCTTCCCCACGCCCGTGGGGGTGTTTCTGCGTCGCGCCCCACAGATAATGCTCGGGCCGTGTCTTCCCCACGCCCGTGGGGGTGTTTCCGACTGGCTTTATGCGCGGGTGTTTATCGGGGTGTCTTCCCCACGCCCGTGGGGGTGTTTCTCTCGCGGTCCGATAAGCCCCGCGCCGTATGCAGTCTTCCCCACGCCCGTGGGGGTGTTTCCCCCGAGAACTCGTGCGGTTCCAGTTTGATCTGGTCTTCCCCACGCCCGTGGGGGTGTTTCCTGGAGCAGATCCCCGGCGCAGGCGCGGTAGTCGTCTTCCCCACGCCCGTGGGGGTGTTTCTACGGCGCTTGTCCTTCGGCAGTCCCATAACGCGTCTTCCCCACGCCCGTGGGGGTGTTTCCTGATTTCTCCACTAGACCCAGGCCAGCTATTTGTCTTCCCCACGCCCGTGGGGGTGTTTCTGCCTTGCGCTCCTGCTCGGCGTCTTTCCGCTGGTCTTCCCCACGCCCGTGGGGGTGTTTCCCGTCCCCGCTGACGTGCTGAAACCGTTTTATGGTCTTCCCCACGCCCGTGGGGGTGTTTCTACGCCCGCCACCCGCTAACCGAGGTGCTGACCGTCTTCCCCACGCCCGTGGGGGTGTTTCCGTCTTCCTACAGGACTGACAGCGATAGCGGCGGTCTTCCCCACGCCCGTGGGGGTGTTTCTTGCCGCTGGATACTCACCGAAAACAGCAGCAGGTCTTCCCCACGCCCGTGGGGGTGTTTCCGTTGTCCTCTGGCGCATCACGAAACATCTCCAGTCTTCCCCACGCCCGTGGGGGTGTTTCCGTGGACGCAGGCAGCTATCCAGCTTCCAGCAGGTCTTCCCCACGCCCGTGGGGGTGTTTCGTCTGCTGTGATCATTTCGAACTCCACGATGTCGTCTTCCCCACGCCCGTGGGGGTGTTTCCCCGTACGACCCGGTTATTACGTCCGACGTTCTGTCTTCCCCACGCCCGTGGGGGTGTTTCCGTTCAAAGTACCCTTGGCCGTTGCTTCATATAGTCTT
>Ga0214472_10000455_pt1 | contig 50501 bp, 50 predicted proteins | sample RVTome_6_FD_207662 | JGI IMG/M metagenome (GOLD analysis project Ga0214472, IMG submission 207662) | Soil microbial communities from uranium-contaminated site in the Upper Colorado River Basin, Wyoming, United States - RVT140D175 | ecosystem: Environmental > Terrestrial > Soil > Contaminated >...
GTTGATGGATCGTATCAGCGAATATCGCCTGCAACAGGCCGCAAGCGAGAACATGGTATGACAAAATTCCTCGCCAGTGTTTCCAGTCTACAGGAAGCAGCCACTATTCTTGCTGCCGGTGCCGATATTATTGATATCAAGGACCCGTTAAAAGGCGCCCTGGGTGCCGTGGAAACGCTGGTAGTAAAGGAAATAGTGCAGCGGGTGTCAGGCCGGGTAACGACCAGTGCGACCATTGGTGATCTGCCCATGGAAGCGGCCAGTATTTCCGGAGCCATAGCAAACATGCAGACCACGGGCGTGGATATTATCAAGGTGGGTGTATTTGCCGATTCTGTTCCTGCAGATATTCTGCAGGTGATCAGAAAATATACAGAAAAACACTGCCGTATTGTCCTGGTCTTTTTTGCCGATTTAAAACCGCAACTGGAGGATTTTTCTGAAGTGGCAAACGCTGGCGTTTACGGCGTCATGCTGGATACGGCTGACAAAACAAAAGGCTCTCTGCGTACTATAATGAATGACAGTGGTTTGAAATATTTTATAAATCGAGCCCGGGCTTGTGGCTTGATAACCGGTCTGGCTGGTTCACTGAAACTGACAGATATACAGCCATTATTAAAACTGGATCCGGACTTCCTCGGATTTCGCAGCGCTTTATGCGATAAAAACCAGAGGAATAACCTGATAGATATGCAGGCGGCCCATAATGTCAGGGCCATGATCCCGGTTCTTGAAAACGATGAATTCAAGGATCGAAATTTACTGTTATCAATGAATTGAATTTGCACGTCCCCTTATGCATGGGGAAAGTATATGAAAACAGGAGTATCCAAATGACACAGTGGCGCAAGAAAGAGAAAGACGCAACCTACACGGTAGTAGAGATCGAGGCTCGCCTTAAAGACGAACTTCCGAAATGGTATTACGAAGACGGCTGGATCCGGCGCAAGTACAAGACCAGCGGCTGGAAGGGCACCCTGATGGTGATCACCACGGTGGGTCATCTGTCTGAAGCCGCCTTTCATCATCCGGACATCACCGCGTCCTATGCGTTTGTGATAGTCAAACTCATGAATCACGCCGCCAAGGGAGTTACGGACAAGGATTTTGAACTGGCGAAAAAGATCGAGGAAGTCATCATGTGGCAGCCGGGCAAGGAGGAGGGCGGTGCCCTGGAAGGCACGCCGGACGATCCACGGTTTAAATACATTAAATACGATTGAGCATGTGCAGGCAGAATGGCAAGAACCGGAGTGCTGCCGGCACTGGACAGTATTAAAGTAAGACCTGTTCCAGCAACCCAGGTTATACGCATGACCGATAATTCTTCCCTGGACCCGGCACAACACACGCAAACTGTTGCCGAGATTTGCAGGCTCATCGAAGCGGCTGAAACCTCGCTGAATCTCGGCGACCTTGCCGCCCGTGCCGGCCTGAGTCCCTGGTATTTTCATCGCTTGTTCAAGGCACAGACCGGGCTCACACCCAAAGCCTATGCAGCGGCACATCGTGCCAAACGTGTCAGAACTGAACTCAGGCGGAGTAATACAGTAACTGATGCCATCCTCACTGCCGGTTACAATTCCAGCAGTCGCTTTTATGAAAAGTCGGACCAGATATTGGGTATGACACCAGCAAATTACCGGGCGGGCGGTGCCAATACTGAAATACGTTTTGCAGTCGGCGAGTGCTCCCTGGGATCAATACTGGTTGCTGAAAGTGATCGCGGTGTCTGTGCGATATCACTGGGTGATGATCCGGAAACTCTGGTGCGGGATCTGCAGGACCGTTTCCCGAATTCCAGCCTGATTGGCGGTGACAGCGAATTCGAACAACTTGTAGCACGGGTTGTTGGATTCATCGAAGATCCTGCTATTGGCCTCGATCTTCCGCTGGATGTGCGAGGTACGGCATTTCAGCAACGCGTATGGCAGGCGCTCAGGAAAATTCCTGCCGGTACAACAGTCAGTTATACCGATATAGCCAGACATATTGGCGCACCGAAATCAGCCCGGGCAGTGGCCCAGGCTTGCGCCGCAAATCCATTGGCGGTTGCCATACCTTGCCACCGGGTCGTCAGAAATGATGGTGGCTTATCAGGTTATCGCTGGGGTGTGGACCGTAAACGCGCATTGCTGGAAAAAGAGGCACAGGATGAGCACCCCGGTTAATGCAGTTGAAAGAACCTATCTCAAAATTAAATACCCTCCCCCTGCAAGAGGGAGGAAGGTATCGACCTATTTCTGAGGAGTGGTTGGGATCGCATGCCGTCGTTTTGCGTGCTTACGCGCTTGCCAATGAGACAGCACTTTATACTGCACTGGAAAATGTGATCACCCGGGCACCGTTACGCCACATGGTGACCCCGGGCGGTTTTACCATGTCGGTGGCCATGACCAACTGCGGTGCATACGGCTGGGTCTCGGATCGCAGCGGCTACCGTTATGACCCGCTGGACCCCCTGAACGGAAAGCCCTGGCCCCGTATGCCGGAATCTTTTTTATCACTCGCTAAAAATGCAGCAGAAGTTGCCGGGTTTGATAATTTTTATCCGGAGGTTTGTCTGGTGAATTGTTATGTGCCAGGCGCGAAACTATCCTTGCACCAGGACAAGGACGAACTGGACTTCAAGCAACCGATTGTTTCTGTTTCACTCGGGGTCCCTGCAGTTTTTCTGTTCGGGGGAATGAAACGAAAAGACAGCCCGAATCGTGTTCCACTGGTTCACGGTGATGTTGTAGTCTGGGGCGGCCCGGACAGGCTGCGCTATCACGGTGTGATGCCATTGAAGGAGGCTTATCATCCTTATTTCGGAAACCAGCGCATCAATCTTACCTTTCGAAAAGCCACCTGATGCCTTGCGATATTTGTACTGGACATTGTTTCAGGCTGGAAGGAATTTTCCACGATTTGAAATAAAGACAGTATCAATCAACCAGGACTGTAGCAGACATGGAGATCAGCCTGGTTTAACCGCTCACCTGTTGATTTGAATCATCAAACAAGTCCACGTGCTTTTTCAAAAGCAGTGATGAAATCCAGGTAAATAGGTTTATCAGTCTCAAGCATCATGTGTAACAGGTTTCGTTGCAGTTGATATTTAATATCGCCAATTGCAAGCGCCCCAATGCCAACAGCCCCAGGTGAACCAGTGGCATGCTTAAGAGGCACCCCAAAATCATTTACTTTCATGCCACTAATGCCAAGGGGTGGGACAGCATTCACATCACCGGCCACTTTTAAGACTTTAGCATCCCCAAGCACCCTGTCATTTAATACTTCCACCCCCGCCTTGGCCGTACAAAAAACAATATCTGCATTGGCAAGTAAATAGGCCTTGTCTGCATCTGAACACCCGAACGTGCCATGCATTGAAGATTTGCAGAGGTTATTGTATTGATAAGCGATACTTTGTGCATTTTCAATGCTCATATGAGAAACAATAGTCGTATGTGCTCCGGCAAGAGAAACAATAACACCGGTAGCAATTCCTACCGGCCCTGTTCCTCCAAAGACGACTGCACGACTGTTTTTTAATTCTTTGCCATGTTTATCTTTCAGTTCTTTCTCAACGCAGGCAACCAGGGCCGCAGCGGTTGTAAAAGCACCGCTTGGATCAACAAAAACAGAAACTTCAAATGGTGACACCATTGCATTTCTGGTCAGTTTCAACATATCCATTGCCAGATTGATATCACGGCCGCCAATAAAAATGTTGGTGCGTTTCACACCTTTGGGGCCACGGGAAAATATTGCATCCTGGATTATCCCGTTGATTTGTTCCAGCTTGACATTCGAATAGGGGATAACAATATCGAAACCGGCATCTACTGCCATATTAATATCGAATGGACTTGTGTGTTCCATAGGATCAAGCATGTGCATTATAGTTCGTTCATCCATATTTTATCCCCTGGTGGCCAGATTAATAAAAAAATAATTCTATCCGAGTGTATACCCTGCAATCTGTTTGTTTTATTTTATATTTTTTGTTTTAAAAATTATATTGGTTACATATTAATGTAGATATATATTTGTACCAAATTTTCTTTAAGTGCTGTCATTACCCATAAGTACATGAAGTGAAAAAGTCAATTGCTGAATCTGGCCGTAATCAGACATCCAGTGTTTATTTTCCACGTTCCCAATGTCCGGACTTGCCGCCGGATTTTTCCAGTAGTTGTACATTACTGATGGTCATGCCACGGTCTGCAGATTTGCACATGTCGTAAATGGTCAGGAGGGTGATCTGCACTGCGGTGAGTGCCTCCATTTCCACACCGGTCTGATTGCGGGTTTCAGTGGTAACCCGGCAATAGATGGCATCGTTGATTCTCAGTGGTTCGAGTTCGATTTCAATACGGGTGATGGAAATCGGGTGGCAGAGCGGGATCAGTTCAGCGGTTTTTTTTGCAGCCATGATGCCGGCAATACGGGCAATACCCAGTACATCGCCTTTTTTATGTTTCCCTTGCAGTATCAGCTTAAGGGTTTCTGCTTGCATGTGGATCGTCCCTTCGGCAATAGCAATACGTTGCGATACGGGCTTGTCCCCGACATCCACCATATGTGCTTCACCCTGCTGGTTAAAATGTGTCAATTTTGCCATGCTGAAGTATAAAATTTCTGCTCGTGAGAAATGTCCAATAGTTTATAATATCTTGAAAGACATCAGTTAATTTACTGTATTATAAGCAAAATATGTCAATCAAAGTTAAATATTTCGCCAGTTTGCGTGAGATTCTGGGGCGCAGTGAAGACAGTCTCGAAATCGGGTGTGGCAATATCACGGTATCGGAAATCTGGAAACAGGTGGCAGGTGAACAGAAATCCATACCGGATAATGTCCTCTCAGCTATTAACATGGAATATGTGAAACCGGATACAGCCGTCAAAGACGGTGATGAAGTGGCATTCTTTCCACCGGTCACGGGTGGCTGATAATGAAGATTGAAATCCGGACTGAACCCTTTAATCCCTGGCGCGAAATCCATGGCCATCAGGAACAGCTGCAGAAGGACGGTCAGTTTGGTGCCCTGGCCAGTTTTATCGGGAGCATGCGTGATTTTAATGAAGGAGAACAGGTCACGGAAATGCAACTCGAACATTATCCCGGGATGACGGAGAAACACCTGAAGGAAATCTGTGATGAGGCAAACAAAAAATGGGATCTAATCGAGATACTTGTTCTGCATCGTGTCGGTGAAATCAATATCGGTGATCCGATCGTGCTGGTGTGTGTATGGTCGGCACATCGTGCAGCTGCCTTCGATGCCTGTCGTTTCATCATGGAAGATCTGAAATCAAAGGCACCATTCTGGAAACAGGAAATATTAAAAAATGGAAAACGCTGGGTGGAAAAGAATACGCCGGGGTGACGGTCGGAAATTGTACTGAACCACTTTGGTTTTATTACATCAATCCAAAGAATGACTGAACGTCAACCACCGTACCGGGTTCGATATTACCACTCTCCATCGGCAGGATGATGAAACAGTTGGCTTGCGCCATGGAACTGAGTATGCCTGAACCCTGGCCGCCGGTTTTCTCCACAACAAGTTGTCCGGAATTATCGCGACACAATACACCCCGTTGATACTCAACACGGCCCGGCCGTTTTTTCAGCCTTGATGTGCATAGTACCTTGAATGTGAAAGGTTCAATATGCCGGGCGCCCATGAGGTGCAGCAGGGCTGGCTGTACGAACTGGTAGAATGTCACCATGACGGAGACAGGATTTCCCGGTAATCCGAAAAACCAGGTATTTTTGATTTTCCCGAAGGCCAGTGGTCTTCCGGGTTTCATCGCCACTTTCCAGAAATTCACGGTCCCGACTTTTTCCAGGATCTCCTTGACATAGTCAGCCTCGCCGACTGACACACCGCCCGAAGTGATCAATACATCTGCCTTTGCTGCGGCCTCCTCGAATCCTATCTGTAATGCTTTGCGGTCATCGCAGATAACACCCATATCAATGATCTCGACACCCAGTCGCGCCAGCATACCGTGCAGAGTGTAACGATTACTGTCGTAGATTTGCCCGTCTTCCAATGGTTGTCCGATTGATTTCAATTCATCTCCGGTTGAGAAAAATGCAACCCGGAGACAGCGGCTGACTTTGACATCAGGAAGCCCGAGGGAGGCGAGCAGTCCAATATCTGCCGGTGTTAATGTGGTCCCTTTACCAAGTACAGCCTCACCTTTTTTTATATCTTCGCCTGCCTGACGCACATTCGCACCGGCCTTCGTATCACTGCCTATCCTGATGGAATCATGTTTGCGTTCGACATGTTCCTGCATCACTACGGTATCTGTTCCTGGCGGCATAATGGCGCCGGTCATAATTCGCACACACTCGCCCTTGTTGACCTTGCCGGTAAACAGTTTCCCGGCGTAAGCTGTACCAAGCATTTTTAATTCAGCTGTTCCTGTTGATGGAAGATCAATACTGTTGACTGCATAACCGTCCATGGCGGAATTGGTCCCTGACGGGACATTGATGGAAGAAATTATATCTTCGGCCAGTATGCGTCCGAGTGCTGTACGGATTGCAACTTTTTCATTAGCAGTAATCGGCTCGATAGCAGTAATGATTTTTTTTAATGCCACATCGGCCGGCAGTGATGCAGGATCGTGATCGTCCATGCAACTGGCTTCCTTCTTTATAGTATCAGGTTGCATATTTCAGGTGCCTGTCTGGGTTTGCTTAAGGTTGATGAAATGCCTGGTAATGAATTCTGCAATCTGTTGTGGATTGTTCAGATCGAGGACCGGCAGCATGGTTTTTACAGGCAGATCACCATCGGTTGCGACCGCGATGACACTCTTGTCTTCCGGGTAAAACGGGGGATTACCCAGCGAAGGTCTGATCAGTTCAATCTTGGCGATAATCTCGGGTTTGAATCCTTCTACCAGGATAAGGTCAAGATTTTCATGGTCCAGACGCTGGATAAATTCATTTAATATATTCCCGGTCCTTTTCTCGGTTTCAACGATGAGTGCCCAGCGCCGATCAGAACCGATCAACATCTGCTTTGCCCCGGCCTTGCGCAGTTCATAACTGTCCTTGCCTTTATGATCGATGTCGAACGTGTGATGGGCATGTTTTATTACACCAACACGGATGCCTTTTTCACCCAACAGAGGCAATAGTTTTACCAGCAAGGAAGTCTTGCCAGTGCCGCTGTAGGCGGCAAAACCCAGCACTGGAATTGCAGATGAGTTTTCCATCAGCCCCTTTCTTTCAATCTTGATTCGATCAATGATAAATCGTCCCGGTTGTTGATATTGATAAACGTATCCGGCTTGTCCGAGAAGTCAGTGACAGCCAGTTTATGTTGTTCAAACCATATATCAATCTTGCGTTCACCTTTATTCAGAAAATCCAGCATCGAATCCAGTAAAGAAGTTTTCAGCATTACAAATACCGGTTGTATCCGTTTGCCATCATGGGCAACGCTGATGTCAGCATCTTTTTTTATCATCTGCAAATAGAGCCGTTTTGCCAGATCATCCGGGACAAAAGGAGAATCACAGGGTGCAGTCAGCATGAAGGGTGTACTGATTGCACGCATGCTGCTGGCCATGCCGGCAAGTGGCCCGAAAAATCCTTCAAATTCATCGCCGATGACCTCATGACCGTAATGGGCATAAATGTCCTGGTTACGGTTGGCATTGATAATTACCTTGATGACCTGCGGCACTATGGCATCCAGTACGTATTGCACCATGGGACTGCCATTCAGTTCTATCAGGCCCTTGTCCTGTCCGCCCATGCGTTGTGCCTGGCCACCGGCCAGTATAACTCCGGTGAAAATTTGTCTGGTGACAGCTATATTATCCATATCGGTTCAAGTCTGGAGATATCATTATGAATGAAGATACATTCAATATGGAATTGCGTAAATTCCTCAAAATGGTCGGTATCACGTCACAACGCGAGATTGAAAAGGCAGTACATGACGGGATAAGTTCCGGTGCTTTACAGGGCACTGAAAAACTGGACGCAAAGGTAGTGCTCCGGGTGGACAAGCTGGGGCTGAGTTGTGACATTAAAGGAACGATTGCGCTGGAGTGACTGTATCGCATCAGGACTTTACATGCGCTACCTGGAGTTTCGGCGGCAACACGGCATCAAATTCAATGTGATCTGCGCCGTTGTAAACCAGGAAGTGCTGACCCTTGGCGCGTGAAAACATGATCACGCCTGCATCTTTGGCAAGTTTGAGTCCCATCTGGGTGATCCCGGAACGGGAGAGCAGGGCGGGAACGCCCATTTGCGCGACCTTGATGACCATCTCCGAGGTCAGCCTGCCTGTTGTATAGAATAATTTATCATCACCCGGGATGCCTTCCAGCCACATGTAACCTGCTATGGCATCAACCGCATTGTGCCGTCCTACATCCTCCATGAAGGTAATAATCCCGGTGCCATGACACAGGGCGCAACCGTGTACGGCACCGGCTGATTTGTAAACATCGTTGAACTCATTCAGGTTCTTCAGCAATTTATAAATGTCAGATTGTTTCAGCTTGATCGGGCGTAACTTGATGTTGTCCAGTTGTTCCATAATATCGCCGAAAATAGTCCCCTGGCCGCAGCCGGTAGTGACCGTGCGGTTCTTCATCTTGTCCAGCCACTCGCTGTTTTCACTGTGGGTGGTGACCACCGAGGCATTCACATCCCAGTCCACCTGGATGGACTTGATATCTTCGATATTAGTTATCAGGCCCTGGTTTTTCAAATAACCCAGGGTCAGTAATTCCGGTTGTGTTCCGAGTGTCATCAACGTGACGACTTCATAACGGTCAAGATAAATCGTCAGTGGGCGTTCGTCGGCAATATGCTGTTCCCGGATGTTCTGGTATTCATCTACGGCGGTAACGGCCTGTGTTGGCGGGAGCCCGGCCTGCGTCATTTCCGGACGGTAAACACTTTGAGGCATATCAGCCTCCGGTGACGTTCATATATCGTAAGATAACGGGTCTGGCGTCAAGATCAAATTCATGGCCTTTTGGTTTAATCAGCATGGAATCCCTGATGGTCTGTTTGAGTTTTTCCATATCACCGGGCCAGCCGCGAACGATATGCCGCAAATCAACCGAATGTTCCTGACCAAGACAGAGTAACAGTCTTCCTTCACAGGTAACACGTACACGGTTGCAGGACCCACAGAAATTATGACTGTGAGGTGAGATAAACCCGACCCGCGTCCTGGTGCCGGGAATTCTGAAATATTTAGAGGGACCGCCAGTGGATTCAGTTGTTGCGATTAATGAGTATGACTTTTCCAGATCATTGCGGATTTGATCACTGGAATAATAAACTTCTGCACGGTCATGATCGCCGATCATACCGAGCGGCATTTCTTCGATAAAACTGATATCAATGCTCTTGTCAATTGCAAACTGTACCAGATCAGTCACTTCATCATGATTGCGATTTTTCAGGATCACGGCATTGATCTTGATACGATTGAAACCGGATTGAATTGCAGCTTCAATCCCTGCCATGACCTTGTTCAAATCGCCGACGCGGGTGATGCGCCGGAATTTATCTGCATCCAGGGAATCCAGGCTGATGTTGATGCGTTTGACGCCGGCTTGCATCAAATCTGCTGCCATATGCGCCAGTTGTGATCCGTTGGTGGTCAATACCAGTTCACGCAGACCGGATAACTCGCCGATATCGCGGAACAGTTTGATCACGTTGCGGCGGATAAGTGGCTCACCACCGGTGATTCTGATTTTATCAACGCCCAGTTCAGTAAAGGCCCTGGCGATAAATGCAATCTCTTCCAGGGTCAACAGTTGCGCCCGGGGTACAAATTCCATTTCTTCAGACATGCAATACACACAACGGAAATCACAACGGTCCGTCACGGAAATACGCACATAGTTAACAGTCCGTCCAAAGCGATCTATGAGTCTTTCGGCAGTTGAATTTGTGGTTTTAGGCATCTGATGATTAGAGTCTGTTGGGCCCGAAAAGTCCCTGAAATAGTTGAATTTACAGTGTTATCAATTCTACGTTGCTTTATAGGGGGGGTCAAAACAGAGATACAGTTATGTTGCTGCACAACAACCGCAATAATAGGCCCATTTGACTAAATTGCCCTGATTCGCCATGCTCTCGGCTTGGGAAAATTTCTGAGTTCCGGCCAGTATAAACCATCGCAGATAACTGCTGATAATAACCAACAATAATATATTCGGGGGATCGTAATCGTGGGACTGTTATCCAAAGAACGTACCATGGCCAAACCGGGGTTTAATCGCTGGCTGGTTCCTCCCGCTGCATTGGCCATTCATCTCTGTATTGGCATGGCCTACGGTTTCAGTGTGTTCTGGTTGCCCCTGAGCCAGGCAATCGGCATCAACGCACCTGTCGCCTGCCCGGAAGAAATAGGTTTCTTTGCCAGTATTATCGCCACCGATTGTGACTGGAAGATCAGTATGTTGGGATGGATGTATACCCTGTTTTTTGTTTTTTTAGGTTCATCCGCCGCGATATTCGGTCACTGGTTGGAACACGAAGGTCCGCGCAAGGCTGGGGTGGTTGCAGCTTTCTGCTGGGGTGGCGGTCTGTTGATTTCCGCAGTAGGTGTCTATTTCCACCAGATCTGGATGTTGTGGCTGGGTTCAGGTGTGCTCGGTGGTATAGGACTTGGCCTGGGTTATATTTCCCCGGTGTCGACACTGATCAAATGGTTTCCGGACCGCCGGGGCATGGCTACCGGCATGGCCATCATGGGTTTTGGTGGCGGCGCCATGATCGGTGCGCCACTGGCTGACAGGCTGATGAATTTCTACGCAACACCGGCATCAGTAGGTGTGTGGGAGACTTTCACCACTATGGGCATCATCTATTTCATTGCCATGTTGTGTGGTGCTTTTGGTTACCGGGTCGCGCCGGACGGCTGGAAACCGGAAGGCTGGACACCACCGGCAAACAACAACACCATGATTACCACCCGTCACGTGCATCTGAACGAGGCGCATAAAACCCCGCAATTCTGGCTGCTGTGGGGCATACTCTGCCTGAATGTCAGCGCCGGCATCGGTGTCATCGGCATGGCCTCGCCCATGTTGCAGGAAGTTTTTGGCGGCAGGTTGATCGGTGTGGAAGGCGGTCTGTATCAACTGGCCGAAGACCAGCGGATTACTGTTGCAACTGTGGCAGCTGGTTTTGCTGGCCTGTTAAGCCTGTTCAATATTGCCGGACGTTTTATCTGGGCCTCGCTGTCGGATTACATTGGGCGCAAGCTCACCTACTATATTTTCTTTGGTCTGGGTATTGCCCTGTATGCTGCTGCGCCGTTTGCCGGCAGTATCGGCAGCGTGACTCTGTTCGTCGCTATTTTCTGCATTATCCTGACCATGTACGGAGGAGGTTTTGCCACCATCCCGGCCTATCTGGCCGATATGTTCGGGACCCGCTTCGTGGGTGCGATTCACGGTCGTTTGCTGACCGCCTGGTCGACCGCCGGCATCCTCGGGCCGGTGCTGGTGAACTATATCCGTGAATTTCAGCTTGATGCGGGTGTCCCGGTGCGACAAGCCTATAACACCACCATGTATATCCTGGCCGGATTGCTGGTGCTGGGGTTCCTGTGCAATCTGCTGGTACGGCCGGTGGCTGAAAAACACTACATGACCGAGGCCGATCTGGAGCAGGAACGTAAACTTGCCCATGAAAAACTGGCACAGACGGGCCCCTTGTCCTGGCATGCCAATCCTGCCAGTGTACCTCTGGTTGTCATTTTCTGGACACTGGTAGCTATTCCATTGTCATGGGGCATCTGGCAGACATTGAAAAGCGCTGCCAAGTTGTTCATATAAGCCGGTAGGGGTGCAGTATTACCAATTCTTGTACGGATGCTTAACCAGGCAGACATTATAGTAACGCGGATCATCCGAGACATCTGCGCCAGCCCAGTCCGGTTTGCTGAATGGCTCGTCTGCTGACTGGAGTTCGATCTCGGCCACGACCAGTCCCGCATTGTCTCCGGAGAAGACATCGACCTCCCACAGATGATCGTGATGTTGTACGTGGAAACGTGTTTTTTCGAGCAGGGGTTTGTTGCACAGGTTTTCCAGCATCTCGTTTGCATCATGGCAGGGTATGGGATATTCATATTCAGTCCGCGTTATTCCGAGTGTGGCGCTCTTGATGTTAAGGCTGGCACTTTCGCCTGACATGCGGACACGGATGGAACAGGCCTTGTTGGTGGTGAAATAACCCTGGATATAATGAATGCTTGCAGTTACATCCTTGCGCCAGCTATCGCCAATAACCAGAAATTTTCTTTCAATTTCTTTCGCCATAACTGTATCGTAGCCTGTATAAAATCATTCGTGAACAGAAATCCCTGATGCAATTTCCCCCGCAAGCTTACAGAAGGCTTTTTTTTAATCGCCGCATGTCGGTCATGTTCTTGCTGGCATTTTCATCCGGATTACCGTTGTCACTTTCCACCAGTACCCTGCAGGCCTGGATGGCAAGTGTTGATATCGATATCAAGACCATCGGCCTGTTTACACTGGTACAGATACCGTATGTGTTGAAATTTCTCTGGGCGCCGTTAATGGATCGTTATTCTCTTCCGGGGTTTGATCGTCGCCGCAGCTGGATATTTTTTTCTCAATGCCTGTTAATTACGGTAATTATTCTGTTGGCATTTTCTGATCCCAGGGAAAGTATCCAGATCATGGGCATACTGGCACTGGCCATAGCCTTTCTGTCTGCGTCACAGGATGTTGCCTTTGATGCCTACCGTGCAGATATGTTGACTGAGAAAGAGCGTGGTCTGGGTGCCGGTATATCCGTCATGGCTTACCGTATAGCATTGATCGTATCAGGGGCCGGTGTCCTGATAATGTCAGACCATATCGGTTGGCAATCAGCATTTCTGATCATATCGCTGTTGTTTGTGCTTGGTATGATCGGTGTCTATCTGGGGCCGGATATCGGCGGGGATGTGAAACCCCCGGCTACCCTGGACGAGGCCGTGATACAACCTTTCGTGGAATTCTTGCAGCGTGACTCAGCATGGTTATTTTTATTGTTCATCGTACTGTATAAACTGGGTGATGCCTTTGCCGGCACGCTGACAACAGTTTTTCTCATATCCGGCATGGATTTCAGTGTGTCGGATGTGGGTGTGATAAACAAGTTTATAGGTCTGGTCATGACCATCCTTGGTGCATTGTTCGGTGGGGTCCTGATGTTCAGGATTGGACTGTTTTACGCCCTGTTGTGGTTTGGATTATTACAGGCCTTGACCAATCTGGGATTTATGGTGTTAGCCTGGTATGGAAAGAGTTATGCAGGTGCTGTTATGGTTATCGGGATGGAAAATTTTGCCGGGGGCATGGGTACGGCTGCATTTGTGGCCCTGTTGATGGCATTATGTAACCATCGTTATACCGCCACACAGTTTGCATTATTATCGGCACTGGCTGTAATAGGCCGCGTATTTGTTGGTCCGCCTTCCGGGTATCTGGTGACCTGGGTTGGCTGGACACAATTCTATTTTATAACCTTCCTGGTGGCTTTGCCGGGACTTGTTTTGTTGCAAAAATTAAAACCGGAATTCATGCAGCTTGACCATGAACTCAAGCAATAAAATTGAAACCGTAGCTCTGGTAATACTATCCTCTAGCGCCTGTAACCGGCACCGCCAAAATTTCTCTGGGGCATTTGTCTTTGTTGCATGCCATATCCATTATTTCCACGCGAAGAAATTTGCTCTCCACCACGCAGGCTTAAAGTTTCAGGGGAAGAAGAGTCCTTTTTCCTGACAACGGAACGTGCCTGTTTGCCTTGCTCGCTGCGCACTGATACATCTTGTTCCTGCCGGGATGAGTTTCTGTTGCCTGATTTATCTCTATTGTTGTGAACAGGTTGTTGCTGAACAACCTGCCTTTGATTGTATTGTTTGCTGCGCTCAGTCACAGCAGTTTTCTGGCTAATTGATCTGCTGCCGCCTTGACTTTCCATGTTGCTGCGAGCGGGCCGTTGTTGAAAATTCTGTCTTGCCTGTGCTGGCGTGACTACGGCTTTTTTATCCAATGTATTTGTCTGGGCCCGGGCCGGAAGGTCACTTTTTTGATTAATTACCTGTCTCGACTGAATTGACCCGTTATTTCTTTCCGTATCATTTCGTGACGGTTTTCTGTCCCGATTGATCAGGCGATCTAACCTTGCATTATTGGCATCAGGCTCAGATTGCCTCGATTGTTCAGGTCGTTGATCCCGGCTGTTGAAGCGTCCCACTTCTCCGTTGTTTTGTCTCCGTTGCAGAACAGGCCGGGGATCAGTAACTGCAAGTGTTTGCTGTGCATCCCTTGAAGGTCTGAAAGCAGGTCGTTCAGTTCTTTGCCTGACCGGTCTTTGTTGCAGATTGGTCCTGCGGTTGTCCAGTTCCCTACTGCTTTGCTGAGATTTGAATGTTTCTGCAACATTTGCCGACTTAATATCGCGGTTGCCCGATCGCTGTTGCACATCCCGTCTGTTTTTTGGCAGGTATTTGTTATATGGTCCGGCATACTGTTGTTTATTACGGTGACCATAGAAATGATCACGGTGATGATCAGGTTGATACCGGTAATGTTTATGCGGGTACTGGGAATAATAACGGTTATAGGGATAATAACCGTAGATATAGGAATTAGGATAGATTGCGCGATACGCATAATGTTGATTGTAGTAGATCCAGTTCGGGCGATACGCATAGGGATAGTAATAGGGAAAAACCGGCCGGTAATAGACTACCGGTGTATAATAATAAGGGAAGGCCGGGTAATAATAGCTCGTGTAACCAAAGAAAAACGGTGAAGGCATACTGTAATAGTAGGCAGGTGTGTATATATATCGGTATGGACTTGCATAATGGCCGTGGCTGTTACTGTAGCCGAAGTTGATAGAAAAAAAGGTACTGTCGGCCTTGGCGGTTGTGGTGGCCAGTAACAGTGTAATACCGGAAACCAGGACTGCCATACTATTTGGGCGCTTTTTCATGCTTGTCCCCTCATACTCATTGAAGATGGGAATATAGACTAATAACATTGACTATGGTTTCCGGGAAAAATTCCTATCGTTTGGAAATTGAATATTGCACCCAGTGCCGGTTCATCCTACGTGCAGGCTGGATGGCACAGGAAATATTAATGACCTTTGCGGACGAACTGGGTGAGGTGGCCCTGGTGCCGGGGCAGAGCGGGATCTTCGAAATCAGGCTGAACGGTAAGTTATTGTTTTCAAGGAAGGTTGCCGGGAGATTCCCGGAATCAAAAGAGATTAAACAACTGGTGCGGGATGTGATTGCGCCCGGGAAAGATCTGGGTCACAGCGACCGGGAAGTTTGAATAAATAATTCAGGAGACAGAATTCAGTATTTGTGACTACGCTTTACGAGCCCCGAGTTACTCTTCACGGACCAATCTTATTCCCATATGGTCATAACCTGAGTTGGATTTGAACTTGTCCCGCTTGGCCGTGCGTATCGATTGTTGCGGGCTGATGTATGATCCGCCACGCGCTACGCGCTGTGTGCAATCGCCACCTTCCCACGTACTGCCGTCGTCGGGGGCGCCATTGTAGTTATCGTGCCAGCAGTCATGCACCCATTCGGCAACGTTACCCGCTGTGTCATAGATGCCAAACGGGTTAGGTTGAAAACTGCCTATCTTGGTGGGTTTGCGCGGGTCGAACTGGCTTTCACAGGTAAAACAATGGGCCTTGCCCACCTCTTCATTGAAACCCCACCAGAAGGTGCTTTTCTTACCACCAGATGCTGCATATTCCCATTCTGCCTCACTGGGCAGCCTGTACTTTTTACCAGTTTCTTCAGATAACCACTTGGCATAGTTATAGGCATCGTCCCAACTGACGAAGATAACCGGGGTGGTGGCGCGGTCCATGTAGAGATTGTCCGGCAGCTTTTTGCCGGTTGCCTTGGCATATTTATCATATTCACTGAAAGTGATTTCATATTTACTGATGGCAAATTTCTTTATCTTCACCGTATGCCGCGGCCTTTCTTCGGCATATGTCGAGCTGCTAGGGCTACCCATTTCGAATGACCCGGCCGGTATCCAAATCATCTCGGGCCCGGTACCACCACTCTTCAATGCATCGGTAAACTCTTTGACCTTTTTCTTACCTGCTGTTGTTTCTGCCACAGGTGCGGGTTCCGGTTCGGTGACAGGTTCTTCTGCGGCCACCGCGGGCTCCGGTTCTGCTATTGCAGGCGCAATTTCTTCAACGGGGGGTTCTTCAGTAACTTCTTCCGGCGCAGCTTCGGCAGCAACTTCTTCTTCAGGTTCGTCTGGAATGATATCCGTGGTATCCGGTTCATAGGCTGTGGTGGGCGTTTGTTCTTTGCCCAACATGAAGTAGCCGCCGATCCCGACAGCAATGATGACAGCAGCGGCAATACCAATAACCGTGCCGGTATTTTTTGAGGGTTCTGATTTGCCTTCTTTGGGAGTAACAACGGGTTCCTGAGGGGCGGGAGTTTCCGATGCTGGTTCATCCTCGGGTTCAGGCAACTCAATCTCGTCCGACTCTTCGGCACTATCTGTTGTCAATTCAACAGTTTTTTCCAGCTTGCTTGCTGCAGCCCGCTCACTGCCACGGGTATCAGTAATGTCCTCATCATCATCGTCTTTTTCTTCTTCTTCCTCGGCTTTTGCTGCGGCGCTGGCCTGAATCGCCTTATCGATTATATTAATGACCAGGACTGTGGTGTTGTCCTGTTTAGGTGATTCTGCTTCTTCCACTGCATTCAGCAATGCATCAACACATTCCTTGGGAGCTTCCGACCAATCGCTGTACTGGATAATTTTGCCGTCACTGAGCGTGTCCATCCCGTCACTGCAGATGATTATTCTGTCCCCGTGCTTTAATTGCAGGGGTGAAGTGGGGCAATCGATATCTGCTATATCAACACCCGTAATGGCGCTCATCAGCATATTCCTGGCCAGGCCAGGTTCCGGTTCAACCGGTGTGCCGGCCTTGGCCATGGCATCCAGGAAACCGCCATAACTGTGATCGGCATTAATCTTGTTCAGCTCCCGTTTGCGCAGGAGATAGAGGTGGCTGTCACCCACACTGGCCCACCAGATATTGGTGCCCTGCAATAACGCTGCCACCATGGTACAGCCCATCCCGTCAAGGGCAGGCGTTTCCTTGATTGTTTCTGCAATAGAATGGTTGGCTTTTAATACGGCGCCATTAAGGACTTCATGGACGTGGTCAGCAGGGTAATGACTGGAGACATACTTATTGAACGCCTGTACCGCCATGTTGCTGGCTACATTTCCGGCGGCATGGCCACCCATGCCATCAGCCACGACAACAAGAGCTGCGTTATCGGCCAGATGGGTAATCAGAAAGGCATCTTCCTGATAGTCACGCGCCCCGTCAATCTGGCCACCGGCAATTTCGAAACTCAGGGTCATTAGTTCTAATTATTTCACAGGGTTATTTGAGTAGAATGACCTATTGTAACGATTAAAAGTATCTTATCCTCGTACTTATGAGAAGGACAATAAATCCCCATTACAATTGTCAACTTATCCTACCAGTCTCCGTATGTTTTACAAAGTAAATTGTTGATTATGAGATGAAAATCAAATTCTGGAAACGGGTTAATGATAGTGGCAGACAATGACAAACTGAAAAGTACCGGGTGATGCCGAGAGACCAGAAACAACTGCGGAGGAAGTACAGTAAGACTGCCAGACCTGTTAACGCCATAACCGGGCAGGCCACAGGTTTCCCGGCAGTGACATACTCCATGGATCTGCCGATCCACGCAAAACTGGATGAGATCCAGGCGGCCCTCAACAAACACCAGGTGCTGGTAGTTTCAGGTGAAACCGGTTCCGGCAAGACCACACAATTGCCCAAATTATGTCTGGCCATGGGCAGGGGAAAAGATGCCCAGATCGGCCATACCCAGCCCCGGCGTATAGCAGCAAAGGCGGTCGCCAACAGGATAGCCGAGGAACTAAAAGTACCGCCGGGTAATGTGGTGGGTTTCAAGATCAGGCATACCGATACGACATCCGATAATACCTGCATCAAGTTGATGACGGATGGCATTTTACTGGCTGAACTGCAACGTGACCGGCAACTGCGAAAATATGACACGTTGATCATTGATGAAGCCCATGAACGCAGTCTGAATATTGATTTTATCCTGGGTTATCTGAAACAACTTTTGCCCCGGCGGCCGGACCTGAAATTGATCATTACTTCTGCGACGATCGATGTGGAACGGTTTTCTGAATATTTTGATCAGGCACCGGTGATTGAAATTTCCGGGCGTACTTACCCGGTGGAAGTACGTTACCGGCCGGTCGAACAACCGGCTGAGGATGAACGTGATGATGATGCGGAACTGGTTGCCTTGCTAGCCGCTGTCAACGAACTTTCACAGGATGGCCACGGTGACATGTTGGTCTTTCTGGAAGGAGAACGGGAGATTCATGAAACGGCCCGGTTTCTGGAAAAACAGAAACTGGGAGATACCGATGTTCTGCCTCTGTATTCACGACTGAGCAGTGCCAGGCAGGCAAAAATATTTGCACCACACAAACGCCGCCACATTATTCTCGCAACCAATGTTGCCGAGACTTCACTGACTATCCCGGGAATACGTTATGTGATTGATCGCGGGTATGCACGTATCAGCCGTTACAGCCGGCGCAGCAAGGTACAGCAATTGCCGGTGGAAAAAATATCGCGGTCATCGGCAGAACAACGCAAGGGACGTTGCGGTCGTGTCGCAGACGGGATCTGTATACGGCTTTATTCTGAAGAGGATTACACAACGCGTCCTGAATTTACTGACCCGGAAATATTACGTACCAATCTGGCCTCTGTAATTCTGCAGATGAAGGCCCTGAATCTTCAGGATATCCGGGATTTCCCGTTTATCAATAAACCGGACCCACGTTACATTAATGACGGGTTACGGTTATTAACCGAACTCAAGGCCATTAACGCGGATGGCCACCTGGCCCGCACCGGCAAACAACTTGCCCGTTTGCCACTGGATCCGAGACTGGGTTGCATGTTACTGGCTGCCGATGCACCGGGTTGTGTCAGTGAAATGTTGATCATAGTCAGTGCCCTGAGTGCGCAGGACCCAAGGGAACGGCCACTGGATGCACAGGAAAAGGCCGATGCGGCCCATGAACGTTTCAGGGATGAACGTTCCGACTTCATGACTATTTTAAATATCTGGCAATTTTATCATGAGCATGTAAAACAACTGACGAGGAACCAGTTACATAAGCTGTGTCAGCAGAATTTTCTTTCCTATGTCCGTATCCGGGAATGGAAAGAGGTGCACAAACAAATGATCGAGTTAATGGCGGAACTGGGTATCCATGGTAATTCACAACCGGCCGGTTACGATGCGATACATTACGCATTATTACCGGGCCTGCTGAGCCATGTCGCGGTCAGAACAGACGAAAAAGAATATTCCGGCGCACGCGGCATCAAACTGCATATCTTCCCGGGTTCGGGCCAGTTTACCAGATTACCCAAATGGATAGTGGCAGCCGAACTCGTCGAGACATCGCGGCTTTATGCCAGGACAGTAGCAGCCATTAATCCGCAATGGTTGGTAAAACCTGCCGCACACCTGTTGCAAAGGGAATACTACGAGCCGCACTGGGACAGCAAAATACAACAGGTCATGGGTTATGAGCGAGTCACGTTGTTTGGATTATTACTGGTTGCCAGTCAGAAAATAAATTATGGCAAGGTGAATCCCGGCGAAGCCAGGTCTATTTTTATCCGTCATGCACTGGTGGAAAATAATTTTCACACCAAAGCCGGGTTTCTGAATCATAACCAGAAAATTATTGATGAAATAAAACAGCAGGAACAGAAGTCACGCCGCCTTGATATCTTCAATGAAGAGGCGCTGTATGATTATTATGCTAAAAATATTCCGGAAAATATTTCCAATGGGCCGGCGTTTGAAAAATGGTATGCCGCAGAATCAAAAGGCCATGGTAATCTGTTATTTGTTGATAAACAGGACATCATTTATCACGAAGCCAAAAACATTACGGCGGAGAAATTTCCGGACACATTGGATATCAATCGGAACCCGTTACCGCTGAACTACAAATTCGGGCCGGGTGAAATCGATGACGGTGTCAATATCGATATACCGTTACTGATGTTGAACCAGGTCAGTAATGATCAACTGGAAGGACTGGTCCCCGGCATGTTCGAAGAAAAAATAACAGTCATGCTGCGGGCATTGCCCAAAAATATCAGGCGAAATCTCGTGCCCATACCGGAGACAGCCAGAGAATGTGCCATAAACATAATAACCGGAGACAAGGGGCTCGCGGTTAATCTGGCTGAATATCTATTTCGCAGTCGCGGCATCAGGATACCGGACATTGCCTGGCAGGGAATCGACATCCCGGATCATCTGCTGATTAATATACGGGTCATGGATGAGCACAATCATGTCCTGGCACAAGGCCGAAATCTGGATGAACTTAAAAACAGGTTTTCAAAACAACTGCTGAACCGCTTCAATGTCATTTCATCCACAACATTGAATCGCGAAGGGATAATCCGCTGGGATTTCGATGATCTGCCAGCAGAGATAAAAATAGAAATCAATAAAATGCCGATGACTGTTTATCCGGCCCTGGCGGACAGGCATGATTCAGTTGCCATCTGCTCTTTTGATACAAAAGAAAAGGCAAAACTTAATATGCTGGCGGGACTGCAACGATTGTTCCTGCTGGAGCTGGAAAAAGACTTCAATTACATGAAGAAGAACCTGCCAAAATTTGACGAGATGTGCCTGTATTACACCGCCATGGGGCAGGTTGCGGACTTGAAAAATGACCTGGTGAGCCTGGTTGCAACACAGGTGTTCATTGCGGACGAACCGGATATCCGGACACAGCAGGCATTCAACCAACGTAAAATCGAGGGCAGCAAAGTATTGTTAACCGAGGCTAATTACATCTGCATGCTCGTCAGCGGCATCTTGAAAAGCCATAACGAAATCAATCTCAGGATCAGTGACAAATCACTCAAAGCGTCAATTTATTCGATTGATGACATCAAGCAACATCTGGCCAGCCTGGTATTTCCGGAGTTTCTGCAAAAAGTACCGCTGACATTATTGAAACATTATCCGCGTTATCTTGATGCTGTAAAAAAGCGTCTTGAGAAATTGGCCTATGCACCACAAAAAGATGAGATACAATTAAACAAACTAAAACCTTACTGGGCAGCATACATCCAGATCGGGGATTTAAACCGGGTATCAAATAATACCTGCCCGGAGCTGGAGGAATTCAGGTTGATGCTGGAGGAATTCAGGGTATCACTATTTGCCCAGGAACTGGGTACGGCAATAACCGTTTCACCGGAACGGTTACAACGCCAGCTTGATTCGATTAGAAATATTTCGGACAGTGTCTCAATCAGGAAAGCTGGGGAAAGTATTTGATATAGGGACAAGCCATGATTGAAGAAGCATCATTAGAATATTCCATGTTCCTGATTTTCACCGGTGCGGCCATACTGGCAACATTGGCTTTGTATGCCCGTCAGGCACTGATCGTGGGATATATCCTGCTGGGCATTCTGCTGGGCCCATGGGGATTGTCTCTGATAAATGATCCAGAACTTATCAAGGACATTTCTAATATTGGTATTATTTTTCTGCTTTTTTTGCTGGGCCTTGATCTGTTGCCTCAACAGTTATGGCAGATGCTGGGAGAAGCGTTGAAAATCACACTGTTGAGTTCACTGGCCTTCTGGATTATTGGCTTTGGCACAGGCTATTCATTCGGCTATCCGGTACTGGATTCAATATTAATAGGCACAGTGCTGATGTTTTCCAGCACTATTATTGGCCTTAAACTGTTACCAACGACGACATTACATCACCGGCATACCGGCCAGATCATCATCAGCGTGCTGCTGATACAGGATTTGATCGCCATTGTTGTACTTTTGCTGTTACAGGGATATGGCAAGGGTAACAATTTGATGCTGGACATATTATTGCAACTGCTTACCTTGCCTGTATTGGTTGCCATTGCCTGGCTGGTGGAACGGTTTGTTTTGATCAAACTGATACATAGTTTTGATCAGATACATGAATATATATTCCTTCTGGCCATAGCCTGGTGTATGGGGATGGCGGAACTGGCCACGGTCATGGGATTATCACATGAAATTGGCGCCTTTATCGCCGGTGTGACCCTGGCCTCCAGCCCGATCGCCCTGTTTATAACGGAGCGCCTTAAACCATTACGTGATTTTTTCCTGATAATTTTCTTCTTTTCTCTCGGTGCCAGTTTCAATATTGATACAATTGAAGGGATTATCATTCCGGCAATTGTACTGACATTGCTGGTCATCGTGCTGAAACCGGTGATTTTCAGCAGGCTATTGAACATGGCGGGTGAAAAGATAAATGTATCAAGAGAAGTCGGTTACAGGCTGGGGCAGATAAGCGAGTTTTCATTACTGATCACTGTGCTTGCTGTAAAATCCGGTTTCATAGGTGAGGCGACATCAAATCTCATACAGCTTACCACGCTGCTCACATTTATCATTTCTTCCTATATCATAGTATTGAATTATCCAACACCCATTGCCGTGACTGACAACCTCAGGAGGGACTGAAGCGGATGAGAAATGCATATATTGTCCTGATAGCTACCACGCTGGGTTTTTTATTTTTTCTGCTGGGTGATTATCTGGCATGGTTCGGGACCAGTAAATCGACATCACTGGACTATGTACAGGTCAATTTTAAAATGGTGGATGAAGAAACTGGTGTCCCTTTAATGAATTCCCATGTTCGATGTTTCCAGAAAAAAAACCGTAATGCCTGCAGTGAAGTTAACAGCGGCAAAGCGGGCATACTTTCAGTCAAGATCCCCATCCACAGGGTGATTACCCGCTCCCATATTTTTAAACAAGGCGAAACTATGGTGGAAACAGAAGATCCCGAACTGCATATCATGTTCATTCATTCTGATTATGCCAGTCCGGTGGAAAGTATCATGACGAAGGACCTGCCGTCACTGGACGGGAAACAGCTCACTGTTACCATGCCAAAACGGATGGGGCTTTCCAGCCCAGAATCGGATAGTGAAAGCCAGGAGTAATTTATGAGTGATGCCCTGAATTATCTGTTGAAGGTCCGGCCGGAAGCCATGCAATCCTATTTTGATTTTGTCAAAAAATCTGGTACACATCTGGATAAAAAAACCCGTGCCCTGATCTCGGTCATTACCAAGGTCGATAATCAGACAAAAAAAGGATTTAAGCAATATCTTTCCAGGGCTCTGCAGGCAGGTGTAACAGCAGATGAAATCATTGACGCATTGTTTGCTGCTTTTCCTATCCTGGGGCTGAGCAAGATTATCTGGGCGATCGAAATCATAATTGAACTGGATGTCCCCGAATTCAGGCCAGAGATGCTCGGTGCCCAATCGTCCTGGCATCAGGTCATGCCGTTTAACGAGGTCAGCGAGGGGACGATACGAGCAACATGTGATGACCGTGAAATTTTTATTTACCGCAAAAAAGATCTTGTCAATGTGTATGACAGTCATTGCCCGCACCAGGTCACCAATATTCCCTACCTGGCCTTGACTGAGCATATACTCACTTGCCCGAAACATCACTGGAAATTCGATATCACCACAGGTGAATGTATAGAAAACGGTGATCGCCCGTTACGAAAATACGAGACCAGGATAACCGAAGGAGTACTGGAAGTGTTTTGGTAATTTTTTGTAGCGAAGTTGGGGCTGGTGAAGTGCCTGGTTATGTATATTTTGAATAATTAATTGCAATAACATGCCTCTCAAATGGCTTATTCGATGCTGTTTCACCGGTGCTGTTTATCGTTAAAACATCCCTGACATTGGAAATAGTATAACCGTAGCAAGACAATATATTTATGACCTGATCTTTTGATTCTCCAAGGTGGGTGTGTAGTTCGCATATTACTATCGGGCTATGCGTTGCCATGATGTTTTTCATTCCCTCCAATACCATGCCCTCATTGCCTTCTATATCAATTTTCAATATATCGGGGACGCGATAGCCTTCGTCATTAACAACATAATCAATACTCACTGTTTCAACGGTTTTGATATTGCCAGTAGTGTGATACAGGCCGTTGCCGATAAGACGGCCTGAAAATGCGCCACCCCGTCGGTCAAACTTTTCAGTACTGTTCGTTTTACTTATTGCCCTCTTGTCCAGAACTATATTTTTCATGTTGTTTTTTTCTATGGATTTCTGTAAACATGTGAAATTGTTCTCCTCTGGCTCGAATGAGTAGACAAGCCCATCTTCACCTACAATTGATGAAAACAGAAAAGTAAATACACCAACATTGGCGCCTATATCATAAGCGACCATACCTGGTTTCGTAAATTTCTGGATCAGTTTTCTGATATCAGGCTCATAGTCACGCAAGTCGCGTGTGCTAATCAGGTTGGAATGGAAGAGTGGATTAATTATTAAATTACATCCTTCCGGAGTTGTAATTCCCACTTCTTCACCAGTAGATAATTTTTCAAAAAACTTGAGGACTCCCGGGAAGTCCGCTACGCGGCGTTGAAAACGCCTGGGAACAGATTGTCCTATGCGATTAATGCAAGTTATTAATATTTTGCGCAAGCTGATCATAGTGATTCCTTTTTAGCTTAAATTACTTCATCCCAGAGTCGCCAGTTGTTCCTGCACTTTATGTTCCAGCATTTGTTTTTCATTTTTGCTCAGTCCGGTAGGGTCAAAACGGTAACGGTAATGCAAGGCGAGTATTTCCTGTAACCCGGTTCCCTGAATATTTTTTTCTATTTTTATGAGCCATGCAGTAAGTGTTTCTCCCGGTTTTCGCGGGATGTAACTCGCTTCCAGTACCGGCAGTAGTTGAAAGAATGCGGAATCGGTTCCGGCAAGGCGCATGGCCAGCTGTTTTTCTTTTGCCCGTTGCCTGATGTTTTGTATCCGGTCCTTGATAAACATGCGCCAGAGGTAATAAAGCAATACCGGCACCAGCAGCCAGTAATAAATGCCTGTGCTATTACTATCTGCATCATCTGCATTCCAGGTTGAAAGCTTGTAGGCAATCCATGACCAGAAATCGACCAGAGGTTCAAAAAAAGACCGGTCCATGGCCTCAAGTGGCGCCCATACGGACGGTGTGGTATCTATCATCTGCCAGTGATTATCGACATAAGCCAATACCCAGGAATGGACATGCCGTGCCCGGCCGATGTACTGGCCTTCCAGTGGGCTGTATTCGTCGATGGCATATCCGACAATATATCGGGTGGGGATTTGGGCGGCTCGTAACAGCAGGGTAGTTGCGGTGGCAAAGTATTCACAATGGCCTTTCCGGGTTTCAAAAATAAATTTGCTGAGGTATTTGCCGCGGGGGTAACGTTCAGTCTGCGTCAGTGAATAAACAAAATTATCTGCGAAGAATTTTTTCACGGTCTCTACTCTTTGTGCCGGTATTTGCTTCTCAAGGCCCAATTGGTCTGCCAGGCTGGCCAGTTCTTTCTGATAGACAGGCGGTATCTCCAGTTCATCCTTGCCGGGTGGCGCATCATCGATATTTTCATGATTAAATTCTGCATCGTACTTTACCCAGCCTGGATTTAATTCCATCGATAATGCGCCGTAGGGGCTGTGTTCAATTTCTATTGCGTTGACCTTGCTGATGCTGCTGAGTCCCATGGGTACCGGGATGATGGCTTTTTGTTCATCCATATAGAAACTTAGAGTAATACGTTCGTTACCGGCAATCTGATCATTGATTATCCAGTGCCGGCCCTGGGGCAAAGGATCTATCAGCCGTAATGTATGCTGAAAGTTGGTCCAGATACCATAGCCATAATTATTGTAGCTGGCTTCTCTCAAATATAACGGAACGTTTAATTTTGCCCCGTGCGTATCAACCCGCACCATGATCCGGTCTGAAAATTTCAGTTTGCCGAGTGAGCCGATCGCCGTTGTGGTGCGACCCGGATCGCGGCTGCGCCACATGAATTGTTCAAACCATTGCAAAAAGGTTGCTTCAGTCAGTTCCTGTAATCGAAGCAACCCCACTTGGCCTGAATAACCCGTTGCAATAGCCATGACCAGTAGAGACGACCACAGGAATTTTCCGGAATGTGGTGGACGCAAGGCCCAGAGTGCCCAGGCGACAAGTATTATGACGAAAACAAAAAACAGGTTTCCCTCCTGGTTCCCTGCGCTGGCGGAAATGATGCAGACAAATAGATAGGGGAAAGACAGATCAATACCCTGGTTATTGAATCCGGAGTCATCCGGGTTGAGTTTGCGCATACTCATGAATAATGCCCCGGGCTTTATATTGCCTTGCACGCTCCAGGTTTGTGCCATTATCAAAAGAATGAAAAAAAACGGCAGCAGGGCAAGTATGGTAAAAATGCCGTGATATGACCGGGTTGCAAAGACATATACGACAGCAACCATAAATATGACACTGCTTAAATCAGAGATATGGTTAAATTCCTTGTCAGTGACGGGTGAGCGCCAGTGAACAAAGCGTGCGGACTCAAGCAACACCGCCATGGCAATTGCATAGAGTACAAAACCACATTGCCAGCCCCAGACCAGGAGAGCACTGCCAATAAGGAATGGCGGTGTGGCGGGCAATAACACGCTGCCGGTGTTTTGCGTTTTCGTATCATTCATCATGCCACCGGTGTGTTTTTTGCAGGGAATGTTCGATGTCCCCGGCTTGCAATACCTGGAAGTATTCAGTACCGTGCAGTAACGCCATATTGTCGAAATCGCCACTATCAGCATTCAGGCTGATCACATAAACCATCAAGGGTATACCCGCGGATCTGAGCCGTTCTATCATGCTTTTCCGTTTCTCATCCCAGGTCAGTAATATGCAAATATATCCACTGGTGTCGTTTGTATGTTGCAGCAACAAAGTTTCAAGTTCGTTAATATTTTCTTCCGTTGCAGTCTCAACACAAGCCATGATTTCCAGCATGTTATTGATGCCGGCAAGTCCCCGCCCTGCAGTGAAACGATAGACCTGGTTATTGATAAACATCAGGTCCAGCAGGCTGTCCTGTTGCAGGCTTGATACCGCGACGGATGCAGCGACGGAAACGGCTTCTTCAAATATTATTTCCGGATAACCCTCTGCAAAAGTATCCAGTACCAGCCCCAGTCGCGAGAAATATTCATCCTGGTATTCCTTGACGACCGGTGTACCTTTCTTGGCATAACTGCGCCAATGGATAGAACGCATAGGATCGCCGGGTCGGTAATCACGCAGTGATATAAATTCTTCAGAGTCTCCAACGGAAGATGCGAGATTGACGCCTCCATGCTGGTATTTTCTTCTGCCAGCAAGTTTGATTGGTGGAAATTCATAAAGCCGTGGCAGAATCAGAAGTGAGTCCTTATGATTAAATTTTTTGAAACGGCGAAACAATCCGAAAGTATCACATTTACCGATAGCCGTTTTGGTGAATCTCAGGTAACCCCGTCGTTCTGGTAACAAAGAAATTCTTTGCTGAATCTTTTCATTACCGGCTATTGTTTCCAACATGCCGGGTTGTATCATTCCACCCCGAATTTTACGTATCAGTGACACCAGGCGGGGATAACCAACTATCCGGTCGAAAAAATTCCGGCGTTTGTCCTGGATATCCCTGGTTTTGAGGAAATGTTCAAATGAGGGTAAATCCGCTGCCAGTTCATCCAGCAGCGTCAAATTATTATATTTTTCCGGCGACAGGTTTTCTATCAAAATACCATATTCCAGTTTTTGCCCGGCCGTGCCATATTCCGGCAATACACGTTTTAATCTGAATTTTCCCCTGAATATCAGAACGGATATGCATGACATCAGCAATATGCCAAGCAGTAATGTAAAAATCTGGTATGAGAAGGTTTGCCTGATATTAAGGCCGAAGATTGCAGACACTACCAGGCTTGCCAGTATCAACATGCCTGTATGGGTAAAGTGACGGCGTATCCATTGACTGACGCGGTATACGATTAAAAAATTATGAAAGAGGAGTTTTCTAATCACATAAACACTGACTATACCGGTACCGGTATGGTTTCAAGTATATTCCCAAGTATATCTTCAGCTGTTTTACCGGAAAAACGTACCTTTGAATCAAGTATCAGGCGATGCGCCACAACCGGCAGAATAATTTCCTGTACATGGTCGGGCGTGACGAACTCCCTGCCGTCAATCAGTGCCAGGGCCTGCGTGGTTTTCATCAGGGTTATAGATGCACGCGGACTGGCGCCATTGATTACGCCTTCTGCATGACGCGTAGCACGGATAATGCTGACGATATAATGTTTAATCTCTTCACTGATCCGGATTGTAGATATGCTTTCCTTGATTTTGATGACATCCTCCTTGCTGATGCATGCCGTTATTGCCGCCAGAGGATGCATGAAATTCTGCTCTGTCAGGATAGTTACTTCTTCCTCATGTGCGACATAGCCCAGTTTCAGGCGCATGGCAAACCTGTCCATTTGTGCTTCTGGCAGGGGATAGGTGCCGTGGTAATCAATCGGGTTCTGTGTCGCAATGACAAAAAACAGCTTCTCCAGTGGCCGTATATCACTGTCTATACTGACCTGTGATTCTGCCATGGCTTCGAGTAATGCAGACTGGGTACGAGGCGAAGCCCGGTTAATTTCATCTGCGAGTAAAATATTGGTGAATATCGGTCCTTCATGGAAACTGAACTGTTGATCGCGTGGGTTGAATATGGATACACCTAGTATATCGGTTGGCAATAGATCCGGGGTGAACTGTATGCGACGGTAGTCCGCAGCGATGCTGCGTGCCAGTGCCTTGGCCAGGGTGGTTTTGCCGGTGCCGGGAACATCTTCCAGTAACACATGACCACCACTGAAAAAAGCAGCCAGAAGTTTCCGTATTGATCCGGCCTGGCCCTTGATAACCTTTTCCAGATTATCGAAGATTTTCTGGTAGATCACATGCTGTGGCATTGGGATTAATTTTCATTATTGGATATGATTGAACAATACATCCAATTGTAACCTATTGACAAATAATAAAGGACATCCATGTTTGATAAAAAATCCATAACATCAGTTCCGGTCAACGACCTGATTGCGAGACGCTGGAGCGGGCGCGCCTATGATGCAACGAGGCCCGTGCCGGAAAAACACATAATGGCACTGCTGGAAGCTGCACGATGGGCACCGTCCTGTTTTGGTGATCAACCCTGGCGCTATATCATCTGCAATAAACATAAAAACCAAACGGCCTGGGACCAGGCTTATTACTGCCTGTCCGAGGGTAATCAATCCTGGGCTGCGGATGCGCCTGTGCTGATATTGTCTGTGGCCGACAGCATCATGTCGAAAACCGGAAAACTCAATCGTTGGGGGCAGTATGATACCGGTGCTGCAACCATGAGTTTATGCATCCAGGCGACGGAGCTTGGTTTAATGGTGCACCAGATGGGTGGTTTTAACTCGGATAAATCGAGAAAATTGTTTTCAGTTCCGGAACAATGTACACCGATGGCGATGATGACTGTCGGGTATCAATTACCGTTTGAAAAAATAGATGGGGAAGTGAGGGAGAGGGAAATTGCCGAACGGGCACGTAACCCGCTGGGCATGAATTTTTTTGAGGGTACCTGGGGTAATCCTTACCCGGAAAATCAGGATTAGTCAGTATTACTTTTCGTCTTGAAACGGATAATATGCCGCCGGTCGCGTTTTGTAGGGCGGCCTGTTGTTCGTGGGTTATTTATGGCATCAAGTTTTAGCCGGGCAGATATCTCTTCACGTTTTCTGGTGCTCTCTTCAGACTCCTGATAAAGCAATGCCGCTTCCCCGGCTGATTTCCTTGATTTGGCAAGTAATACGATAGTGATATCAAACTGATAAGGTGTACGCCGTATTATGAGCCGGGTGCCTGCATGTATGGTTTTGGACGGTTTTGGCTTTTCTTCATTGACCAGTACCTTACCGCCTTTGATGGCATCCGCTGCCAGTCCTCGCGTTTTGTAAAAACGCGCACACCACAACCATTTATCCAGGCGCATGCTGGAATGTTCTTTATTATCCTTTTCAGACTTCATAGGTATACCCGATTAGAATATTGTATAGTACAGTCAGTATATTACTTTAAAACAGGGGCGGGTCGGGACTATGCAGAGAGAGTTTATTCCCATCGGGATTGCTGTATTGACGGTTTCAGATACACGCAAGGAAAAGGATGATAAATCCGGCAAATTGTTAGTTGCACGTATTAAAGAAGCAGGACATCTGCTACGTGAGAAAAAAATTGTTCCGGATGATGTTTACCGTATCCGGGCGACAGTCTCGAACTGGAGTATAGATGACAGTATCCAGGCAATTATCACTACGGGTGGGACCGGTATTACCGGCAGGGATGGCACACCGGAAGCGGTGAGTCCATTACTGGATAAAGAGATAACGGGCTTTGGTGAGACTTTCCGCATGATTTCCTACGAACAGATCGGCGCCTCCACCATACAGTCACGGGCTATTGCAGGCGTATTAAACGGCACATTCGTTTTCTGCTTGCCGGGTTCAATGAATGCCTGTTCTACAGCCTGGGATAAAATTATCAGCCTGCAGCTGGACTACCGGACGCGGCCATGTAACCTGGTGGAGTTAATGCCGAGGTTACTCGAAAAATAGTTAAACCTTATCGTAAACATATAGCCGGAGTGTATTTTGCGATGGTTTAGTGTTGCTCATTGGCCAGTTTTTTATTGATGGAGAAATATACCAGTGTGGTTCGTTTCAATGGGTGGTTGTTGTCATCATTCACCATGAAGTAAGTGTCCCCTTTGAATCGAGTAATGTCCTCAAAATTTTCATTCAGTATATCGGTTTCAGAATCGAATGTGTAAATCGTATTGATTTCGGATTTGTCCTCACCCAGAAAAATACGGTGCAAGGTAATTTCCGTCGCCGGGAATATACCACCGTAAGCCCTTTCCAGCGCGAGCAGACTGCCGTCAGGCATGGTAGTCATTCCGACCAGGGCACCGTAATGTTCATTATGTACGGGGAAACTCCAGTGCCTGCCATTAAGTGAATATATATCCAGGCCAAATTTGGCCGGTTGTGAATTCATGGGATGTTCAGGGCCGGTAATAATTCCGAACCGGCCATGAATGGTGACAGCCTCCAATGATTTGTTTTCACCTTTATAATTCCGGATATCGGACAATTCAGCAGGTAACGGGATCCCGGCCAGCATGGTGCCATCTGTTTTGTACTCCACCAGTCTGGGGATGCGCTCGAAACAGATTATCAACCGGCTGTCTCCCTGAATGCCGTTATTGCCATGTTTGACAACAAGCCCTTCGCTATCGGACTCCTTGTACCTCAGCGTACGGTTGTTTCTGTCACGTAATGAATTACCTTTAAGGAAGAGGACGTCCGCCAGTTTGCTATTTTCGAAGACCGGGCGTAAATGCAGCAGGTAGCCATTATCAGAAAGGGCATACAGCAGATTTTCATCGTCGTCCCATGCCAGGCCGGACAGTTCTGAGACCTTGAAACCGTCTATGGTCAGGTTCGACAGGCTTGCTATCGCCAGAAGATTGAATTCATAAAGGCTGGCCTCGTTGGAGTATGTGGAATCAAATTGCTCAATTTCAGCGATCGATTCGGCGGTGGTGACTGACGGGAAGGTTATTAAAAGCCAGGTTAATGGAACCAGGATGGTCAAAAGGAATCTGAGTATCATGTCTGTTATTCGGGACTTATCATTTAAATGGCAGGGTCAGGTGGGGTTGTGATTACAGTATCGCTGAGAATCGGCAAGCTCAAGTATTGTTAAGGTCTCAGGATAGTCATCTTGATATTTTTTAGCGTAATTGTGCCATAATCTCAGGTTGTTGGATTAATTTTTATTATCAGTAACCTATAAAGCTTAATTTTGAAACAAGTCATGTCTAAACAGAAAAAAAGTATTCTGCAGCTATCAGCCATAGTCGGGTTTATTGCCATAAATCTCGCTGTATCTGCCAATGCAATGTCAGCCGTAATTTATTATCTCAAAGGCAGTGACACTGTTGTTGGCGAGTTGCGTACTGAAATTGCCGGATTCAATGATACATTGCTGGATATCGGGCGCAGAAACGGTTTCGGTTATCAGGATCTGAAGTTGCTCAATCCGGATGTCGATACATGGCTCCCTGGTACAGGGAAAGAGGTATTACTACCCGAGAAATTTGTTTTACCTAACGCACCGAAAACAGGGATTGTTTTGAATATACCGGAAATGCGGCTTTATTATTATCCGGATACAAAAGCCGGTGAAGAAAAACAGGTTATTACTTATCCCCTGGGTGTTGGTCGTGAGGGCTGGTCAACCCCGTATACCAAAACGAATATTATAGAAAAGAAAAAGGATCCCACCTGGACGCCACCGGAATCCATCCGTATAGAACATGCAGAAAAGGGTGATGTATTACCAGCCATTGTTCCAGCCGGACCTGATAATCCCCTTGGTGCTTATGCCATGCGGCTTGGTCTGGGTGCCTATCTCATCCACGGAACTAACAAACCTTATGGTGTAGGCATGCGGGTAAGCCACGGTTGTATACGCCTGTACCCGGAACACATAGAAGACCTGTTCTACAGGGTCAAGATTGGCACGCCGGTGAATATTGTTAATCAACCCTACAAGATCGGCGAGCTTGATGGTGTTATCTATCTTGAAGTCCATCCATATCTTGATGAGGACGGCGAACATTTTTCACAAAATAGCCTGACCGAAGTCGTAAAATACATCATTGAGTCAACCGAACAGAATCGTTATGAAATAGATTGGGAACAGGTCAAGGAAGTTGTAGCTGATTCGAAAGGCATCCCGGTCCCGGTCGGTTTACATTTACCTGAATTAAAACAGGCATCGACTGAAAATATAACTCCTGAAAAAAAGTTAAATCCGGAACCTGGCCAGATGATCAAGGTTGAATTAAGGCTGGATACAGAAATAGACCAGTAACAACAAAGCGAGTGTTACAAATAAAAAAACCCCGAATATATTTTCGGGGTTTTTGTTTACAACAGTTCTTGCTAATTACTTCATCATGGCCTTTTCAAACATGCGATCCAGTCTGCTTGAATTTTCATTACAGCAAGCCAGTGCAGCCTGGGCATTTTTAGTAGCCTGTTCAGCGGCATAAGAAGCTTCTGAACCTACAGTATGGGCATTTTGCGCCAGATTATAGGCATCATTGGCTCTGGCCATAGCAGCATCTGCAGCAGCTTTAGCAGCATCTATCTGTGTCATGTCAGCGCAACCACCTACCAGTCCCATGGAAAGCGCCAGTACTGAAATTTTAATGAGTTTTTGCATATCTTTATTCTCCCGTTAAACCTTTAACCAATGGCTGAGGTTTTCCCCAGTTCTAATGTCTATGGAATAATGACCGATTTTAGCCGGATTATCAATTAATTTGGTGAAAAACCATGGTTAATTCTGTGAAATATCGGCCGGATTTACAAGCTTTTTATAATATTTTCGGGTTCAGTACTGGCAATATTTTGCCGTAAACTCTTTGGCGACGGTTGCCAGGTGTCCCGGTAGCCGGTCGTATACCGCAGCAATGATGTCAGGGCCTATGTATTTATAATATGCTTCGGCAATAGCCCCGGCGATACAGGCCATGGTATCGCTGTCACCACCCAACGCGATGGCATTGCGCACTGAATTTTCATAATTATCCGATTCCAGGAAGGCGATGATCGATTCCGGTACCGAGCCCTGGCAACTGACATCAAATGTATAATCCGGCCGGATTTCATCCAGTGTCCTGTCAAGGTCATATTGAAAGGTGCCGCACAGATAGTCTTTTATTGCTGTCTTTGTATGCCCGGTTCTTGCCAGAAAAATGGCTGCTGCCACAGCCTGGGCCCCTTTGATTCCTTCAACATGATTATGCGTAACGATGGCACTTTTCCTTGCTTCTATCAGGACTTCCGGCAGGGAATTAAAGGCCCAGCCGACAGGATTCACCCGCATGGCCGAGCCATTTCCGAAACTGTGGTAGGGGTTGTTTGCTTCCGCCTTGACCCAACGGCTGAAACCATAGCCATATCCCTGATTTGGATATTTCCGGTAAAATTCCCGGTATGTATTTTCGTACTCTGAATCCGAGAGCAACACTGCAGCCGTGGCTACTGAAAGAACAGTATCATCAGTGAAATTACTGTGTGGAGAAAAAAGCATAAAATCGCTGGTTTTTACAGGATTTCTCTCGTAGACCGAACCAATGATGTCTCCGGCAATGGCGCCAAGCATGAGAGTATGACTATCAGTTATTCCGGTTTGATGGTATTCCAGGATAACAGTTAATCAGCGGCCAACCCCCCCGGGGGGTGATTTCATACGTCCCTCATAGTTCTCTATGATGAAAGTGGTTAATACTTCTTCAATACTGATCACCGGCTTCAATTCACACTGTTCATCGATCCAGGTCAGAATCTCATTCAGGTTCATGTCCCTGCTAATACTGTAGGTATCAACCGACTGGTGATTATAGGCCGTGAAATACCCCATAATATAATCCCTGAATTTATTGTCTTCATTTGCTGCACGGGCCAGCTTATAGCTGTGACAGGATGAATTGCCTGATCCCCAGATGGCAAAATTGCCTTGCTTGTCAGCAGCCACTGAAGCGGATGCAAATATTAATAAAAATATCATGCTGTAAATTCTCATTGTTGAAGCTCCTCTATCATTTGTTCTATTTATATTGACTTATTTCCCCGGGTAACAGTGCTAAGACCATTAATGAGCCGCTGGATTCCTTCTGTAGCATTGTCTTTATCGAGTGCACCATAGGAGACGCGTAAATAACAGCCATCTTTCAGGCCAAAGGTATGGCCGGGTATTACGGCAACCTGATATTTTTTGATCAGCTGCTTGGCCAGGGCCATGCTATCCATGCCGGTATCAATTTTTAAAAGGAAGTAAAATGCGCCATCACTCCTGGAAACCCTGCAAAGATTACTGATTTTTTCCAGTTGCCCGAGCATTATATTACGAACTTCTTCAATAATTTTTAATTTTTCCCTGCAGTAACTCTGCCCTGATTCCATCGCGCCTATAGCTGCGTATTGGGAGGGCAGGGCAGGACAGATCAAATTAGTGTCCTGGGCCTTGGAAACAGCATTGGTGAGGTGGTCCGGGATAACCATATATCCGATACGCCAACTGGCAAATCCGTAGGCCTTGGATAAAGAAAATAATGAAATAGTATGCCTGTTGGCGCCATTGATGCTGCCGGGGGAAAAATGCCGTGCACCGTTAAAGGTAAAGTATTCATAGGCCTCATCACTGATGTGGTAAATACCTTGCCTGTGACAAATAGCATTGACTTCAACCAGGCTTGCTTCCGGATAAACTGCCCCACTCGGATTATTCGGGGATATAGTCACAATGGCACGGGTTTTTGCATTGATTGCCTTGCCTAGTGCATCCGGGCACAGTTGATAATGCTCGTCCGTGGGAACCAGGACAGGAATGCAGTTCAACATACTGATGGCCATTTCATGGTTAAAGTAATAGGGCACTGGCAGGATAATCTCATCGCCGGGACTGGTTATGGCAAACAGGCTATTGAGGAAGGCCATGTTGGAACCGTCAGTTACGAACAAGTTGCGGTCTATATCGGCTTTAATTCCGTTTTCTGTTAACAGTTTCCCGGCAATAATTTCTCTGAGTTCCGGCAAGCCCCGGGTGTCTCCGTATTTGTGGACGCCGTTGGCTGAATTGAGCAGGGCAAGACGATCAATCGCGGCCTGGGGCGGACCATAATAGACGACGCCCTGTCCCAGCGAGATGGTCCCCGGAGTTTGCGCTATCAGTTCGGCAATGACAGGGATGATTGGTGCCTGCACTGCTTGCATACGGCCTTCAGACAGGGGTTTTGAATTTTGCATAGGTGGAATTCAACAGAACAATGCAGTGATAATCAACTGATCACCGGCAGGAAACAAGTTTGCAGCCTGACAGGTTAATTAATAATCTGGTTACTGCCGGGTAAACCGCATGGGGCGATTGGAAAATTGCGTTTTCAGAAATTCCATCTGGTCAGACAGGATCTTCCTGTTGGAAAGTGCCAGATATTCTGCCCAGTTGGGTACATAGGGGACAGCCAGCAAGGCCATCCTGGCTTCTTCCGGGGTTTTGTTGCCCTTGGAGGTATTGCAATGACGACAGGCCGTAATGACATTGGACCAGCGATCTTTCCCGCCACGAGACATTGGTATCACATGGTCACGCGTGAGTGAGGATTCCTTGTATTGTCCGCCACAATACATGCACATATAGGCATCGCGCAGAAATAACTCACGATTGGTCAGCGGTGGAATGTTACGTTTTGGATGCTTGTGTGTGGCCGATCGTTTGATAGCAATAATTGAATTGATATCGATAAAGGAACGCAGTCCGGTGAGCCGGTTCGTCCCGCCCAGGATATTGAATACACTGTCTCCTGCCGTCCAGGCAACCATGTTTCGGCTGTACAGGCATACGGCATCCTGCCAGGGTATCCAGGTTACTGGCGCACCTGCCATATCAAGCCGCAAGATTAAAGGGACCATACTCAACTCCAAACAGTGTTGCAACACTCATGCAATAAAGGAAGAATCTATGCAATGCTTATTACGCATCGTTTATGCCATGCATGTTTTATTCTAAATCGAGTATAAAATCAAGTTATTGGGGTTATAAGTTAACGGGTGAATTTAATGAATGCAATGGACAAACTTCTGGAGATTATGTCTACACTGCGTGACCCTGTTAAGGGTTGTCCGTGGGACCGGGAACAGGACTTTTCCAGTATCGCGCCTTATACCATAGAGGAAGCCTATGAGGTTGCGGATGCCATCGATCGAAATGATATGCAGTCCTTGCGAGGTGAACTGGGCGACCTGCTTTTCCAGGTGGTTTACCATGCACAATTGGCAGCGGAAAAGAACTGCTTTGAATTCAAGGACGTTGTGGAGGGCATTAACAGGAAATTGCAGCAACGTCATCCGCATGTATTCGGCAATGAAACGATTGAGAACGCCAAGGCACAGTCGCAAGCCTGGGAACAGCAGAAATTACAGGAGAGAAGGTTGGCCGCACAGGATGTTTTTGTCAGCATCCTGGCCGGGATCAGTCTCAATCTGCCGGCACTGGGCAGGGCACAGAAATTACAGTTACGGGCGGCCCATGCCGGTTTTGACTGGCATAATATCCAGGACGTCATGCTCAAGGTTGAAGAAGAATTACAGGAATTAACCAGCGAAATGTCCGGCAAGAATGATCCGATGAGGCTCCGGGAAGAACTGGGTGATTTACTGTTCAGCTGTGTCAATCTCGCCCGGCATATGGAGATTGATGCCGAGAGTGCCTTGCGGACAGCAAACAGGAAGTTTGAACAGCGATTTCGTTATGTTGAGGAAAACCTGCAGGCACAACAACGTTCGCTGGAAGATGCTTCACTGGAAGAAAAGGATAAGCTCTGGGATGAATCAAAGATCTGCTTACCCCGGTAAACATCACCTTGGTTTGTAACGGTCCAGTGTGGATACCCGGCCATTCCCGTCAAAGCGAATCTCCGTGATCCATTTACGGTTGCTGTTTTCATCCGGCAACGGAATGTAATACCAGGTCTTGTGCAGGATGTTATTGTAATAACCGGTAGTGACTGTTTCATGATCGTAGGGCCCCAGCCGGTATAATATTTCAGCTTCGGACATGCCGTTCGAGAGCAGGTTGTAATCCTGCATGGAGACCGATTCTGCAGATACGGCAGGACTGAGCAACAATAACAACACGCCAATCGATAAGGAATGATGATTCATCAGAAAATACCCGGTTTCAGGTTTATAACCATCTGATTTGTCCACGGCATTGTTGTTCCCGTTAATCCTGAATGTAGCTACAACGAAGCTGCGGTTGGATTGAATTAAAGCAATACTTTAAATATTTAATAATATTAATAAATATTAGTTATTTATAATATTAACTTAATGTATATTATAGTTATTTGTCCACGGGAACATGAAGTTTCACTACTGCACATATGGATATTAATGAAACGCAGGGGGTATTACTTGTCAGCATCCTTGTCATGCGTCAGCATGGCGTAGGCTGAATGATTGTGTATGGATTCAAAATTCTCTGACTCAACGGTATAGGCCGCAATGCGGTCGTCCTTGTTAAATTCGATCGCAACATCCCGGACGATGTCTTCAACAAATTTCGGATTGTCATAGGCTTTCTCCGTAACGTATTTTTCGTCCGGTCGTTTCAGCAAACCATAGAGTTCACAGGAGGCAACCTTTTCTACAGTTTCTATCAGTTCTTCAACCCAAAGAAATGTCCGGGTCCGCACCGTAGCGGTGATATGTGAGCGCTGGTTATGGGCACCGTAATCGGAGATGTTCTTTGAGCAGGGGCACAGGCTGGTGACAGGCACGACAACTTTAACCAGCACTGTTGGTTTACGGTCTTTAATCTGTCCCAGGAATGAGACTTCATAATCCATCAGACTCTTGACGCCGGAAACCGGTGCTGACTTGTTAATGAAATAGGGAAATGTCATCTCAATATGACCTGACTGGGCATTCAGCAGGCTGGTCATTTCCTCTATCATCGTTTTGAAGGATTTGACCGTAATTTCATATTCATGCTGGTTGAGAATCTCAACAAAGCGAGACATATGGGTGCCTTTGAAGTTATGAGGCAGATTCACATACATATTGAAACGGGCAATCGTGTGCTGTTCACCCCCATTACGATCACCGATTACCACAGGGTGCTTGATGTCTTTAATACCGACCTTCTCAATAGGAATATGCCGGGTGTCCCTGCTGTTCTGGGTATCCGGTATCTCTGTTGCTAATTTTGCTGGCCGGCTCATGTTAAATATTTTGCCTCTATCCGTATTATGATGTGATTTAGTCTGATTCTAAGTTTACTAGCTGTAACTGTTATTCTCCATTAATTAAGCAGATTGCACTCAAAAATAATGATTATTCCTGGTGTAGTGTACTACTTTTGACGTTGGACGATGTAATCGGCTATCCACCGTAATGGATCTGCTTTATGGTCAAATTCTTGAAGACTTTGCAGGGCCTCGGCATGCAGTTCTCCCGCTGCCTTTTTTGCACCGTCCAGTCCCAATAACTCGGGATAGGTGGGTTTATTCCTTTCGATATCAGAGCCCTGTGTTTTACCCAGGGTGTCGGTATCACTTTCCACGTCCAGAATATCATCCTGTATCTGGAAGGCGAGACCGATACATTTGGCATAGTGTGAAACCAGATTGAATGTATCCGGGTCAACGTTTTCAGCAGATAATGCGCCCAGTTCCACACTGGCCCGGATCAGGGCGCCGGTTTTGTGAATATGCATATTTTCCAGTTCGGCAATATTCAGTTTTTTGCCCACTGATGCCAAATCAATGGCCTGGCCGCCTGCCATGCCCCTTGAACCACTGGCCATTGCCAGGATATCGATCATTTTCAACCGCTGTTCAGGAGTCCCCCGGATTGTCGGGGAATGGGCCAACACCTGGAAAGCCAGCGCCTGGAGTGCATCGCCGGCCAGGATAGCCGTTGCTTCACCAAAGGCCTTGTGACAGGTGGGGCGCCCGCGTCGCAGATCATCATCATCCATCGCCGGCAAGTCGTCATGTATCAGGGAATAGGCGTGGATCATCTCGACGGCACAGGCCGGGCTGTCCAGGGCTTCCAGCGCAACACCAAATGCCTCACCGGTGGCATAGACCAGAACCGGCCGGATGCGTTTACCATTCCCCAGTACGGCATAACGCATGGCCTCATGCAGATGGCAGGGTTGAATATCATTCCCGGGCAACCAGAATTCAAGTGCGTTTTCAATACAGGCCTGGTAGACCTGCAGACGTTCATTCAATGACATAGTAATTATTTTTGGTCGGTTAACGCCCGTGTATTACTTCCGGTTTTCTTCTGCTTCAAAGTCTTGCAGTTGTTCTTTACCGTTTTTCTCCAGCAATATCTGGACTTTTTGTTCGGCCTGGCTCAAGGCCTTCTGGCAGTTCCGGGTCAGGGCAACACCTCTTTCAAAATACTTCAAGGATTCTTCCAGGCTGAGGTTGCCTGCCTCCATTTTTTCGACCAGTGCCTCAAGTTCCTTTAATGATTGCTCAAAATTCAGTTCGTTTTGTTTTTTTGCCACTGTGATTACCACTCTCCGGGCTGGTTGTTGAGACTGAGGCATTAATTCTATTGCAACACATCCAGTGATGACTAATTTTTTACATTAAATTATTTAAATTATCTGAATTTATGACAGGGCGTATAGCCTTTTGAAAATCAGGCTTGAATTATGACATTGACAGTAAAATTACCACGGAGTAGATTGTCTACTATAATTTAGACAAAGTCTAAAGTTACACGGTAAACCAATTTCTATCCATTTCAGGAGGTAAGTATCATGGGTTTGAAAGGCAGTAAAACTGAAGAGAACCTCAAGGCCGCTTTTGCCGGCGAATCACAGGCCAACCGCCGTTATCTGTATTTTGCACAGAAAGCAGATGTGGAAGGTTTCAATGACGTATCCGCCGTATTCCGTTCCACAGCAGAAGGTGAAACCGGGCATGCGCATGGTCATCTGGAATACCTGGAAGAGGTGGGTGATCCGGCCACCGGCTTGCCGATAGGCGGGACTTCCAATAACCTGAAGGCGGCCATCGCCGGCGAGACACATGAGTACACCGATATGTATCCGGGCATGGCCAAGAAAGCGCGCGAAGAACGCTTTGATGAGATTGCAGACTGGTTTGAAACCCTGGCCAAGGCCGAGCGTTCTCATGCCAACCGTTTCCAGAAGGCCCTGGATGGACTGGGTTCCTGATTGGAGCCAAATCAAGTAAAACGGTGAACCGGGCTTAAGCCCGGTTCTGTTTTCTGCTGTATAGTCTTTCATTTTTGATCTTATGAGCGACCAAAACACAGGAAAAAGAGAAGGCAGTCTCGATGCGCCGATCCGTCATCCCATAAAATGGCAGGACCCGGAATATTACAACGAAGCCGCACTCTTCAATGAGCTGGAACGTGTTTATGACATCTGCCATGGTTGCCGCCGCTGTGTGAGCCTGTGTAACGCATTTCCCACCTTGTTTGACCTGGTGGATGAATCTCTCACGATGGAAGTGGATGGTGTCGCGAAAGAAGATTACTGGAAAGTGGTGGATCATTGTTATCTTTGCGATCTCTGTTACATGACCAAATGCCCGTATGTACCTCCGCATGAATGGAATGTGGATTTCCCGCACCTGATGTTGCAGGCCAAGGCCATCAAGCATGAACAAGGTAAAGATAAACTCCGTGACAAAATCCTGACTTCTACCGATGCCATAGGCAGTATCGCCGGGATCCCGGTGGTTGCCCAGGCTGTGAATCTTGTGAATAACAACACATTGGCAAGAAAGATCATGGATAAAACCATCGGCATACATGCGGATGCCAAACTGCCTGAATTCCACAGCAACAGCCTGCGCAAGCGTTATGCAAAAAAGAAGATTCCCGGTATCAGCGCAGATCCGGGTCAATATACCCGTGGCAGGGTAGCCATATTTGTCACCTGTTATGGTAATAAAAATGCACCGCAGATCGTCGAAGATCTCATTGCAGTGTTTGAACACAATGGTATAGAAGTCCGCCTGGCCGACAGGGAGAAATGCTGCGGCATGCCCAAGCTGGAACTGGGCGATCTGAAAGCGGTGGAACAATCCAGGGACTTCAATATTCCGGAACTTGCAAAACTGGTTGATGAGGGCTGGGACATCATCGCGCCGGTCCCTTCCTGTGTGTTGATGTTCAAGCAGGAAATCCCCCTGATGTTTCCGGATGATCTGCAGGTGAAAAAAGTCCAGGATGCGATATACGATCCGTTCGAATACTTGTCACTGCGCCACAAGGAAGGCAAGCTGAAAACTGAATTTAAAAAATCCCTGGGGAAAGTTGCTTACCATGCCCCTTGCCACCAGCGGGTGCAGAACATCGGTTTGATGACCAGGGACATACTCTCGCTGGTGCCTGACACGACCATCGAAGTCATTGAACGTTGTTCCGGTCATGACGGTACCTATGCGGTGAAGAAGGAATTTCATGATATCTCCATGAAGATCTGCCGTCCGGTTGTGAACAAGATCAAGCATATAACGATTGATCATTATATCAGCGACTGCCCCATGGCCGGTGACCAGATCGAAAACGGGTTGAATAATGGCAGCCATGCTGAAAGCCCCTTTACACTCCTGCGTCAGGCCTACGGAATTTAACAGGAATTATTATGCAGAAATTGACCCGTGACATGCTTTTATCGCTGGAAAAATATGCAGAAGCCCGCAAGGCATTCCGCGACAAGGTCATCAAGCACAAAAAAAACCGGCATTTGCCGATTGGGCCCAATACCACGTTGTATTTTGAAGATGCCCTGACCATGCAATACCAGATCCAGGAGATGCTGCGGGTTGAGCGGATCTTTGAAGCAGGAGGGATCCAGGAAGAACTGGATGCGTACAATCCACTCATCCCGGACGGGAAGAACTGGAAAGCCACCTTCATGATCGAATTTGACGATGAAGCGGAACGCAAAAAACAACTGACCCGGATGATCAATATTGAAACTGCAGTGTGGCTCAAGGTGGATGATATGGAGCGGGTCATCCCCATTGCGGATGAGGACATGGAACGGACTACTGAAGACAAGACTTCTTCCGTGCATTTCCTGCGGTTTGAATTAAATGACAAAATGATCAACGCCTTGAAGCAGGGCGCATCACTCTCCGCCGGTATTGATCACGATGCATACCGGTATACAGTCGATCCGGTTCCCGAAAATATTTGCCTTTCATTGATACGGGATCTGGATTGATTATACCGTACTGAAAAATCCTGGCCGTTTCCGGTCACTTATGCGTGCATGGAATGAAATGCTGCAATTTATTTGTGGTTTTATGGTACATTTCGCATCCATGTTATTGCCTGCCTACTGTTCAGAATTGCTGAAATGAACCGCAGCTACGATGCAGCTGACATCGAAGTCCTGACCGGCCTTGACCCGGTGCGTAAACGCCCGGGCATGTATACCGATACCACCCGCCCCAACCATCTCATACAGGAAGTTGTAGATAACAGCGTTGATGAGGCCATCGTCGGTTATGCGAAGAAGATTGAGGTCACATTGCATAAAGACGGCTCAGTCACTGTTGCTGATGATGGCCGTGGTATGCCAACGGATATACATCCCGGTGAGAAAGTCTCCGGCGTGGAAGTCATTTTTACACGACTGCATGCCGGCGGTAAATTTTCCAGCAAGAATTATAAATTCTCAGGTGGATTGCACGGCGTTGGTGTGTCCGTGGTCAATGCACTTTCCAGACATCTGGAAGTATGGGTCAGGCGCAATGGCAAGGAATACAACATGTCATTTGCCGGTGGTGAAAAGAAATCCAGACTGGAAGTGGCCGGCGAAGTCGGCAAGCGTAATACCGGCACGACCATCCGCTTCTGGCCGGACCCGAAATATTTTGACAGTATAAAATTTTCTCTCGGCAAATTAATTCATGTATTGCGTGCCAAGGCCGTATTGTGTCCAGGCCTGTTAGTGCAACTGAAAGATGAAAACACCAATGAAAAACAGGAATGGTGTTATCAGGATGGATTAAAGACCTATCTTTCGGAACAACTCGCCGGACAGGAATTACTACCGCAGGATCCCTTCATGGGGTCGATGGAAGGTAATCATGAAGCCGTCGACTGGGCCATACACTGGTGTCCGGAAGAAGGCGAGTTAATCACTGAAAGTTATGTGAATCTGGTGCCGACTGTCCAGGGCGGCACGCATGTCACCGGTCTGCGTCAGGGATTGATGGATGCCATCCGGGAATTTTGTGATGCAAGAAATCTCCTGCCACGTGGTGTGAAGATCACCGCAGATGATATCTGTGAACGCTGCAGCTATGTGTTATCCGTAAAACTGGATGAACCCCAGTTTGCCGGTCAGACCAAGGAACGCCTGTCTTCACGCGAATGCACGACCTTTGTTGCCGGCGTGGTACGGGATGTTTTCAGCCACTGGTTACACCAGCATATTGAGACGGGTGAGAAGATAGCCGAACTTGCCATATCGAATGCCCAGCGACGGCTCAAGGCCAACAAACAGATTGTAAGAAAAAAAATAACGGGTGGGCCAGCCTTACCGGGCAAGCTGGTGGATTGCAGTATTCAGGACATCTCCGTATCAGAATTGTTCCTGGTTGAAGGGGACTCAGCCGGGGGTTCGGCCAAACAGGCGCGGGATCGGGAATATCAGGCGGTAATGCCATTGCGTGGCAAGATATTAAATACCTGGGAAGTGGATTCCGGCGAGGTGCTCGCTTCCAAAGAAGTGCATGATATTGCCGTCGCCATAGGGGTTGACCCGGGTTCAGGCAATCTGGAAGGCTTGCGTTACGGAAAAATCTGCATACTGGCAGACGCTGACTCTGACGGCCTGCATATCGCCACATTGTTGTGCGCATTATTTGTGAAACATTTCCGTCCACTGGTCGAGGCCGGGCATATCTTTGTCGCCATGCCACCGTTGTATCGCGTCGATTTCGGAAAGAATATTTACTATGCGCTGGATGATGCTGAAAAAGAAGGCATCCTTGATCGTATTGCAGCAGAAAAAAAACAGGGGAAGGCGAATGTACAACGCTTCAAGGGTCTGGGAGAGATGAATCCACTGCAATTACGTGAGACGACAATGGCGCCGGAGACACGCCGCCTGGTGCAATTGACTTTGCCAGACGGCAAGAAGGCAGACCAGATACTCGATATGTTACTTGCCAAAAAACGCGCCCAGGACCGCAAGGAGTGGCTGGAATTGAAGGGCGATATTGCGCAATTGGAATAATGCCCAGGTTTCAGTCCACATATTGTTCTGGTGACATTAAAGGCGGCGAACAATCTTTAATGGTTTCCAGAAATTCCTCCATCTCTTCACTGCTGACATCGGAGTCCGTTTTATCCGTCAGTCTGAAATACAGTTCAGATAATGCCAGAAACCGCTGAATATAATAATGATCAACTTGCATGATATTTCTCCTTTCATATTAAGTTACGCGCCAATATTGTGTGAAAAGCATGATAGAGAAATGTCAGCAGTATGAATTTATGATGACAACCTTTAATCCTCTTAACGCATCTGGAGAAGACAGTGGCTGAAACATTAAGTCTCGACTTCGAACGCAACGAACGGCAACCGTTGCATGAATTCACCGAGAAGGCATACCTGAATTATTCCATGTATGTCATCCTCGATCGTGCCTTGCCGCATATCGGTGATGGCCTCAAGCCCGTGCAACGCCGGATTATTTACGCCATGTCGGAACTGGGATTAAAGGCCGGGGCAAAATATAAAAAATCAGCCCGCACCGTCGGTGATGTGATCGGCAAGTTTCACCCGCATGGTGATTCCGCCTGTTATGAGGCCATGGTGTTGATGGCCCAGCCGTTTACCTATCGTTATCCATTGATTGATGGACAGGGTAACTGGGGATCCATGGATGACCCAAAATCATTTGCGGCCATGCGATATACCGAATCCAAGCTTACGCCTTACGCGGACAGCTTGCTGAGTGAACTTGGGCAGGGCACTGTGGACTGGTTGCCAAATTTTGATGGTACTTTGTATGAACCCCGCTTGTTACCTGCACGGCTGCCGAATATTCTTTTGAACGGGACAACGGGAATTGCAGTGGGCATGGCCACCGATATACCTCCGCATAACCTGCGTGAAGTGGCCAGTGCCTGTATCCGCCTGCTGGAATCCTCCAACACAACCATTGATGAACTCTGCAAACATATCAAGGGACCGGACTTTCCAACCAAAGCTGAAATTATCACGCCTAAAACAGAGATCAAGGCGATATACAAAACAGGATATGGATCGGTCAAGATGCGCGCTGTCTGGGAAAAGGAGGACGGCAATATCATTATCACCGCGCTGCCCTATCAAAGTTCGGGTGGGAAAATACTGGAACAAATTGCAGGCCAGATGCAGGCAAAAAAACTGCCTATGCTTGAAGACCTACGGGATGAATCTGATCATGAAGATCCGGTGCGTCTCGTCCTGGTCCCGCGTTCCAACCGGATCAATCTGGACGAACTGATGTCGCACCTGTTTGCCACAACTGATCTCGAACGCAGTTACCGCATTAATCTCAATATGATAGGTATCAATGGCCGGCCACAGGTCAAGGACATCAAGGTAATCATCAAGGAATGGCTGGCCTATCGCACGGAAACAGTAAAACGACGGCTGCAGTTCCGGCTGGAAAAAATACTGGCACAGATCCATATCCTGCAAGGATTGATGATCGCCTACCTGAATATTGATGAAGTCATTACCATCATCCGGCAGGAGGAGAACCCCAGGCAGGTTCTGATGAAACGCTTCAAATTGTCCGATCTCCAGAGCGAAGCGATCCTGGAATTGAAGTTGCGCAAACTGGCAAAACTGGAAGAGATCCGCATCAAGGGAGAACTCAAGGAACTTGAGAATGAACGCAAAACACTTGATCAGATCCTGGGGTCCAAGCAACGTCTGAAAACGCTGATCCGCAAGGAACTGGAAGAAGATGCAAAAACCTTTGGCGATGACCGCTGTTCACCACTGAAAGAGAGGGAAGAAGCCAAGGCCATCAATGAAACTGATCTTATTCCGACAGAACCTGTGACAGTCATTCTTTCTGACAAGGGACTGGTTCGTGCAGCAAAAGGTCATGATATCGTACCTGAAGATCTGGCGTACCGCCCCGGTGATGGTTGCAAATCCACTGCCTGTGGCCGCAGCAACCAGAGTGCCGTGTTCCTCGATTCGACGGGACGTTGCTATACCTTGCCCGCACACCTGTTACCTTCCGCGAGAAGCCTCGGAGAACCGGTTGCCAGCCGGTTGAATCCGCCGGAAGGTGCCAGTTTCGAGGGCGTGATGATGGGACAGCCAGATAGCCACTACTTGCTGGCGTCCGACAGTGGTTATGGTTTTGTCGCCAGGCTGGAAGATCTGATTACTAAAAACAAGAGCGGGAAATCGGTCGTCTCTGTGCCCAAAGGTGCAAAAGTATTGATTCCGTCTGCAGTCGGCGATATGCAGTCCGATCGGGTAGCGGCTGTAACCACTGCTGGTCATTTCCTGGTTATCCAGGCCAGTGAATTGCCGGTACTGCCCAGGGGCAAGGGCCTGAAGATGATTAATATTCCTTCGTCTAGATTAAAAGCAAGGGAAGAGTATGTCATAGCGGTCACAGTCGTCCCTGACGGCAGTTGTCTGACTGTATTTGCAGGGCAGCGCAAGCTGGTATTAAAACCGAAAGATATCGCGGCCTATACCGGTGAACGTGGCAGGCGGGGGAACCTGCTGCCCAGAGGTTACCGGAATGTTTCCAGACTCAAGGTGACGGATTGATTTTTGCTAGCGGACAACCACTTCCTCGGTAGAAATAATATTTTCCATCGGGGGTTGTACAAAATGGCCCAGCACATAATCTGAACCGGCACTCGCTGACAACGCAAGATATTCACCACTGTCTATTTTGCTGGCTACAGTAAGCGCTTTATGTTCTTTCGCCATGTTGATGATACCCTGTATCTGATCAATCTGCATTTTTCCATTGTCAGTGTGCTCAGGCGAATAGATTACAAAATCAAATTTCTCCTGTTGCAGACATGTTTTCATGACGGACAACTCATTCACACCTATGAGAGCGATGGATGCATTGAATTTCACCCGCAATTTATTGAACTGTAATTTAGCCTGCCGGATGTTGGGCAGGAAATCCTTGACATTGACTTCAATTATAAGTGTTTTACCCAGTTCCGGTAATTTTACATGCTCAATTAATTTATGAATCCAGTCAGTAAGGTCCTTGTCATCAATGGAATGTGCCGATATCGGGACCAGTATCCCGGGGTTTTTCCCCTTGCCGGAAACCAGTTTTGCCAGTTCAGAGATACAATACCGTATGACCCAGCGATCCAGTTTTTTCAGGGAATTTGTTTTCTCGAGTACCGGGAGGAATTTTTTGGGTTCGATGACGTTATTGTTTGCATCAATCAGTGATGCACGTGCCTGATAGATCTCCTTGAAATCCTTATGTGCAGTGCCAGATAAGAGTATGAGTGACTGAAATAACAGTTTCAACCGGTTTTCCTTGAGGGCACTGGTTACCTGGTTTTCGAGTTCCTGATCAAATTCAGGTACTGCTTGCTTTGCATATCCTTCAAGAATGTAGGAATTACCTTCAGTCGCACGTGCTTTGCGGCAAGCATGCTCGACTTTTGCGAGGATGCTCATCACATCGGATTTTTCTTCATCTATGGATATCGCACCGATGTTAACGGAAAATTTCACGACCGCTTTTTCATTTTTATATTCCGCATGATTGAATGCATCGCAAAGTTTTATGGCCAGATTTTCAACGTCCACTGCAGGGTCATTGTCAGCCAGAAAAATGGCCACGGTGGAATCTGCTATCCGGGTCATCTGGCCCTGGTATCCGGCATTTTTTATTATTATTGAAATCGTATCGATAAAGAAATTTATGAATTTATCTGTTGCAAAGATTCCCAGCGTTTCATACAGAGATTGATATTTATCAATCTCAACAAGATAGACTACGTCATTTTTTTCAGCTATTTTTATTGATTCAAAAAACTTTTCCTTGTTAAAAAGATGAAACTGGATCTTCTGGGAACTGGCTTTATGTTTATCCTGTTTATATTTGGATAATGCTTCCTTGACTGCTTCAATAAGCAGGCTCCTGGTCAAACCTGCCTTGCGTAAAAAACACTGTGCGCCGAAACGGATAGCATTAACGACCAGTTCTTCATCATCCTGGGCAGTAAGAATAATGGTCGGCGGGAAATCGATTGATGTCTTGTAATGACGCAACCATTCCAGGCCGTTTTCACCAATACCAAGGTCGTAATCGAGTATCAACAGATCATACTCACCCCAGCGGAATGATTCCGGAGGCCTGCCTCTTGCCGGGTCATATTCCTTGACCTCGGCTGATGCCCAGACTTTCTTGAAGAAGCTCGTCAGTAATTTCCGGTAATCGGGTGAATCATCGATGATGAGTATGTTTTGAATCGGCTGAACAGGCATTGTAATCGGTTAAATTATTTTTATATTTTAAGGCAAATGAGATAAGTCAATTAATTCAGGGAATGGAGTATATCCCATCATGGGGGAATATAGCAGTATACTGTGAACAACACTGACCACGGGGTGATAATAACTATAAAAGAGTTTTACCGGGTTTACCAGGGATCTCCCTGACCAGTTTCGGAACCAGGTAACCGGGGAGTAATTCACTTAACCCTTGCATGATCGCCCTCGCCTGTGACTCATCCACCGCAAAATGGGCTGCACCTTTTACCGGGTCAAGCATGTGCAGATAATAGGGCAGGATCCCATATTCAAATAACCGCTCGCTGAGCTTTGCCAGTGCAGTGACAGAATCATTAACTCCCCGCAACAGGACTGACTGGTTCAGTAACGGGACATGCGCACTCTTCAATTTTTCCATAGCCACGGCTACTGAATGATCGAGCTCATTGGCATGATTGGCATGCACCACCATCACCGGCTTGAGACGCGTTCCGGTCAACCAGTCCAGTAAGGGATCTACAATACGACCAGGCAGGACGACAGGTATGCGTGTATGTATGCGTAATCGTTTGATGTGCGGGATTTCAGCCAGAGACTTTACCAGTCCGGTCAAACGTTCGTCACTTGCGGTCAAGGGATCGCCGCCGCTTAAAATAATTTCTGAAATAGTTTGGTCCCGTGCGAGATAATCCAGTGCAGTTTGCCATTGCTGGCTGGCCGGATTCGACTCCGCATAAGGGAAATGACGGCGGAAACAATAGCGGCAATGTATGGCACAGGCACCCGTCACCACCAGCAGGGCTCGTCCATAATATTTATGCAGGAGACCCGGAACAGGTTGTTTTGCATATTCAGCCAGTGGATCGTAACTGAAATCAGGCTGGTCCAGGTCCTCATCCGCAAGGGGCAAAATCTGGCGCAGCAGGGGGTCAGACACTTCTCCGGATATTATCCTGTTTTTGAAGCCATCGGTGACACGCAAAGGAAAAGAAATGGCGGCCTGGTTTGCCAATACCGGGGCATTTTGTGCCAATCCGATGTCTTCGAGTAATGTAGCAGGGTCGATTTTAGTTTTTCGTAACTCTGCCTGCCAATTTGCCTGCTGCATAATTTTCCATGTTCAATGTATGATAGCGGCCCTTATCATATGAGAATTAACACTACGAGGGAAATATGGGTACTTTCAGCACAAATGAATTC
>Ga0214472_10000456_pt1 | contig 50486 bp, 43 predicted proteins | sample RVTome_6_FD_207662 | JGI IMG/M metagenome (GOLD analysis project Ga0214472, IMG submission 207662) | Soil microbial communities from uranium-contaminated site in the Upper Colorado River Basin, Wyoming, United States - RVT140D175 | ecosystem: Environmental > Terrestrial > Soil > Contaminated >...
TTTCATCGATTTATTGAAAAACGACCAGACTCCAGGGGCAGTTGTAAAGGTTTGGGCGCGTGAGCACAGCAGAAATACATCTTCATATCGGCGATCTTCCCGATGGCCTGAGCTTCGGCGATTGCGTTGCCATAGATACCGAGACCATGGGGCTGAATCCGTTACGGGATCGTTTGTGTCTGGTCCAGCTCTCCGCCGGAGATGGCGTCTGTCATCTGGTTCAGCTCCCTCAGGGGGCGTACGATGCGCCGAACCTGAAAGCGTTGTTGACCGACCCGGGCGTGACCAAGCTGTTTCATTTCGCGCGCTTTGATCTGGCGGCATTGAAACAGTATCTTGATGTCGATTGCGCTCCGGTCTACTGCACGAAGATCGCGTCAAAGCTGACGCGAACCTTCACCGACCGGCATGGTTTGAAGGATCTTTGCCGTGATCTGATCGGCAAGGAGATATCGAAACAGCAGCAGTCGTCCGACTGGGGCGCGGAAACCCTGTCTCAGGACCAGCTCAAGTATGCAGCGTCCGATGTGCTCTATCTGCACGAACTGCGACGCCGCCTCGATTTGATGCTGGCGCGCGAAGGACGCAGTGCACTGGCGCAGCGGTGTTTTGAATTTCTGCCGACTCGTTCCGCGCTTGATCTGGCCGGTTGGAGCGAGATCGATATTTTTGCCCACTGAGCCGGGTGCGGCCATTGACCGTGTATTCGTGCCCCGAACTGTTGTAGTTTAACGGAATGGACACAGCGAGCTGTTGCGAAGACATCCTATAAAGGGTTCCGGGCTTTGAGCCGGGCGGCGGATGTCCTTGCGGTGTGACCCAGGTTTTCCTGTCCCTGATGCTGGTACTCCTGGTTTTTGTCGGCAGTTTTGTGGTGAAGAAATAAACGAGAAGGTTGGCATGAAGCCGCAAGCAACGGATCCCGTCAGGCCCGGAACTCCTGAAGATAGCGTCCCAGTAACTTCGTCGCACAGATCGGGTGACGGCGGGGAAAACCGCGACCTGGATTCCGCGCGCCGGGTGCTGGAGCTCGAAGCCCGCGGGCTTGATGAGCTCGCGGCAGGGCTCGACGACAGCTTTCTGCAGGCGCTCGAACTTCTTGCGGCGCTCAAGGGGCGGGCAATCATCACCGGAATGGGCAAAAGCGGCCATATCGCACGGAAGATCGCCGCAACCCTGGCGTCGACCGGTACGCCCGCACAGTTTGTTCACCCGGGTGAAGCGAGTCACGGCGATCTGGGGATGATTGCCAGAGATGACGTGGTGCTTGCCCTGTCGAATTCCGGAAACACCATCGAGCTGACGGATATTGTCGCCTATACACGGCGCTTTGCCATTCCGCTGATTGCAATGACCAGTATGGCGCAGAGTTCGCTTGCCGAGGCGGCGGATGTTGCGTTGATCCTGCCGCGTGCCCCGGAAGCCTGTCCGATGGGGCTGGCGCCGACCACTTCGACGACAATGGCCCTTGCGCTGGGGGACGCGCTTGCGGTTTCACTGCTGGAGCACAAGGGATTTTCACCCCAGGATTTTCATGTATTCCATCCGGGCGGCTCGCTGGGTAATCAGCTGGTGCGGGTCTCGGATATCATGAGAGGCGGGGATGAAATGCCGCTCTGCGATCCGGAAACAGCGGTTTCAGATGCGATCCTGATCATGACGGGCGGCGGTTTCGGCTGTGTCGGCGTGACCGGGGAGTCCCAGGATCTGATCGGAATCGTGACCGACGGCGATCTGCGGCGGCATATGGATCCAGGGCTGCTTCAGTGCCGGGTCAAGGATATCATGACGCTGGCACCCAAATCGATCCGGCCTCAGGCGCTGGCGGCGGAAGCCCTCGGGGTTATGAACGAGAACAAGATCACGAGCCTTTTCGTTCTCGATGACCGAAGGCCAGTCGGCATTATCCGGATGCACGACTGTTTGCATGTCGGGATCGCGTGAGGGGATCGAAAGGTAGCATGGCCCAGGCGATCGACAGCCATAGTGACGGTGGCGGCAATGGTGGCGGGCGCAATGCGGGTGGACGCAGTGATGGCGAGGCAGCGGCGTCCGCGCCGCCCAAACTCCCTTCGCCACCGCCACGCTATTCCCGGCGCAGCGGATACAGCCGGTTTGTCAACGTTCTGAAGGTCCTGTTGCCGGCAACCGCCGCCGGCCTGATCATCCTGGTGATCGCGTGGCAGAAAATCGACGGTACCGGCAATGATATCCCCCTGCCGCCGATTGATCTGCAGGGGGGCGAAGTCAGCGTCACCAATCCGCGCTGGAAGGGGGTCGACAATGAGAATCGGCCCTTCACGGTGACGGCGGATCTGGTGTCGCAATCGACAATCGACAGCAACCTCTATGAACTGGAAGTTCCGAAGGCGGATATGACGCTGGTGGACGACACCTGGCTGGCGATGACGGCGACGTCGGGACGTTTTCTTTATGTCGAACAGCGGTTGGAGCTGATCGGCGATGTGGACCTTCTCCATGACCAGGGCTTCGAGATCCGTACCGAGACCGCCACCATCAACCTGAAAACCAAGGACGCCTACGGCAACAGTCCGGTTGAAGGTCATGGCCCCGCCGGGCGCCTGAGCGCGGAAGGATTTCGTCTGACCCAGGAAGGTGCGAGAATCATCTTCACAGGCAAAAGCCGCCTGATCGTCAATTCCGATGCGCAGGAGGCCGTTCGATGACCTTGTTCGCGAGTGCCGGAGAGGCGCCGTTTCAGCGCCTGCGGTCCGCGGTGTTTCAGTCCGCCGTCCTGGGGCTGGTAATGGTTCTTGCGGTGACCGCTTCGAGCGTTCATGCCCAGGGGCTTTCGGGGCTGGATAAAGGCGATGCGCCGCTGGAAATCAACGCCGACGACGGTATCGAATGGCGGCGCGATGAGAAGACTTATGTCGCCAGGGGCAATGCACGCGCGGCGCGCGGCGAGCTCGAGGTTTTTGCCGATGTGATGATTGCGAGTTACCGGGAAGGCGCCGAATCGAGCACCGAGATCTATCGCATTGACGTCCACGGCAGTGTGCGCATTGTCTCGCCGAATGAAGTGGTTTACGGCGAGGACGGCGTTTATGACGTTGAGAATGGCATTCTGGTACTGACCGGCGGCAATCTTCGTCTGACCAGCGGGAACGACGTGCTGACCGCAAGGGACAGCCTGGAGTACTGGGAAGGCAAGCAGCTGGCGGTCGCACGTGGCGATGCGGTCGCCATCCGGGAAGACAAGCGGATCCGCGGCGATGTCCTGACGGCGCATTTCGCGCCGGACGCAAACGATAAACTGGAGTTGTCCCGGGTCGATGCCTTTGGAAATGTCCAGGTTGCGACGAAAGAGGAATTCGCGCGCGCCGAACAGGGACAGTATTTCGTGAAGAAAGAAATCGCGAGACTGACCGGCAATGTCAAGATCACGCGGGGCGAGAATCAGATGAACGGCAAAGAAGCCGAGATCAATCTGAAGACAGGCGTGAGCAAGATGCTTGGTGGTGTTGATGCGTTCATCGTTCCCGGTTCGGTCAAAAAATAGGACAGAGTGAAAATTACAGGCGGTTCGTGTTTGTTCATGTTACCAATGCCGGGCATGATGCCAGTGCAGGAACGTTGGATTCTTTTTCGATACTGTTAGGTAATTTGAGAATGTTGCGATGCGGGAAATAAAGGGCGGTCAGGCTGACGGCGGCGATGGTGAGAAAACCGTGCCGAGACTGGTCGCTGATAATTCCGGACTTATGGCCGTCAATATCGGCAAGTCTTTCAAGAAGAGGCCGGTCCTGCGCGGCATCACGATAGAGCTTCAGCGTGGTGAAGCCGTCGGTCTTCTGGGGCCGAATGGCGCGGGCAAGACAACGAGCTTTTACATCATTACCGGTCTGCTTTCGCCCGACTATGGTTGGGTGACGCTCGATGGTAATGACATTACGGACATGCCGATGTATCGGCGCGCGCGAATGGGAGTCGGCTATCTTCCGCAGGAAGCGTCGATTTTTCGCGGACTGAACGTCGAGCAGAATATCAGGGCTGTCCTCGAGGTCGCGGAGTCGGATCGTGAGCGACGCGAGGCGATGCTCGAAGACCTGATGGCGGAATTCTCGATCACCCATCTGCGCCGCACGCCCGCAATGGCATTGTCCGGTGGAGAGCGCCGCCGAGTGGAAATCGCCCGTGCCCTGGCATCGCAACCGAGCTTCATCCTGCTTGACGAGCCGCTGGCTGGTATCGACCCGATTGCCGTCAGCGATATTCGGGATCTTGTATCGCATCTCAAGGATCGGGGGATCGGTGTATTGATTACCGACCACAATGTTCGGGAAACGCTGGAGATTGTAGATCGCGCCTACATCATCCACGATGGAATGGTCCTCATGGAAGGCAATCCGTCCGAGATCGTCGCGCATGAAGATGTGCGCCGTGTTTACCTCGGCGAAAGGTTTAGCCTTTAAGGGTTTAACCATATGGCGGTGACCCAAAGGTTAGAACTCCGACAGGGCCAGACCCTCGTCATGACGCCGCAGTTGCAGCAGGCTATCAAGCTGCTGCAACTCTCCAATGTTGAACTTGCGGCTTTCATTGACAGAGAGCTTGAGCAGAATCCTTTGCTTGAGCGTGAAGAAGGTGCTGATGGCGGAGCCAGCGAGATCGTAACACCGGAAGGTGCCGCGAGGGATGAGGCTGCTTACAGCAACAATGCGGATCCGGAGGCTGCCAGCGATTCCGGCGCTACGCCGGGCGATGCAGGATCGGATTTTTCCGATTCGCAGCCCGATTCGCTTGATCTGGCCAACGCCGAAAATCTACCCGAGGTAAACGACTCGCCGCTCGATACCGATTTCGAGGACGTCTATCAAAGCAGCCCCGGCGATAACCGGGAGGCTGAGGATACGGCCTTTTCGAACTGGGGGGCGGGTGGCAACACGCGATTTGAGGACAGTGAGCAGTCGATCGAGAACCAGCTCACGGAAACGCTGACTTTGCGTCAGCACATGCTCGGTCAGCTGCAGTTGGAGATCGATGACCCGGTCGACCGGATGATCGGCGTGCATCTGATCGATATGCTTGACGCGAGCGGCTACCTCGTCGGCGACCTGGATGAACTGGCTGTCACACTCTCCTGCGATCCCTCCCGCGTTCAAGCGACGCTGCTGACCATGCAGAAGATGGACCCGGCCGGTGTCTTCGCCCGCTCGCTTCGTGAATGCCTGGCTCTGCAGCTGGCTGAGAAAAACCGCCTCGACCCGGCGATAGAGCTGCTGCTCGACAATCTCAACCTTCTGGCCGCCCGACAGATGGGGGATCTGCGCAAGATCTGCGGGGTCGACGACGAAGATCTGGTGGAAATGATTGCTGAGATCAGAGCACTCAATCCCCGGCCGGCGTCGAACTTCGACAACGATACCGCCGAGCCGATTATCCCGGACGTTCTGATGCGGGCCCAGCCGGACGGAACCTGGATGGTGGAATTGAACAGTGACACACTGCCGCGGGTGCTGCTCAATACACGCTACTTTACCAGGGTCTCGGAAAAGGTACGGACCAAGGAAGACCGGGAATATCTGACCAATCAGTATCAGACCGCGAACTGGCTGGTTAAGTCGCTGCATCAGCGTGCGACAACGATCCTGAAGGTGGCTGCCGAGATCGTGCGCCAGCAGGACGCCTTTTTCCGCAAGGGCGTACAGCACATGAGGCCGATAACGCTCCGGCATATTGCCGAAGTCATTGAAATGCACGAATCGACGGTCAGCCGCGTAACCTCCAACAAGTACATCGTGACGCCGCGCGGCACCTATGAGCTCAAATACTTTTTCACCGCGTCGATCGGCGGATCGGACGGCGAAACCCACTCTGCCGAGGCGGTTCGTCACCGGATAAAACTTCTGATCGACAGCGAGAATGCCCCCAAGATCCTGTCCGACGACAGCATTGTCGAGATGCTGCGTAGCGACGGAGTCGACATTGCCCGCCGGACGGTTGCGAAGTACCGCGAAGCCATGCGGATCCCCTCTTCGGTGCAGCGTCGCCGGGAAAAAACGGCTCAGACGTAGCTTTCCCGGCTGAAGGCTATCGGCTTTGGCATCATCCCCGGTCCGGTCGCCACCGACTTCGATTCAAGGCGTTTCCCGGCGCCAGGCTCCTCCGTTTCTGGTATAAAACAGCCTGTCCTGTCTGGTGAAGCGATGCTAAGGGACTGGATACACTTGGATTTTCATTTGGATGTTGCCGGAGAGATCATTATCTGCCGGAATTTAACGCCAAGGATGCTGGCAAAGCCGTCACAATGGGTTTAGGCTAGTCTTCAGTTGCAAGACCTGAGGTTCGACGGAAACGGGAGTCTCAAAGGAAATGGTGCTACTATTGACTCCATGCAGGGCCGTCACTAATGTGCGCCGTCCTGGGCAGAGCAGAAGCCAAAAAACTTCGAAAACTCGCAGAAATCCTAGAGAAATATAGAAATATGCAGCTATCCGTCAAAGGGAAGCAGCTTGATGTCGGTGACGCGATGCGCACCCATATCGAGGACAGTCTGTCGCGAACGCTCGACAAGTATTTCGGTGACGCCATCGAAGTCGACGTGACTCTGACACGCGAAGCCCACCTCTATCATGCGACGGTATCGGCGCATGTGGGCCGAAATATCAGGTTGCAGGCAAGTGGCGAGGCGGCTGAACCCTATCCCGCTTTTGATGCCGCAGCGGAACGTCTGTCGAAGCGTCTGCGCCGACACAAGCGCAAGCTGCGGGATCACGGCAATGCGAACGGCCATGAAGTCGAGACTATGCTGGCACAGCAGTATATTCTCTCCGGCGATGCTGAGTCGGCGGACGAAGAAGGTGACGATGGAGAAGCCAAACCGGTGATCGTTGCTGAAATGGCCACGGATATACCGAGCTTGACGGCCGGGCAGGCTGTCATGCGTATGGACCTGGAGGATCTTCCGGCGATGATGTTTCGTAATAGTTCTCACGGTGGTCTGAATATGATTTACCGTCGGCCCGACGGTAATATCGGCTGGATTGATCCTCGCGGCAATCGCGGCGAATAGTTTTTCACAATCAAGATATCAATCATGGAAATTGCCGATCTCATCAGTCATGGCAGTGTCATTGCCAATTTGCGGGTGACCAGCAAAAAGCAGGCACTTCAGGAACTTGCCAAACGTGCTGCAGATCTGACAGGCCAACCTGAACGGGTTCTGTTCGAAGTGCTTATCGAGCGCGAACGCCTGGGGACGACCGGTGTCGGCAGCGGCATCGCGATCCCGCATGGGAAGCTGGCGGGACTGGACCGTCTGTACGGGATGTTTGCGCGCCTTGAGACGCCGATCGACTTCGACGCGATCGACGAACAGCCGGTTGATCTGATCTGCATGCTCCTGGCACCTGAAACTGCCGGTGCTGATCATCTCAAGGCCCTTGCGCGGGTTTCCAGACTGCTCAGAAACCGCAGTGTGTGCGATAAGCTGCGCGGAACCGACAGTGCCGACGGAATCTATGCATTGCTGACGGAATCAACGGCCAGCCACGCAGCCTGAGCCCCCGGAACCTCGGAGGCCACGGGCCTCGTCTGGCTGCGATGGGTGCTGCGTTGACGGCTGGAAAGACACTGCGCCGATACGGGCCAATCCGGACGGAAGGGCGCGAAACTCCAAAACCAGAAAGTTCTTTCTGCCTCCAGACACCCTGGTCTGAAGGCAGACCGGTTCTATTGCAGACCGGTTCGCTGGAGGCGTCGCGTTTCAGTGAAGACTGGCGGGCTCCATGTTGTTCTGGCGTACAGTGACCTCTGCGACATCCCGTCCCGCCATACGTGCGATCTCGGTTCCATCGGCTGCATGGATGGCATAGATAACCTGTCCATCGAGTTTCTGAGGTTTGATGTACGCGATTTCATTGATGCCGAGAATACGAAGATCCTGAGCCGAAATGATTTCCGCGGTTTCATAAGCGCTTTGCATTCTAAGATCCTCCATCCTGGATTCTACGACCCAGATATTAACAAGCTCCAATGACATTGGAGATTGTCGAATTTACTCTATCAACAACAGGTTTCAGCTTTCCGTTTCGAGGCTCTTCACCGTTTGCGTATCCACTGGCCTGGCGTCGCCATTTTTGCTGCGAATGGCGATGGTCCGTACCGCCGGTTCGATCAATGGCCATTCCAGGTCGATATGCAGCAGTCCGTTGTCCAATGATGCGCTGACGACTTCTCCGCCGTCGGCAAGAACGAAACTGCGATGGAACTGCCGCGAAGCGATCCCGCGGTGCAGATAAACCCGGCTCTGGTCGTCCGCCAGCTTGCCGTGGATTACCAACTGGTTGTTTTCGATCTGAACCCGCATGTCTTCGGCTGAAAAGCCTGCGACGGCAAGTGTGATGCGAAGCCGGTTCTCGGAGAGCTTTTCGACGTTGTAGGGCGGATATCCGTCCGATGCTGTTTTCGAAATCCGATCAATTGCTTGCTCGAACTGTTCGAACCCGAGCATTAACGGGCTGTTGAATAGAGACATCCTGGTCATATGCCAGCTTCCTCCTCTCCTATGAGCAAGGGCTGCGTTTCAAAGTTCCGGGCCCACTCGGTAGCGCCCGGTGTCCTGCTGACTGCATAATACACGACAGACTACTCCTTAACTTGGGAGTTTTTTCAGAATGGTCAAGTTCTGCCGTAAAAGGGTCTTCATCGATCCGAAAGCTGAGGCTGCCGGGAGGCAGGCTGGAGGGCGGGCGTGAGGCTTTCCTTGGATTGTAGAAAACCTGCCTGAGGGGCGACGATTCCCTGTTCGCCAGAATCTATCATTTGTTGTCATGATCTTAGCTGCAAAATGCCGCAATTATGGTTACCAAATGGTTGAGATTAACACTTTGTTAATCCCAAATAAGGTAGTTTCTCTGTACCGACATACTATATCTTGTGGATAACGCTGTGGATAAATTCTCAAACACTAAATTTAATCAATCTCTTAGCCCGTACTTGAATCGACCGCTGCGCAGTCTGCACGAGGTCCTTGGCAGCCATCTTGAGTCGCGGCTGCAGGATGGGGATGCAGGGCAGGCGAATTGCGCGCAAAACGATCATTCGGATGCGGCCGAAAAAGCCCTGGATTCAGTTGCAGGTGAATAGGATAGCGCAGCCGGCGCCGTGCGCTCCTGTTGCAGTCCTTTGCGGCCTGAACAGATTAATCCGCAAATCCGGAAAAGCCGCCGTTATTGCCCAGAGGATGACAGGCATCCCCCAGGGAAAGGCAGCGCGTCGGCAGATCCGGCCGTCAGCACTCGATCACCGGGCTTGTCGCGCCCGGTGAGGCAGGTTACGACATGCCTATGCGTGGTTCCATATCATCACTCAAGCGACTGCTTTCCGGTGCCGGATTGGCGTCCCGCAGAGGATTCCAGGCCCCTGACGGACAGCGCATCTATGCGATCGGCGACATTCATGGCCGCGCCGATCTGCTGGCCGAAATTCATACGCAAATAGTCGAAGACGCCGCGTCCACACCGGACTCGGTCGAGAAAGCCGTGATCTATCTCGGTGACTACGTGGATCGGGGCACGGAGAGCCGTGAAGTCATCGAGTTGCTGCTCCGTCAGCCGCTGAGCGGTTTGAAATCGGTGTACCTCAAAGGCAATCACGAGGAAACCATGCTCAAGTTCATGGAAAACCCCTCGATCGGCCCGCAGTGGTTCGGCTTTGGCGGAGAAGCCACGGTCATGAGCTATGGCGTTGCCGTGTCACGTAAAACCCGTGAGCCCGGCTACTTCGACGACATATCGGCGCAGCTGCGGGAAAGGGTTCCGGCCAGTCACAAAGCCTTTCTGGCAGGACTGGATCTGCGGTACCGCGCCGGCGACTACCTCTTTGTTCACGCCGGGATTCGGCCCGGGTGTCCGATCGACGAACAGGACCCCGACGATCTGCTCTGGATACGCGGCGAATTTCTGAACTCGCGCGAGGATCACGGAGTCATGGTTGTCCATGGACATACGCCAACCGCCCGTCCCGATGTCCGCGGAAATCGCATTGGTATAGACACGGGGGCTTTTGCGTCGGGCGCACTGACCTGTCTGGTGCTGCAGGGCAGTGGAAGACGGTTTCTATCAACATCTGTAAGAGGTTGAGTGCATGAAACGTTCGTTTCGGACACAGCCGGCATTGCCTCAGCGGCGTGCGATTGTGGCACCGGCTGGCTGGCGTGTGCATAAAGACTATCTTAAAGCCCGGGGTGTAAACCCAAGATGTGTGGTAATTCAGTGGTGCGGCCGAATCTTTTGACCTAAGCTGCCGTATATTATGGTGGTTTTCCGCCGATTCGGGATTAGAGCCCTGGTCTCTGGGCCTCGACGGCGCTGCAAGGTTGATATATACAGTCAGTTGTTCACGCGCGACGTCGGGTAACGAGGTGCATTGTGGGGGACCGGACAATCGAATACGCGCAGCAGCAAATGCGGAGCATATGAGCAAGGCGATATCATCTGACCGCTGTTCGCGGTTCGTCGCCCGGGGGGGCGTGTTAGGCGGGGTCAGTGCTGCGGCGTTGAGTATTTCGCTGGGACATGTGGCCTATGCCGGGGACAGTGCCGTTCCTACGGGAACTTTTCCACAACTGGTGGCGCAGCAATCCGGGGCGCAGCCGTCGGGGGAAAGCCCGGCTGTCGGTGATGTCGTTTCCCCGGATTATCTGATCGGTCCCGGTGACAGCATCGAGCTGAAGATTCTTCGGAACCCCGAACTGTCGGGCGTTTATACGGTGCGGCCTGACGGACGGCTTTCGACGCCGCTGATCGAAGATCTGGTGATTGTCGGCCACACACCGTCGAGCTTGGCGCGAGAGCTCGAGGAACGGCTGAGCGTTTATGTTCAGGATCCTGTTGTAACCGTCATCGTTCGCAGCTTTTCCGGTGATTTCCGGCAGCAGATCCGTGTGGTCGGCGCGGCGACGCAGCCGAGCGCGGTTGCATATCGGGACCGCATGACGGTCCTGGATGTGCTGATCGCGGTTGGCGGGCTGTCTACCGCTGCAGACGGGAACGCGGCGATTCTGCTGCGGCGTGACGGTGATGAAAGGCGGCAGATCAAGCTGCGCCTGGACGATCTGGTGGAAGGCGGCGATACCTCAGCCAACATCGCAATGGCGCCGGGTGATGTCGTGATCATTCCCGAGGGCTTCTTTTCCGGCGAATGGCGGGCCACGCCCAATGTTTCCTTTGAGGAAACCTTCACCGACAACGTCGATCTCGATCCCGACGGCGAGGAAGAATCGGCTCTTATCAGCACCGTTCGGCCGGGGCTGACTTTCACTGCGAATGCAGCCCGGATCAATTGGGCTTTCGCCGGCAATGTGGCGCTGAGCCATCAGACCCGGGGAGACGACGAAGGCCTCAATGTGGAAGTCGATCTGAACAATACGGGAAATGTCGAGCTTGTCTCCGACTTGTTCTTTATCGATGCCCTGGCGTCGGTGAGCCAGGAAGTCTTGACGAACGAAGGGTCGTCTTCCGGTTCGGAAGACAACAACGCCAATCGCGAGACGGTCCAGAACTATCAGCTCAGTCCTTACGTGACCAACCGTCTGGGCGATTTCGCGCGAATGGAAACCAGATACCGCTTGTCTCAGGTTTTTGTCGATTCGGATGATGTTTCGAATACCACGGAACACGAAGGCAGCGTTAGCGTGGGCAGTGGCCCGGATTTCACCAGCATTTCGTGGAACCTGTCGCTGTCGGCCTCGGAAGCGATATCTTCGGACGATGACGACGTGTCCCGGCGCGATGCGAACTTCACCACCACCTACGCTTTGACGCGGCAGTTTTTCGTGACCGGATCGATCGGCTACCAGATATTCGAAGACGGCGAAACCGAGAACGATATTGATGACCCGACCTGGCGGGTCGGTGCACGCTGGCAGCCCAGTTCGCGAACCAGTGTTGAAGCCGGCTATGGCCAGCGCGACGCCGAGAAGAGTATCGACGCGACCCTGCGGCACCAGCTGTCGCCGCGCACCATATTCTCCGCCAGCTACGAGGAGACCCTGGAGACGGCTCAGGAGCGCTTGGGGGTCAACCTGAACAAGATTGTGTTCGATCCGCAAACCGGCCGCTTTCAGAACAGCGAAACCGGCGAGGTCATCACGTCGGCGAACGATCTGCCGTTCGATGTGAGCGACGAGACAACCCGTGTTTCGACATTTCGGGCGGGTCTGAATGGATCCCGGAACCGTAACAGTTTCGGCATCAATGCCAGGGCGCAGTTCGAAGACAACGACAATAACGAAGAAGATCAGAGCGAATACGGCCTCGTTGCGGATTGGGGACGTACGCTGAACGATCGCACCAACTTCTCCCTGACCGGCTCGTACGAGTACAACGATCTGGGCAACGTTATTGGACGTATTGAAAACGAATATAAGCTTCAGGCCGGCTTGAGCTACAAGGTGTTCAATAACATCTCGGCAAGTGTCAACTATACCTTCACGACCCTCAAAGCCGATGATAGCCCTGAGGAAGAATTCACGGAAAATGCCGTGACCGTCGGGTTGCGCGCTTCCTTCTGAGCCTGGAGGCGCTGCTGGATCTTCCGGACGCCTGATTCTGTTTATATCTGATAATGCGCGTCCGGGTGTAAGACCATGTTGCCGGTCAGGGCTATTGCAGCCTATGGGGCCTCAGCCTGCATCCGATATTTTCCGATAAAAAAGACCGGCAGGAGCGAACGCCTGCCGGTCTTTTTTCGTTCAGGCTGACGGTGGTCAGATAACGATATCGCTTTCCGGATCGCTACCGACTGTCAGAGTGTCCGTGATACCGGTCAGCGTAACCATGAAATCGGTGGCTCCGGCGACGGTAATCTCGGTGTTGCCGCCATTGACGGTGACTGAGACGTCCGCTGCGCCCGCACCGAGGGCATCCAGAAGAGCCTCGAGATTGACCTGATCCTCGCCCTTGACGAAGTCCTGAATGATATCGTTGCCGTCGAAGTCCAGAACGCCGCCATTGTCCCGGGCGCCGAAGGAGAAGACATCGTCACCGGCATCGCCGAACAGAATGTCATCACCACCCAGCCCGATGATCAGATCGTTCCCGGCACCGCCGTGGAGCAGGTTCTGACCGTTATGACCTTCGACGATATCGTAATCATCGCCGCCGCTGGCTGCAGCATCCGTGGTCACGTTGACGTTGATGTCGCCGCCGACCTGTTCGTTCGTCGAACTGTTGGTAACGGTCAGGGTGATGTCCGGATCGTTATTGTGGCTTTCGTTCAGCGGCGCCGAGAGCGTGACTTCCCAGGTGTGCTCGCCGGTGTCGGGATCGACGACCGGATCGCCAACCGTGACGTAACCGTTCTCGTCGCCCTCGATGTTCAGCGTCAGGTTCTGGGTGATTTCGCCCAGGCCCTGCTGGATCGCTTCCACCAGATTGCTGCTGTCGTCGTCGAGGGCAACCCGCGCCCCGACGCCCAGTTCCGCGATGACCGCGTCGTAAAAATCATTAATGAAATCGGGTCCGCTTTCATTAACCTCATCGCCGTTCGCAACGAGGAAGACCGGGATGATTCCTGACGCGGCCAGATTGGCTTTCAGTTCCGCGATGAAACCGGGATTGTCCCAATCCTTTGAGGTCGCGTCGGTGATGATGACGACAACTTTCGAGGATCCGCTGCGGAACCCGAAGTCGGAGGTTGTCCCATCGTCACCGTCCTCTGCCTGGATCGCATCCTTGGCGACTTCATTCAGAGCGAAGAGCTGGCGCTCAGGAAAATCGCCGCCCAGCCCTGTTGCTTCGGAGCTATTCGGATCCCCGGCGAAAAATTCATCATAGGCAGCACCTTCTCCGGCCGGAAGATTCAGGTTGGCCGGTGCCGGATTGGCAGGGTCGCCATCAAGCCGTGCGCCGCCCTCGCCGGGGGCAAGGTCCAGATGATGGGCAAAGTTGTACTGGCTGTTTGGTGCGTTACCGCCGTTTGCACCTGTATCACGGAAGCTGCCGAGACCGAACTGGACATCGCTGGCGATGGCTTCCACGCCATTTACCAGATCGTCGAGCAGACCAAGATCGGCGGCATCGTTGCTGTCGCTCTGTTCGCCGCGCACGATCACCAGATCGTCGCGGAACGAGCCGGTGAGATCCTGAAGAATATAGAGGTCGAGGACCGCAGGTGCTTCGGGGTCCGCCGTAACCGTGAAGGTCACGTCGCTGTTGGGGTAGAGTTCGACATTTACACCGGTGGGATCGGTGGAACTGCCGTCCGCGCCGTCCACGTCTACGGTGTCGGTGTCGATCGTGCTGTGAAGCTCCGTCCGTGCCGCGTCCGAATCCGGAACCGAGACAATGCGCTGGATACTGACGTCCTGGCCGATGGTGACCTGAACCGTGCTCGACTCGGTATTGCCGTCCGGGTCCCGCATCGTATAGGTCATGCTGACCGTGGTTTCGGTGATGCCGGGTGCGGGCGTGAAGACCACCTGGTTATCGACGACCTCGGCGCTGCCCTGGGCGGGGTTGTCGAGCGTGACCGTCAGAAGGGTCAGAGGATCACCTGCCGAATCGCTGTCGTTGGCCAGTACGTCGATGGTAACGGCAGTTTCCGGAGCGTTTGCATCGTCCACCCGGTTTGGCCTGATGTTTTCAGAGTCCGGGTTGGCCTCTAGTAGGGTCTCGGGGGGAGTGAAGGGCTGATTGTCGACACCGGGGATTGCCTCTTCCGGTTCGTCCTGCGCCAACCCGGGCTCGGGATCGGGAAGGGTGAAAACCAGGGACGTCGGATCGATCACGCCTTGCGCCAGCAGAAGATCGATGGTGCTGCCGAGGTCGTCGTTATAGACGTTGGCGCCACTACCGGTCGCCGGCTCCGGCGAGGCCGCGGTGTCGAAGGGGATGGGCTCTCCGTTGCCGCCGCCCAGCGCGATTGTCTGGCTTACGAGCAGGCCGCTGTCGATGAGCTGGCCGCCGACGACAAACTGAGGTGGTGACTCCGACGCGGCCTGATCAACGAGATTGAGAAACACGACGCGGCTGTCCATCGTGCCGTTACCGTCATCGTCGAAACCAAGCACGAAGTTCGCGCCGTCGATGGTGATAAGCGCCTGCTCGGCCGGTACGTTCAGCAGAACCGGCTGGCCGGGCTCAAGGGTGATCTGCTGCGTGGTGCCGGGAGCCGGCCGGTTGACGACCAGAGGATCCGGCGTTGCCTGGCCGAGTGCCAATCCGGACTGTTCCCCTATCGTGGCGGCTTCGAGGTTACCTGTGGTTTCGATTCCCTCAAAAGCGCCTGCGGAAGAGGAGTTGGTGACGGGTTGCTCAGCCATGCTGTTCGACCTTTCCCATATTGTGCCGTGCTTTTGAAGTAAACTTCAGCCAAATCGGCACGGTAGTTAACACTACGTTAATTGTGCCGGGATTTTGCGGATAGCGAGAGGCAGCGTCAACGCCTTCAGGCGAAGAAACAACATAACATTGTATGATATCGGGTGTTTGGACACGGGAGTGGTTTTCGGTAAACAAAAACAAAATCATTTGTTGATAGAGGGATAGCATGCAAATGTTTGTTACAGATCTCACGGGTTCTCAGAGGATTGCAGCGGTTGTTACAGGACTGGAGCGAGCCATCGGCAGGCAGCTAATGATGATCGGTTCGATGATGATATCGGCTTCTGGCCGAACGGGTGGCTTGAGGCCGGGTGGCCGTCGGGGCCCGCAGCGCGGGGCCGTCGGACCGGAGACTTCGGGATCAGGCGCTGCCCGGTGGTGCGCTCATGCCGGATCTGCGCTGAATGGGGTTCCGCCACGTCCGCTCCGGCAGCCCGAGGGTGAGGGCTGATGGCAGCGCGGATCATCACCATCGCCAATCTCAAGGGGGGTGTCGGTAAATCCAACATCGCGGTCAATCTGGCCTGCGAGCTGGGCGGAGACGCCCGGCGGGTCGCGCTGGTCGATGCCGACCCACAGGGAACCTCCTCTCACTGGATGTCCAGAGGACGCTATCCGGCCAAGATCTACTCCCTGCCGCTTGAAGACGAACGCGGCGCCCATCGCTGGGTCACGCAAGTCCTGTCGATCGACTGTGATTTCCTGCTGATCGATTGCCCGGCGCATTCGCGTGCGGTCACCGAAACGGCCCTGGGACTGTCCCGACTTGCCCTTATTCCACTGACGGCGTCCGGGCCCGATCTGATCGCGACCACCAATGTTTTGAACCTGATCGAGACTTCGCGGTCGATACGCGATAACAACAGCCTCAGTTTTCTTCTTATCCCGTCCAAAATCGATCACCGGACCGGCGCGGGCCGGCGAATCGGTGATGTTCTGCAGCATCTCGGCGACGTGGTCGGTCCCGAAGTGCGCCAGCGCACCGCTTTTGTCGACGCCTTTACCGAACGTAAGTGGATCGGCGACTTTGCGCCGAAAAGCGACGCGCGGCTCGACATCGTCAATCTGGCCAATGCCGTTCTGCAAAAGATGGAGGAAATCGAGCGTTCCGACCCGGACGAGCGGGCCGCACGGGTATCATGAGCGTTTCGATTATGTGACCGATTGAGCTTTTCATCCGAATTTGCTTATCTTGTATCAACTTAGTTTTCATTTTATGGCTTCACATTCATCTCACGCCTGTAATGAGTTTGTCCCTTGACGCCCGCAGCGTTAAGGGGGGATTAGAAGCACAAATATCGAGTACGACATCCAGCTCCGGCTGCGCCGGGTGGGCGATTGCGTACCTTTCGGGAAAATAATACCGCTATGCTGACTTCAGAAAAGATTGCTGTAATTGGTTTGGGCTATGTCGGGCTGCCACTGGCAGTGGCATTCGCGAAGCACTTCGAGACCGTGATTGGCATCGATATCGACAGCCGGCGCATTGCCGCCCTGCGTTCGAACGACGACTGGACCGGGGAAGTCACGTCCGAGCTGCTTGCCGCGACCTCCATCCGTTTCACGGACAGCCCGGCGGATCTCGAAGGGGCAACCTTTTTTGCCATTACCGTGCCGACGCCGGTTGATGGTGACCGCCGCCCGGATCTGGGAGCGGTCAGAGGGGCCTGCCGGATGATCGCACCTTACCTGAAGCGCGGGAGCGTGGTGGTGCTGGAGTCGACGGTGTATCCCGGTGTGACCGAAGACATTTGCGGCCCGATCCTCGCCGAAGCATCCGGTTTGAAGCAGGGTGTCGATTTCAAGCTTGGTTATTCACCCGAACGGATCAACCCCGGCGACACCGAGCATGGTCTGGAAGCCATCGTGAAGGTGGTTTCCGGTGAGGACGCCGAGACTCTGGATCGGGTGTCGGCTGCTTACGGCAGTTTTGCTGCGGCCGGTGTTCATCGTGCTCCCTCGATCAAGGTGGCCGAATCAGCGAAAGTGATCGAGAACACCCAGCGTGATCTGAATATCGCGCTGATGAACGAGCTGGCGATTATCTTCGAGCGCCTCGATATCTCGACAAGGGACGTATTGGCGGCTGCCGGGACCAAATGGAATTTTCTGAAATTCACCCCCGGACTGGTCGGTGGCCACTGTATCGGTGTCGACCCCTATTATCTCACCGCGCGGGCGGAAGCGGCCGGGTATTACCCTGAAGTCATTCTCGCCGGCCGCCGCATCAATGACGGAATGGGCGCCTTCCTGGCGCGCAAGCTTATCAAAATGCTGCTTGCCAGCGACCGGATGTCGGCAAAGGCCCGTATCGGCATCCTGGGCCTGACCTTCAAGGAAAACGTTCCGGATATCCGCAACAGCAAAGTGCCCGACATCGTGACCGAGCTTCGGGAATTCAGCCTGGAGCCACTGATTTTTGATCCCTTTGTCTCCCCTGAACTGGCGGAGGAGGAATTCGGTCTGATCTTGAGCCCGGACGATCAGCTTAAGGATCTCGATGCGCTGATCCTGGCAGTATCGCACCAGAAGTTTCTGGAGAGCGGAAGCGAGAAGCTGACGGATCGAATCAGGCCCGGCGGTATTCTGCTCGATGTGAAGTCGGTCCTGAATGAAGGCAACCTTCGCAGTGATGTTCAGTACTGGGGGCTATAGCTCCCGGGCTTTATTGAGGTCGCAAGTGCGACGGCGTGGATTGCGCTTGAGGCAGGGCCTGCTTGGCGGGGTGGTGGCCGCGCGCCTCTGGCCCGGGCCTGAAGTGCGTTCGTTCGTGATTCAGGCGATCCGGAATGTGACGTTCCCGCCAACTCTGTCAGGCACCGGGATGAAGGGCGCCTGATCGCCCGTCCTGGGGGCTCCTGGCATCCGCTGGACTACACCTGTTTTACCTATACTTTATTGTCACGCGATTTCTGTCAGGTGATGTCTTAACAGATTCGCGCTGTGTATTTGCGTGTGGTCTCATTTTTTCTGTAGCGTAAGTCATTGAAAGAAAGTAGCGATCACCTGTACATGTCGGCCGTGGTGTATTTCTTCATATTCAGTTGCCTCGTAATCCTCTGGCCTACATACTAATGCATCTTTGTTTCCTGAAGGGGGGAGGAAACGATAGTGCTTTTGTCAGTTCCATGAGCGTGGATCTTGTCTCACGACATCTGGGGGTCGGTGACATTTTCCCATATGTCCAGTTAAAGACAGCCGACGGTCGTCCGCGGGCAGCTGCACAGTTCGCGGGGCAGCCTCTGCTGGTTCATCTCTGCGCGACCCGAATCCGGAGATCATCCGACAAGTCCGCGTTGGTCAGTCATTCAGCGTTGGAACCTGGCTGTCTGTCCGGCCTTGTGGAGGCTGCCCGGAAACTTGTGGATTTAGGCGTCAGGCTACTGGTGATTTCGCCTGATGGTGACCAGACGGCGCGCAATGCAATCTGTTCTCAAGGCGGTTCCGAAACCGAGGTCGTGTGGTTGCAGGATCCGATGGGAACTGTCGCAAAGATGTTTAATTCCGACGAGTCCGGCGCAACCTTTCTGCTGAACGAGAATCAGAGAGTGCTTGCCATCTTCGATTCCCGCACTCTGCCCCTGAATGGGGAATCCCTTCTGTCCGCCGCCCGAATGCTCATACCCGAGCGCAGATTTTTCGAGTCAAAGGTTCATGCGCCGGTTTTGCGGGTTCCCGGTGTATTCGATCCCGATTGTTGCCGGAAACTCATCGAAATTTTCGAAAACTCGCCTCACGAAGCCTCGGGATTCAACGAGCAGCGGAACGACGGTGCGCCCGTGGTCTTTGACGACAAGGTCAAGAGGCGTCGCGATTTTGTGGTTGGCGCCGGCACGCCGTTGGCGGAACAAATCCGGGTGATCTATATGCGCCGTCTGATCCCGGAAATAGCGAAAGCCTTTCATTTCGAGGTGAATTCGCACGAGGCCTTCAAGATTGCACGCTATGATTCTGAAGATAAGGGGTTCTTCCTAAGACACCGGGACAATACCAACAGTGCGACGTCCCATCGCCGTTTCGCGGTTTCCATCAACCTGAATGCCGAGGAGCATGAAGGCGGACATCTGGTTTTTCCGGAGTATTGCGAAGCGGGATATCGTCCGGCAACGGGGGAAGCGCTGGTTTTCTGCTGTTCCGTTCTGCACGAAGCGCGCCCGGTCACCCAGGGTCGGCGTTATGTGCAACTTGCGTTCCTCTATTGACGCGTTTCGAGGGTGATGGGGCTGTGGACGGCCAATTCGCCAGGCGAATGTTGGTGCTCAAGAGCTGGGAAGTCATAGTGTCCACTCCTCGCCGGGCAGATTCCGGGGATGCCTGGAGCCTGGGCGCTTTTGCAAGACACAGTGAAAAGCAACCGGATGCCGGATGGCTTGCCACTCGAAGATTTGATCGAAATTAGGACCGCGACACCGTCTCAAAGGCGGACTCTTCCTATCGGGCTATGATATAAATGTCCGAGGGTCTTTAATTGAGCCTTCGATCCGCAACGCCTTTTCGATCATGGGATACAGCGTTCTCTGTCGGATTGGGAAGCGGTTTAACGACGGCATTGCGTGAAGTACAGGGTGTGCGTGTCATGATTTGTCTTGCCGCTGTTGCGGCATCTCGAGATAGCCGGGTTGAAGGTCGATGACCTATAGCAGGTCAATACCCGAAGCTGGCGATGTAACTGCCCGCAGTTCAGGCGGCAGAGCTTCCCATGCGACCGGTTCCGATAAGAACAAGTCGACATTAGCGCCGGCACTCGGCAGCCTGCGGAGTCTGGCTGCCCGCGTGATCGTCGCCGAGCTATGGCTCGGGATCGGCGCCGTGGCCATGACCGCAGCGCTCGGGGACCGGGATTTTGCCGTTGCGATTGCGTTCAGTACGGTTTTTGCGCTGCTTCCGTCGCTGGTGTGGGTTTGCGACCCTGTTGGAAGCACGGCACGTTGTTTGTTGAGTGTCGGGCTGGTGGCGCAGTGCGCGCTTCTTGCGCTGATGAGCCTCCATATCACGGGCCCCGTCACCTATGGAATCTTTGCCTTTTCCCTCGTCCTCCTGGCGCAGATCGCCGGCTTCATTTGCTGGCGGAGTCTGCTGCTCGCAGGCGGTTTTCTGGTTGCTATGGTAATAGCGGCAGGCTACGGGCTTTCCGCCGGGTACGGGGGGGCTGCCGGGAGCTGGATTTCCGGCACCGCCGAGACCATTCCGATCTTCTCCGACGGCACGCTGTTCGCAGACCTGGTGGATGGTCTGCTGCCGCTCTGGCTGCTTGTTCTGGGTGTGCTGCTGCCGATGACCTATCGGGTGGAACGTGCGCTTGACGAGGCGCATTCTTCCCGGCTTGCAGCTCTTCAGGCGATGACCTTCGCTGTGGAGGAGGCGCGCGCCAATGAGCTTGGAAAACGGCCCTCGGCCCACAGCGCGGCGGCGGCCTTGAATTTGCGCCGGGCTGTGATGAGTGCCGGTCTTGAGAGTGAAGGTCTAGATACTGAAAACCAGGTTAGCAAATCGGGGATAGCGCTGTCCCTGCCAGGCGATGCGGAAATGAAACGTTATCTGATGCGGACACGGGATCGAGGCTGTTTGTCAGAAAGCGAACCCGGGGAAAGCCGTGGGGTGTCGCATCCGGACAATCCGGTGCACCGGCAGCATCGGATGCTCGCACGCCGGCTTGAAACGCGCGACTTTCTTTGACGCCCAGGTGCGCTTTGCGTCCTGGATCACCAGGCACCGGGTGAGCACCCGCAGGATTTCCATCAGTAGGATCAACCGGGCAGTAGGATCAACCGGGGTGTCTGCAGTGTTCCATTCACGAGGTGCTGTGTCTTGCAGGTGTGTTGCGTCAGAGGGCGGGACAGCCTTGGTGTTTCGTCACGCGGCGGTGAAGGCGGAGGGATCTCACAAACGCACGAAACGAGAGGAAACCGGCACTTGAAGCCGGAGAAGGATTTCCATGAGTGAGAGGCTTGAGACCGATATCTGCGTAATCGGTGGCGGCTCGGGAGGCCTGTCTGTGGCCGCCGGAGCGGTTCAGATGGGCGCCAGGGTGGTCCTGGTCGAAAAGGGCGAAATGGGGGGCGATTGTCTGAACTATGGCTGTGTCCCGTCCAAGTCGATCATTGCCGCGGGCCATGTTGCGGACGTGATACGCCGTGGCGGACGCTTCGGTGTAAACGGTATGGAACCGACCGTCGACTTCTTGCGGGTCCGGGAGCACATTCGGGAGGTCATTGCCGGGATCGCGCCGCAGGATTCGGTCGCACGTTTCGAGGGACTGGGGGTGCGGGTGATACAGGACACCGCGGTTTTTACGGGCCCGCGCGAAGTGAGAGCCGGCGGAACGACGGTTCACGCCAAACGCTTTGTCATCGCAACCGGATCGACGGCGGCGGTTCCGCCCATTGACGGTATTCACGATGTCCCTTTTCTGACCAATGAAAGCATTTTCGAGCTCGGCGAGCGGCCTGAACATCTGATCGTGATCGGTGGCGGGCCGATCGGTTCGGAGCTTGCGCAGGCTCACAGGCGTCTCGGGGCGAAAGTCACGTTGCTGGAGATGTTTCGGGTTCTGGGAAAGGACGATCCCGAGGTGACCGTGTTTGCCCGGCGCCGTATGGTCGAGGATGGTGTCGAAATTCGCGAAGGCATCAAGATCTCATCGGTTTCAAAGACCGGGAACGGGATCAGCGTTGAAATCGAGGATAGGGGAACAAGGCTGAAGATCGAGGGGTCGCATCTGCTGGTGGCGGCCGGACGCCAGGTCAATGTCGAGGGATTGGGCCTGAAGGCGGCCGGTGTGGCTTATTCGCCGAGCGGCATCGAAGTCGATGCCCGGCTCCGGACGAGCAACAAGCGTATTTTTGCCATCGGCGATGTCGCAGGCGGTCTCCAGTTCACGCATGTCGCTGGATATCACGCCGGGATCGTGATCCGGAACGCCCTCTTCAGACTGCCGGCGAAGGCCTCGAACGATTTTGTCCCCTGGGTCACCTTCACCGATCCCGAAATTGCTCACATCGGTTTGACTGAAGAACAGGCGAAGGAGCGTCACGGTGGGAAGATCAGAGTTCTACGCTGGTCTTTCGAGGAGAACGATAGAGCGCGGGCGGAGCGGGAAACCGAGGGACTGATCAAAATCGTCGTCGGCAAGCGCGGTAAGATTCTCGGTGCCTCGATCGGTGGACCGAAAGCCGGCGAGTTGCTCCAGCCATGGGTGCTTGCGATCAGCCAGGGGCTCAAGATCGGTGCCATGGCCAACATGATCGCACCCTATCCGACACTGGGTGAAGTCAGTAAACGCGCGGCGGGCAGTTACTACACCGATGCCTTGTTCGGTGAGCGCACCCGCAAGATTGTCCGCTTCTTGCTGAAATTCGGATAACGGGTGCAACAATGCATCCATTCGCAATAATTTTAACCTTTCCAAAGCCGTTGCCCTAGTATTGTCAAATTTACAAAGGTATATCAGATGGTAAGCGCGGTTATAGATACCGCGACGTCCAATTTGAAAAGGGGCGGTTGCCGTGCGTGATGCGTTCAGTCAGAAAAGTCGAAACCGGCGAGGCTTCACCGGTTTTCTTGCCGGCATTACGATAGCGGTTCTGACGGCGGTTTCATGGAGCGCCAGTCAGGCCGAGCAGATCAATTTCTTTCGTATCGGCACCGGTTCGACAAGCGGAACCTATTTTCCGATCGGCGGGATCCTGGCCAATGCGATCAGCAATCCCCCGGGTAGCCGGGCCTGCAATCGGGGCGGAAGCTGCGGCGTACCCGGCCTGATCGCAGTGGCGCAATCGACCGAAGGATCCGTCGCCAATGTCCAGCAACTGGCCGACGGCAGCCTCGATTCCGGTTTCAGCCAGGCCGATATCGCCTTCTGGGCTTACCAGGGGGAAGGCATTTTCAAGCAAAAGGGCGCCATGCCCGGTTTGCGGGCGATTGCCAATCTCTTTCCTGAATCCGTTCATCTGGTGGTGCGCAGGAACAGCGGTATTCGCTCCGTGAAGGACTTGAAGGGACAGCGGGTGTCACTCGACCGCGAAGGCTCGGGCAGCCGGGTCGACGCGCTGCTGATCCTCAAGGCTTACGGCATCGGCGATGACGACTACGAAGCGGTTTCCGTCTCGCCCGGAACTTCCGCCGATATGCTGCGTGCGGGTGAGCTCGACGGCTTTTTTATCGTCGCCGGAACACCGGCCAACGCAGTGAGCTTCCTGGCTGTGGACTCGCTGGTGACGCTGGTGCCGATTGTCGGCCCGGAGGCAACGGAGCTGCGGCAGACCTATCCTTTTTTCGCCGAGGAAACGGTTCCCGCAGGGACTTACTTCAATGTGCCGGCAACGAAAACCCTGTCCGTCGGTGCCCAGTGGCTGGTGACAGAAGCCGCCGATCCCGAATTGATCTATCAGATCACAAAGGCACTGTGGCACGAGAACACCCGCGCCATGCTGGAGAGAGGTCATCCCAAAGGCAGTCTCATAACTCTGCAAACGGCGATCAGCGGCCTTGGCGTGCCCCTGCATGAAGGTGCCCGGCGCTATTACAGGGAAGTCGACTTGATCGATTAGCGGCGGGTCTTCCGACGACAATGGCGACAGCCTGTGCCGTTACCGCAAGAGAGCGCGGCCGCTACAGATCCAATTTCCAGGGTTCCGCGTGAGCGGCTTCGATCCATTCCTGCATTTCCGGCCGGGACATAACGGCATTCCGGTACGCACTGCAGACCGGGTCCAGAGTGACATCGTAAGTGACGAAGCGGGAAACCACCGGTGCATAGAAGGCGTCGGCAATGCAGAACTTTCCAAACAGAAATTCGCCACCTGATCCGAAGCGCTCGCGGCAGTTACGCCAGATAGCGGTAATCCGTTCCACGTCCTGACCCGTTGCCTCCGACAGCTGGTGCCCGGGATGATGCGAGCAAACATCCATCGAGCACTCGCTGCGCAGCGACGCAAAGCCGCTGTGCATCTCGGCGCTGACCGCGCGTGCGGTGGCGCGGGCAAAGACGTCTTCTGGCCAAAGCCCGGCTTCCGGAAAACGTTCCGCCAGATACTCCGCGATTGCCAGACTATCCCAGATCGGGCCGTCAGCAGTCTTCAGAACGGGAACTTTACCCGCTGCCGAAGCCTTGAGGATCCGTTCTTTGGAATCATTTTGACGCAGGGGAATGATGATCTCGTTGAAGGTTGCGCCGCAGAGCTTCAGCGGCAACCAACCGCGCAGAGACCAGGAGGAGTAGGCTTTGTTGCCAAGGACGATGGTGAACTCTGGCATAGTGTCTTTCCCTTTTTTGCGCGGCTTCCGGCTTGTGGTCACGGCTGACCTCGGTTACCCATGCTGTGCGTCCATTGTTTAGCTTTCGTGCCGCCAACGGCAAACAGGAAAAGTAATCGCATGACGAAATATCTCGCCACCCGCGCCAATGCGCAAACCCTTCCTATTCATCTTGTGACCAAGGAAGACCTGCAAGGCTGGTTGACGCAGCAGCCGGTAGCGCTCCAGCGCTGGATCGCAGCGTCGGACTTCGAGGCTGAGCCGGGCTGCTATACGCTTTTGCCGGATGCGGACAGGGGTGTGGGCGGTGTTCTGGTCGGGGTCGACAGGGCCGAGATGCTCTGGTCCTGTGCCGCATTGCCAGCCGGTCTGCCGATCGGGCGCTACAGCGTCGAGAGCGCACTGAATGCGGATGACGCATCGGCTGTGGCGCTGGGGTGGCTGCTTGGAACCTATCGCTTCGACCGTTACAGGAAGTTCGACCGGGATTTTGCGTCTCTGGTCTGGCCGAAGGATGCCGATCGGGCGACCGTCACCGGCACCGCAGAAGGGATCTTCCTGACCCGGGATCTGATCAACACGCCGGCCGAGGACATGGGGCCCGCGGAACTGGCGGAGGCGGCCAGGGCCCTGGCGAAGGCACACAAGGCAAAGTTCGAGGTCATCGTCGGCAACGATCTGTTGAAGAAAAATTATCCGTCGATTTATGCGGTGGGACGGGCGGCTGAAAAGGCGCCGCGCCTGATCGACTTCAAGTGGGGCAGCAAGGGCCCCCGGATCACACTGGTCGGCAAGGGGGTGTGCTTCGACAGCGGCGGGCTCGATCTGAAGCCCGCAGGCGGCATGAAGCTGATGAAAAAGGACATGGGCGGGTCCGCGCAGGTGCTGGGTCTAGCGGCCATGATTATGGCCGCCAAGCTTCCCGTTCGTCTGCGGGTTCTGATCCCGGCAGTGGAGAACGCGGTTTCCGGCAATGCTTTCCGGCCGCTGGACGTGCTGAACACCCGCAAGGGACTGACGGTCGAGGTCGGCAATACGGACGCTGAGGGACGTCTTGTTCTCAGTGATGCGCTGTACGAGGCAGACAGTGAATCGCCGGATCTGCTGATCGATTTTGCCACGTTGACCGGCGCGGCGCGCGTTGCCCTGGGAACCGACCTTCCGGCGATGTTCAGCAACAGTGATGAAATCGCGGCCACGCTGCTGCGGCACGGCGAAGCCGAGGGCGACCCGCTGTGGCGCCTGCCACTGCATCAGCCCTACCGCAGGCAGCTCGAGAGCAAGGTCGCGGATCTCAGCAACATTTCCAACGCGCCATTCGGCGGCGCGATTACCGCTGCCCTGTTCCTCGAGTATTTCGTTGCGCCAACGACACCCTGGGTTCACATCGATCTGATGGCCTGGAACGTCGCCGGCCGTCCCGGCCGCCCGGAAGGCGGGGAGGCGATGGGCGTGCGCGCTGTCTTCAGCACCATCCGGGAGTTCATTGCCAGATCTTAGAGACTGCGTCTCGAAATACGCCGCCAGAGCAAGCAACAGCTTGCTTTCACGTTCCGCCTCGTAAAGACTTGTTGCGCTTGCGTAACGAGTTCAGACGATTTGGCGCTTGAGGACAGGGCGAAAGGGGCCGTGCGGTGAAGTTGGAACCGAACGATGTGCTGAAGCTGTGGCGCAGCGTCATGGTCACGGCGTTGCGCAACGATCTGCCTGACCTGACTGCGCGGCAGTTTGCCTTGCTGCTACAGGTTTACACCACGCCGCAGCCGCATACGGTGCGCGGTATAGCGAAGGAACTGAACATGTCCAAACCCGCAGTCACACGGGCTTTGGACCGTCTGGAGAAACTCGATCTCCTGCGCCGCAAGGTCGACGAGAGCGATCGCCGTTCGATCCTGGTTCAACGCAGCATCGTCGGCTCGGTGTTTCTTCGGGACTTTGCCGACATGGCCAGCAAACAGGCCCTCGAACTTTAGAGTCGGATCGATTTTAACTGAATCAATTGGAACCGGTCGTAATCCAGGGTTTCTCTCAATAACCGCGTTCGAAATCAACGACGTTTTCAAGAGCTTCGCCTCTGCCCAGTCGTCTGATGCTCTCTGCGATCGATTCCGCGGCGGTTGTGGGCAGGGTGATGCTGGCGGCATGTGGTGTAATCAGCACTTTGGGGTGATCCCACAAGGCACTGCTCTCGGGCAGAGGCTCCTGGGGAAAGACATCGAGCGTTGCGGCGGATAGCTGACCGCTGTTCAGGGCCGCCAGAATGTCGTCCGGTATCATATGCTCGCCGCGCCCGACGTTGATCAGACAGGCACCCCGGGGCAGCAAAGACAGGGTTTCGCTATTGAGGATGCCCCTGGTTTCCGTCGTGAGGGGCAGCAGGCAAACCAGAATTTCACTGCGTTCCAGAAAGGGTCGTAAACCGTCCTTGCCGAAATAACTGGTGACGCCGGCCTGCTTTTTCTCGTTTCGGCTCCAGCCGGCGACATCAAACCCCAGATATGTAAGCTTCTCGGCGGCGTCGGAGCCCAGAACGCCCAGGCCCAGGATGCCGACCTTGCGCTGCCACGACAGCGGCGTGACGTGCTGTTCCCATATCTTCTGGCGCTGCTGCAGTTCGTAGTCGTGGACCCGGCGGTGATGCCGCAGGACCGACATCACGACGAATTCGGTCATGCCCAGGGTCAGGCTTTGATCCACCATGCGCACTACGGGCACCTGTTTGGGAAGATCGGGATCCGATGCCAGATGGTCGATGCCGGCGCCGAGAGAGAAAATTGCCTTGAGGTTCGGCAGTTTGGCGAGCTCGCCTCGTGCCGGATTCCAGACCAGGGCAAATTCGATTTCCGACGGATCGCCGACCGCCGGCCATACGCGAAATTCGAGATCGGGAAGCTGTGCGGTCAACGCGTCACGCCAGATATCCGCGCGGTCTACATCCGATTTGAAAAGCAACGTCATAAAATCCCCATCACAGAAAGAAACCTACATCGAAACGACGCCGCTCTCGACGGTTTCCAGGTCGAAAGCGGCTTTTATCAATGCCTGTGTATAGGGGTTTTGGGGCGCATTAAAGATCTGTTCTGCCGTGCCCTGCTCGACAACGACGCCTTCGCGCATGACCATGACCTCATCGGCCAGGGCGCGCACCACCTTCAGGTCATGGCTGATGAAGAGATAGGCGAGATTGTGTCTGGCCTGCAGGTCACGCAATAGATCGACGATCTGCGCCTGAACTGACATATCGAGTGCCGAGGTGGGTTCGTCGAGCACCACGAAGTCCGGCTTCAGGACCATCGCTCTGGCGATGGCGACGCGCTGGCGCTGACCGCCGGAGAATTCGTGCGGATAGCGGTGACGGCTTTCGGGATCCAGGCCGACCTCGCGCAGCGCATCGACGATCAGCTGTTCGCGTTCCTGTTCATTGCCGCCGAGGTCATGGATCTTCAGGCCCTCCTCGATGATCTGACCGATCGACAGACGCGGGCTGAGCGAGCCGAAGGGGTCCTGGAACACGACCTGCATCTCCCGGCGCAGGGGGCGGAGCTCGCGCGAGCCCAGACCCTGTATCGACTGGCCGTTGAAGGTGATGTTGCCGTTGCTTCCGACCAGACGTAAAAGCGCCATGCCGAGGGTGGTCTTTCCGGAGCCGCTTTCGCCGACCACGCCGATCGTATGGCCCGCGCGCACCGAGAGCGAAATGCCGTCGACGGCGCGGATGTAATCGACCGTCCGCTTGAACAGGCCCTTTCTGATCGGGAAATGGACCTTGATGTCTTCGCCGGACATGACCACCGGTGCTGAAAGGTCGGCAGGCAGCGGGTCGCCCTTGGGTTCGGCGGCAAGAAGCTTGCGGGTGTATTCGTGTTGCGGTGACGTGAATATCTTGTCGGGCGTTCCGGTCTCGACAATCTCGCCCTGGGTCATGACACAGATCTCATCCGCCATCTTGCGCACGATGCCCAGATCATGGGTGATCAACAGCAGCGCCATGCCGAACTTCTGCTGGAGATCCTTGAGCAGTTTCAGGATCTGCGCCTGAATGGTGACGTCGAGCGCCGTGGTCGGTTCGTCGGCGATCAGAAGGTCCGGCTCGTTGGCCAGGGCCATGGCGATCATTACCCGCTGACGCTGACCGCCGGAGAGTTCATGCGGATAGGCGTTCAGACGGCTCTCGGCATCACGGATACCGACCAGATCCAGAAGTTCGAGGGTTCGCTCGCGCGCCGCCGATTTGCCCATGCCTTTGTGGAGAAACAGCGTTTCGTTGATCTGCTTTTCCACCGTGTGCAGGGGATTGAGTGAGGTCATCGGTTCCTGAAAGATCATTGAAATCTTATTGCCGCGGACGCGCCTCAGAGCGCGCTTGTCGGCGCCGATCAGCTCCTCTCCCCGGAACTTCACCGAGCTTCCGGCCGGGTGGCGGGCGAGGGGATAGGGCAGCAGTTGCAGGATCGACAGCGCCGTGACCGACTTACCGGATCCGCTCTCACCCACCAGAGCCAGGGTTTTGCCTTTTTCGATATCGAAGGAGGTCCCGCGAACTGCGGCCACACTGCCGCCGGGACCGTTGAACTCGACGCCCAGATTCTTTACCGAGAGCAGAGATGTCATTCGGCAATCTCCTTGGCTGCCTGTCCGGCAGGTTCGCTGGTTTCCGCGGGCACCGGATCGCCGGCAAAGAGTTTGCGGGGATCGAAGGCGTCGCGCACGGCCTCGCCAACGAACACCAGCAGGCTCAGCATGATGGCGATCGAGAAGAACCCCGTCAGCCCAAGCCAGGGCGCCTGAATGTTGGCCTTGCCCTGGGCCAGAAGTTCGCCCAGTGAGGCGGAGCCGGCCGGCAGCCCGAAACCGATGAAATCCAGCGCTGTCAGGGTTGTGATGCCCCCCGTCAGAATGAATGGGAGAAAGGTCAGGGTTGCGACCATGGCGTTGGGCAGGACGTGCCGGTACATGATCGCCGGATTGCTGGCGCCGAGGGCACGTGCCGCCCGGACATAGTCGAAGTTTCGCGCGCGGAGGAATTCCGCGCGGACGACGCCGACGAAGCCCATCCAGCTGAACAGCAGCATGATTCCGAGCAGCCACCAGAAATTGGGTTCAATGACGCTGGCGAGGATAATCAGAAGATACAGGGTCGGCAGGCCGGACCAGATCTCGATGAAGCGCTGGAACAGAAGATCGGTCCAGCCGCCGAAGTAGCCCTGAACGGCACCGGCAGCAACGCCGATGACCGCGGATATTCCCGTCAATGCAAGGCCGAACAGGACCGATATTCGAAAGCCGTAAATCAGGCGGGCAACAACGTCGCGGGCCTGATCGTCGGTGCCGAGCCAGTGCTCGGCATTCGGCGGTGAAGGTGCGGGCTGCGGCAGATCCCAGGCAAAGGTACGGTGGTTGTAGCGAATGACCGGCCAGATCATCCAGCCTCGGTCGTTAATCAGGTCCTGCAGATAGGGGTCCTTGAACTCCGCTTCCGTTTCGAAGGTGCCGCCGAAGGTGGTTTCGGGATAGGCCTTGAAGATCGGGGCGTACAGGCCGCCGTCAAAATACACCAGGAAGGGACGGTCGTTGGCGACGAACTCGGCCAGAAGGCTGACCAGAAACAACCCAAGGAAAATCCACAGTGACCAGAACCCGCGCCGGTTGGCAGAGAAGTTGTACCAGCGCCGCCGGTTCATCGGGGAAATCTTGAGGCCGAGAAAAGTCGGATGAGAAAATGCGGTTGATGTTGCCATCGTCACACCTCCTGCGACTCAAAGTCGATCCTGGGATCGATGACCGTATACATGACGTCGCCGACGATGTTCATCACCAGACCCAGGAGGGAGAAAAAAAACAGGGTGCCGAAGATGATCGGATAATCGCGGTTGATGACCGCCTCGAAACCCAGAAGTCCCAACCCATCGAGCGAGAAGATAACCTCGATCAACAGCGAGCTGGTGAAAAGGATCGAGATGAAGGCGCTGGGAAAACCGGCGATGACGATCAGCATACCATTGCGAAAGATATGCCCGTAGAGCACCTGCTGCTCGCTCAGACCTTTGGCCCGTGCCGTGGTCACATACTGCTGCTGAATCTGATCAAGAAAGGAATTCTTGGTCAGCATGGTCAGAGTGGCGAAGCCGCCGATGGTCATGGCCGTAACAGGCAGGACCATGTGCCAGAGATAGTCGCCGACCTTGCCCGGTAAATTCAGCTCGTCCCAGTTCTCGGACGTCAGTCCCCTGAGCGGAAACCAGTCGAGATAGGTGCCGCCGGAAAAGACGATTATCAGGAAGATCGCGAAGAGGAAGGACGGGATGGCGAAACCGACGATGACCAGCGCGCTGGTCCAGAGATCGAAGTTGGAGCCGTCCCGCACCGCCTTGGTAACGCCCAGTGGGATCGAGATCAGGTAGACCAGCAACGTGGTCCAGAGACCAAGCGATATGGAGACCGGCAATTTTTCGATAACCAGGTCCACGACATCGCGGCCTCGGAAGAAACTCTCCCCGAAATCGAAAACCAGGTAATTGCCGATCATCAGCAGGAAGCGCTCAACGGGTGGTTTGTCGAGCCCGTACTGGCGTTCCAGTTCGGCGATGAACGCGGGATCCAGGCCCTGGGCTCCCCGGTAGCGGCTGTCGCCACTGCTCTGGCTCGCGACGGACTGCTGCTGGCTTCCGGAGGTAAGTTCCCCGCTTCCGCGCGTCACGCGGCTGGTGGCATCCACACCTTGTCCGGTCAATTCACCGATGACCTGTTCCACCGGACCGCCCGGCGCAAGCTGGATCACGGCAAAATTGATGATCATGATGCCCAGAAGCGTTGGGATAATCAGCAACAGTCGTCGGGTGATATAGGCGATCATTGTCTTCCTGCTCCCGGCCGCTTGCGATGTACAACGATCTCAGGCGCAGGCCAGGCATTCGGCACGCCTGCCTGATAACGAAAGCTTGCGGGGAAAGCTGTCATTGTCCGCTCGCAACCTCGTCCGGTTGGCCTGGCAGGTTTTTCCGGCGATCCCGAAGCGATGCTTCTTTTTCTTTATCGATCCACCAGTCGAGAACGTTGGGCCCCTTGAGTGGCGTGATTTCCGGACGCCCGAATTTGTCCCAGAAGAGAATGCGGTCGAAGGGGGCGATCAGTTGTGGAATGACGTAGTGACCCCAGAGGAGAACCCGGTCGAGGGCCCTGGTTCGCTGGACCAGACTCTCCCGGTCCGGAGCCGAGATCACCAGTTCGATCAGTTCGTCGATTACCGGATCCTTGATGCCCGCGATATTTCGGCTGTCCGGCTGGTCCGCGGCGGCGCTGCTCCAGCCGTCGCGTTGTTCGTTGCCCGGCGATAACGACTGGGCGTTGTTGTAGATCATCATGTCGAAATCGCGGGCGCGCAGCCGGTTGATGTATTGCGAGGTGTCGACAAGACGCGGACGGACGCGGATGCCCAGGCGCTCAAGGTTATGAAAGAAGGGGAGCAGAACGCGTTCCTGCGCCTGTTGCACATAGAGGAACTCGAAACGGAACTCTTCCCCGCTCTTTTCATTGACCAGTTTCAGATCCCGGACGACCCATCCGGCTTCGGCGAGCAGCTCGAAGGCCCTGGTCAGATTCGCGCGAGGCCATCCCGATCCGTCGGTTGTTGGTGGCGTGTAAGGGGTAGTGAAAACCTCGTCCGGAATCCGCCCGCGATACTGCTCCAGAATTTTGAGCTCTTGCCCGGTGGGCAGCCCGCTAGCGGCTAGCTCGGTCGGTGCGAAGAAGCTGTTGGGCTGCTCGTATTGACCGTAGTAGACAGTCTTGTTGGTCCACTGAAAGTCGAAGGCGTAAGCAAGGGCCTGCCGGACTTTTGGGTCCTTTAACAGCGGGCGGCGTGTGTTCATGTAGAAGGCCTGCATGCCGCCGGAGCTTTTGTTGAGAGTCCGCTCCCTGATCAGCAGGCCCCGCTCGACCGTTGGTATTTCGAAAGCCGTTGCCCATTCCTTGGCCGAGTACTCCTCGAAATAGTCGATCAGTCCGGCTTTCAGTGCCTGGCGGACAATTGTGCTGTCCCGGAAGTAGTCGTAGCGGATCGTATCGTAGTTGTTACTGCCCAGACGAGTCGGGATGTTTTCGCCCCAGTAGTCTTTTACCCGTTGGAGCGTGACGAAGCGCCCGGGCTCGAAGGCGGCCACCTTGTAAGGGCCGCTGCCCATTGGCGGCTCCAGGGTTGCGGCTCCAAAATTCCGATCCTTCCAATAGTGCTTCGGCAGGATCGGCAGTTCCCCGACGATCAGTGGAAGTTCACGGTTCTCGTTTCCGGAGAAGGTGAATTTCACGCTGCGTTCGCCGATTTTCTCCGCCTTTTCGACGCTCTGATAGTAATAGCGGTAAAGCGGCCGCCCTTCCTTGCGCAGAATATCGAGCGAAAAGATCACATCTTCGACTGTTACCGGGGTTCCGTCGTGCCATCTCGCTTCGGGGCGAAGATGAAAGATGATCCATGACCTGTCTTCCGGCCACTCCATGCTTTCGGCCAGCAGACCATACTTGGTGAAGGGTTCGTCGTCGCTCGATGTCAGCAGGGTTTCGATGCTGGAGGTCGGGCCGGCTGTACCTTTTGCGTTCAAGGTGTTGAAAGTATCGAAGGTGCCGGTCAGCGAGAGCCGGATCCCGCCACCCTTCGGTGCGTCGGGATTGACGTAGTCAAAATGTCGGAATTCCGCGGGATATTTCGGCGCGCCGTGCATAGCGATGGCGTGGGATTTGTGGCTCGCCGGAGACAGCGTTTCCTGAGCGACCATTACGGTCGGCACTGCGGGCAATTGTTCAGCCTGCACCGGGACAAAAAGAGATGCCGAGGAAAAGCAGAAAGCTGCTACGGAAAGCGGTGCAAGGATTCGGCGCATGGACACCAGCAAATGACAGTCGGCGACGGCTGTAAAGCAATTTAAGCTTTTCAGCGCTTTACGCAAGCCGACTTCACGTAATTGTTGCGGGTCATTATTGTGAGGGGCGCCGAAATTCCACGACTTCCAGAGATCTCCGGCGTTGTACTTGAGCTTTGGATCAGGCGCCTGAGAGACACTTCAGGGCTTCCGCGTGGCAGGCAGGGTCGCCGGCCGCAACGACACGGCCGTCGGACTTCAGAGTCAGCGTCTTGCCGTTCCAGTCGGTGATGACACCGCCTGCGCCCTTGATGACGGCAGCGAGCGCCATGTAGTCGTAGGTGCCGAGGCCGGCTTCGATGACGACATCGGTGAAACCGCTGGAAAGCAGCCCGTAGCTGTAGCAGTCGCCGCCGTATTGGGTCAGCTTGGCTGCCTTGCGAACCCGCTCGAAAGCTTCCTCGTTACCGCCTTCGAACATCTCCGGCGAGGTGCTGGCAAGAGCAGCCCGATCGAGAGCAGGACAGGCGCGGGTTCGGACTTCGGTCGTGCCCTTCGCGTCGGTAAAGGTCGTGGTGCGGCCGCTGGCGCCGATCCAGCGTTCGTTCAGCATCGGCATGTCGATGACGCCGAGGATCGGCTGACCGCGATACAACAGGGCAATCAGAGTGCCGAACAAAGGGTTGCCGGTGATGAAGCGTTTGGTGCCGTCGATCGGGTCGAGGACCCAGACGTAGTCGGAGCCGGGATTGGTCGCCGCCTGTTCTTCGCCGATTACGCCGTGGTCGGGAACCCGCCTGGCCAGGAGATCGCGCAGGGCTGCTTCGGTTTCCCGGTCGGCAATGGTGACCGGGCTTTGGTCGGCTTTGTCATCGACCGTGACGGTCTGGCGGAAGTAGCGCCGGATAACGGTTGCGGACGCTTCGGCCAGCGACTCGGCCAGTGCGATGAACGTCTGCGGGCAACTTTGGCTGGGGGAATTTTCCGACATGGCTGACCTCGGTTTTCGATGAACTCTGGTGCGGATCATATGGTTAGATCAGATTCACTGGACCGGCGGATTGCCTGCGGCGATTCCATCTGAACCGGATCTGATCTATGGCGCTCCGGTGCCCGGCAAATGAAAAGGCGGCGTTGACCGCCGCCTTTGCTGTTCTGTGCTCTGGTGTTCAGTCCGGCGCTTACTGTGGAAGCGGTGCCGGGCTATCGCTGTGGCTGCGCAGGAAGGCGATGATATCCGCCCGATCCTGAACCTTCTTGAGGCCGGCGAAGGACATCTTCGTTCCGGGTGCAAAATTCTTTGGGGATGCCAGGAATGCGTTCAGCGATTCGTAATCCCAGGTTTCTCCCGACATGTCGCTCAAGGTGCCCGAATAGCTGAAGCCATCGTGGCCGGCGCGGGACGCCATGACCACATTCCAGAGATTGGGACCGACCTTGTTGGCGCCACCATTTTCGAAGCTATGGCAGGCAGTACACTTCTTGCTCAGCTTCTGACCCGAGGCAACGTCAGCGGACGCAAGCAGTGGAGAAACAGGTTCGAGCGAAGGAGCTTCCGCCGTACTTGCCGTCTGCGTTTCGCCTGCACCTTCGACTTCAATCTTGTAGGCGTGTTCGGTTGAATGCCCCTTATGGAACAGCTGCTCGGCAATAAAGCCGGCTGTCATAGCAATCACGCCAGCTGTCAGGACGGCGGCACCAATTTTATTCATCTCAAGAGAGGACATGCTTCAACTCGCTTAGATCGCACAATTTCGCGGACAATAGCGTCCGGCTCACAGGCATTCAATAGCCCCGTTGCAAATGCGGCAAATCATCGCTGTTTCGATTTCGCCGGCATCTGCGCGGAAAACTCCAGGCAAGCCTCGCTTACGTGGTTTTCAGGTGCCTGGCAAACCTGATTCGGACCCGAACCCGCCTTTATCTGGCTTACAGCCCGGCCGCGCGGCACTGTAATCTGCCACTTGAATACTGCGATAGGGTAAATTTGCAGGACATTTCCTGCGAATATGCTGGCTTTCGTTAGTGCCGGTAAACTTTCGAACAGCACCCGGGGCAGAGCCACCTAGCGAAGACCGGCAGGCAGGGTTTTTCCAGGGCTTTTGGGGCGGGATTCGCCAGGACATACTGCGCTCAGGGCGGATGCCGGCGGCAAAAAGCTGTTTCGTTCCTGTCGCGGGGGACTATGCTGCGCCTCTCTGACCGTGTTCGATCTTCAAAGAGACCTTTGAGCCATGTCGCTGCCTATAAATCCCATCGTGGTGATTCCTTCCAGGATGGCGTCCACGCGCCTGCCCAACAAACCACTGGCGATGATTCATGGTGAAGCGATGATCGTGCATTGCTGGCGCCGGGCGATGGAGGCCGACATCGGGCCCGTCATCGTGGCCTGTGCCGAGCAGGAGGTTATCGATGCCGTAACGGCGGCAGGCGGTCGCGCCGTCAAGACCGATCCATCGCATCCTTCGGGGTCGGACCGGATTTTCGAGGCGCTGCAGCTGATCGACCCCGACGGGGCTCATGATGCGGTGATCAATGTTCAGGGCGACCTTCCGACCATTGAGCCGGAGGTGGTAAGGGCGGTTTTTCAACCGCTTGAAGATCCTGACGTCGATATCGCGACGCTTGCGGTGCGGATCAGCGATCCTGATGAACGGGTGGCGCCCAGCGTGGTCAAGGTTGCGGCGGCATTCGCGCCCGGGCGCGATATTGCGAGAGCGCTTTATTTCAGCCGTGCGCCGATCCCCTGGGACGGCGGCAATGAAAACCTGCCGCTGTACCACCATATCGGGCTTTACGGTTTCCGGCGCGCGGCCCTGGCACGCTTTGTATCCCTGCCGAGCTCAATCCTGGAAGAGCGCGAGCACCTGGAACAGTTGCGTGCGCTGGAGGCGGGGATGAGGATCGATGTGGCGCGCGTTGACACTGTTCCGCTCGGCGTCGATACTCCCGCCGATCTGGCGCGGGCCCGCGAACTGCTTGCGCCGGGAAAGACTTAGTTCTTCTTCGGGTTGTGGCCGCTCATCCAGTCGGATCAGCCTGCATTCCGGTGCGAATAATTGAGTAATTCCGGCGTGTTTCGTGATCTCAGAGGCGGAGATGCCCCTGTCTGCGGCTATCGGCGCCAGCCGTAACCCTGACCCAATTTTGGACCAAGAGATGACCAAGGCAGATACCCCACATCGCGTGATCGCTTTCCAGGGCGTCCATGGCGCCTATTCGGACAAGGCCTGCCGTGCCGTGTTCCCCGAACTCGAGACTCTGCCCTGCGCATCCTTCGAAGATACCTTTGCCGCCGTACATGCCGGCAAGGCCCAACTGGCCATGATCCCGGTCGAGAATTCCAGCGCCGGACGGGTGGCGGACATTCATCATCTCCTGCCGACCTCGGGTCTGCATATCATCGGCGAGCATTTCCAGAAGGTCGATCATCAGTTGCTCGCCCCGAAAGGCGCGACGCTGGAGAGCATCAAACAGGTCCACAGCCACGTTCAGGCCCTTGCTCAGGTGCGTAATTTTCTGCGTGAGGCGGGCATCGAGCCGGTATCCCATGCCGATACGGCGGGCGGCGCCGCCTATGTGGCCAAGCTCAACGATCCGAGCCAGGGGGCCATCGCTTCGGATCTGGCCGCCGAGATTTATGGTCTGGATATCATCAGAAGCGATGTTCACGATCTGGATCACAACACGACGCGTTTCATTATCATGGCGGAAGAGCCGCTTGACCCGGACCCCAACAACGGTCCGGTGGTGACGACGTTCGTTTTCAGGGTTCGTTCGGTTCCGGCGGCTCTCTACAAGGGACTTGGCGGCTTTGCGACCAACGGCGTCAACATCACCAAACTTGAAAGCTACATTATCGACGGCGGTTTCACAGTGGCCCAGTTCTATGCCGATATCGAGGGGCACCCGGACGAGCGCTCGGTCCGCCTGGCGCTTGAAGAACTCAGCTTCTTTTCCAAGGAAGTGAAGATCCTGGGCGTCTATCCGGCCAACGCTTTTCGTCGCGGGCTCAAATAAGGCGCGGGCCCGGCCAGTCTGAAAGAATTCGTCCGGGTTTCAGCTTTCGTTTTGTTCCGCCAGCCAGTCCTCGATCAGCAGGCGGGCGATGGAATCGCGCCGGGGCAGACGAAAGCTTTCATTCTCGGGTGAGTTGATCATCTCTTCACGCGTATACCAGCGGGCGCTTTCCAGCTCCCGCTCGTCGAGCTTGATCGCCGTGGTGAGCGCGCGGGCCGAAAAGCCCAGCATGATCGAAGAGGGAAACGGCCAGGGCTGGGATGAGCGATATTTCACCTGGTCGACTTTCAGACCCACTTCCTCGAAGACTTCGCGTATGACAGCTTCTTCCAGACTTTCACCGGGTTCGACAAATCCAGCCAGGACCGAATGCATACCCGGCGGCCACATCGCCTGCCGCCCGACGAGGCAGCGGTCGCCGTCGTGGACCAGCATGATGACGGCAGGGTCGCTGCGGGGGAAATGCGACGTGCCGCAATCAGGATTGCTGCAGGTTCGCACATGACCGGCCCGGGTGCTGCGGGTCTGGTGGCCGCAGCGGCCACAGAAGGCATGGGTCTTGTGCCAGTGCATCAGACCGCGCGCATAGGCGAGGATCGAACCCTCGTCCCTGGGCAGCAAGGGGCCGATTTCGCGCAGATCGACAAACTCGCCAGTGGGCTTCAGTTGCGGGTGCTGTCCGGGATCTTCCAGCCCTGAAAGGTCCAGTGCAACGTGAACCTCGCCGTTTCGCAGGCCGAGAAAGATCATCTCGTCGGCCAGTGCGATCAGTTGTTCCGTCTCGACGCTGCGAAGCCAGATGGGCTGTGGTTCCTGTTGGCCCTCGCGGCGAAGCTGGATCAGGTTTTTTGTGCGCCAGACCGGCAGGATCCGCGTGGTCGACTGGGAAAGCTGCGACAACAGCCACTCTATGTCGTCACGCAGATGTTCGGCGCGGTCGAGACCGCTGCCGCTATAGAAATTTCTCGAAGGCATGGTGGGGAAATTGGCACAAGCCCGCCGCCGGCGCAATCGTTCAACGCAGTGAATTCGCTCGGTGTGGTTTCGGTTGATCACTTGCGGGTTTTGCCTCCGTCCACCATTCTTATGCGCGTTGGCGATAAGATGGGCGGGAACAATCGGAGATACAGTGATGATCGAACCAGAAGCTTTTCAGCGTTTGGCAAAGTACAACGCCTGGATGAACGGTAAAGTCTACGAAGTCTGCGGCAATATGGACGATGCGGCTCGTAAAAGCGATCGCGGCGCCTTTTTTAAATCGATCCACAGCACCCTGAACCACCTGCTGTTCGGTGACCGGGCCTGGATGAAGCGCTTTACCGGCCGGGACTATGACATCAGACCTATCGGCATTGATCTATACGACGATTTCGAGGCTCTGCAGGATGCCCGTGAGGTGATGGACCGGGATATCCTGGCGTGGACCGCGAGAGTCGAGAGGGACTGGCTACAGGCGCCTTTGATCTGGACCAGCGGTGACGACCGCCAGAGCCGCAGCCGCCCCGCATGGCTGCTGGTCCTCCATATGTTCAATCATCAGGCCCATCATCGCGGCCAACTGACAACGCTTTTGACCCAACAGGGACTCGATATCGGCACGACCGATTTGCCCTGGATGCCTGATCTTCAGGAAGCAGACGTGCTTTGAAGACTCACATGGGGCCGGCTCTCGCGGCGATGGCCAAAGGGGCGGCGCGAATCGCTGTCCGGCCTTTCGTTTTCTGCCGGGAAACGAGAATTTTGCGAGATTCCAGACCTAAACCCCTTGCCTTGATGGTACAGAAGATTGATATAGTCCCATTGGGAGGTTGGCCGCGGACGGACCGCTCGCCAACTCGGTCAGGTCCGGAAGGAAGCAGCCGTAACGAATTTGGCCCGGGTCGCCGGTTCAGCCTCCCACCTTATCAGACAGCATCGCGGTTTCTGGCGTGTGTGGCAGGTCTGAAAGAGCTTTGGCGGGGCGTTAGCCCGCCCGTGGTGCAGCAGGTTTCGAGCGCTCAAGGATGACGGATCAACCGATAGTCGAGTCTCCAGCCGCCGAATCACCCACCTCGCCGGGTGCTGGATCCCAGAACGCCGAATCTGAAGCCAAACCCCAATCTGAAGCCAAACCCCAATCTGAAGCTAGTGCTGATCCTGCCGTTACAGAGGCACAGGCGTCAGCTGATCCCTATCGCGTTCTAGCCAGAAAATACCGTCCGGCCAACTTTGCCGATCTGATCGGCCAGGAAGCGCTGGTCCGGACTCTGACCAACGCCATTGAATCCGGCCGCATGGCCCATGCCTTCATTCTGACCGGCGTGCGCGGCGTCGGGAAAACCACGACCGCGCGGATTATCGCCCGGGCCCTGAACTGTGTCGGCCCGGACGGGCAGGGCAAGCCGACGCCACAGCCCTGCGGTCAGTGTGAATTCTGCGTTTCGATCGCCCAGGACCGTCATGTCGATGTGATCGAAATGGATGCGGCCAGCCGCACCGGTGTTGCCGATATCCGTGAACTGATCGAAGGGGTGCGGTACCGCCCCGTCTCGGCGCGGATGAAAGTCTATATCATCGATGAAGTCCATATGCTCTCGAACAACGCCTTCAACGCCCTGTTGAAGACGCTGGAAGAACCGCCCGAGCATGTGATCTTCATCTTTGCGACCACGGAAATCCGGAAGGTGCCGGTCACGGTGCTTTCACGCTGTCAGAGGTTCGACCTCCGGCGCGTCGGGCATGACGAACTGGCGGCCCACTTCGCCAGGATCGCCAAGGCCGAATCGGTCGAGATCGGCGAAGAAGCCCTGTCCATGCTGGCGCGCGCCGCGGACGGCTCGGTGCGTGACGGGCTGTCGCTGCTCGATCAGGCCATCGCCCTGGGCGGGCGCAAGATCGATTCCGTTCAGGTTCGCGATATGCTGGGCCTGGCCGACCGGACCCGTGTGCTCGATCTTTTCGATGCGCTGTTGCGGGGGAAAGCGGCAGAAGCACTCGGAATTCTGGGCGATCTTTACGCCTCCGGCGCCGTTCCGGCCGTGGTGATCCAGGATCTGATGGACTTTTCGCACTTTCTGACCCGCGCCCGTCTGATACCCGAGACGCTGGACGCCGCGGGTGTGCCGGAAGCCGAGCGCCAGCGCGGTAAGGAACTGGCCCAGAAACTCTCTATGCCGGTACTGACCCGGACCTGGCAGATTCTGCTGAAAGGGCTGGGCGAGGTCCAGAGTGCGCCAAATCCGATTCAGGCGACGGAGATGGTCCTGATCCGCCTCGCCTACGCGAGTGAGCTGCCGACACCCGGTGATCTTGTCAAACAACTCCAATCGGGAAATGCACCCGCGGCGGCGGGCAATGGCGGTGCCGCGGGCGCGTCCGGCGGTGCGACCCCGCAGGCCCGTGTCCGCGCCGGCGGATCGCAAAATCTGGATGGGGTCCCGGCGGTTTCGTCCCCATCCGGTCCGGTCATGACCCTGCACGCGGGCGGCGGTATGGCGACGCTGAGAGCCCCGCAGCCGGTCGAGATGGAGCCTGTTGCGCAACAGGTGTCGGAAAAAACGGCTCAAATCTCCGCGCAAACCGCGCCCAGGGGCGTTGTGGCGGATCTGCCTGCACCCAAGACCTTCGCCGAAGTGATTGAACTCGCGCGAAGCCGGCGCGAAGCCATCATAGCGAGCCATCTGGTCAATGACGTTCACCTCGTCAACTTTGCCGAGGGGGCGATCGAATTTCGTCCGAATGACGACTCTCCACGCGACCTCGCCGGCCGGCTGGGGAACCTTCTTCTGGACTGGACCGGCCGCCGTTGGGTGGTCAGTGTTTCCAGCGAGGCGGGGGCACCTTCGATCCGATATCAGCAGGATGCGGTCGAGGCGCACTTGACCGCGGTTGCCATGGAAGATCCGCTGGTCAAGGCGGTGATGGTCTCGTTTCCGGGGGCCAAGGTGATTGCCCGGCGCAATGGAACAATGAGCCCGCCGCAGGATGATCTCGCCCCGGCGGACGGCGAAGGTCCGATGGGGGCCGAGGATATGCCGGTAGGGGACGAAATGCCGGTTGACGAATAGGGGCCGATGAATAGGAAATGACATGAAAAATCTCGCTCAGATGATGAAACAGGCCCAGCAGATGCAGTCGAAGATGGCTGAAATGCAGGAGAAACTGTCCGACCTTGAAGTGACCGGTGTTTCCGGTGGCGGCATGGTGCGCGTGACCCTGAACGGTAAAAGCGAGATGCGAGCGGTCAAGATCGACCCGGCGCTGATCGATCCGAAGGACCCGGAAGTTCTGGAAGACCTGATCGTCGCGGCCAGTAATGACGCGAAGCAGAAAGTCGAAGCCGAAGTCGCCGAAAAGATGAAGGACATGACCGGTGGATTGAATCTTCCGGAAGGCTTCAAGCTGCCTTTCTGATTGCGCCGGCTCCGGCTCTGACTAAACCGAAAGTCCCTCCCGTCCTGCGGTTCCAATCGCGGCCCGGCTTCATTGCACAAAACGATTTTCATGGCACAGAACGACATTGAGCGCCTTATCCAGCTTCTGGCACGTCTGCCAGGCATGGGACCACGTTCGGCCCGCCGCGGCGCACTGCATCTGATCAAGAAGCGCGAGTCCCTGATGCTGCCGCTTGCCGCGGCGATTCAGCGGGCGGCGGACAACATCCGCACCTGTTCGTCCTGCGGCAATCTGGATGTCAGCGATCCCTGCGGGATCTGTGCGGATCCGAAGCGGGATGCTTCGGTGATCTGCGTGGTGGAGGATGTCGGCGACCTCTGGGCCCTGGAGCGCAGCGGGGCGTTCAAGGGGCTTTATCATGTGGTTGGCGGAACTCTGTCCGCGCTTGACGGCCGCGGCCCGGATCAGCTCAATATCGGATCGCTGCGCGGGCGCGTGGCGGACGGCGTGCAGGAAATCATTCTGGCGCTGGGCGCAACCGTGGACGGCCAGACGACGGGGCACTATATAGCCGAATCCCTGGCCGGCAGTTCCGTGAGTATATCCCGGCTGGCCCATGGCGTTCCGGTGGGCGGTGAACTCGACTACCTGGACGACGGGACTCTGACCGCAGCCATGCAGGCCCGGCGGCCCGCGGAGTGATTGCCCGCCCATCGAAAAATCTCGCAGGGCGGTCGAGACGGCGAAGTGACCAGGGGTAATCCCCGATAAAATCTGCCGCGGTCTCGCCACAATCATTGATCAATTTCCTCCCCGAATGACACCACTTGGAGATCTTCATGTTCGGATCAGTAAAATCTGCACGGTCAATCGGCGTCTCAGCCGCTGCCATAACCTCAGGCATTGCAGGCTTCTCGATGACAATGGCCGTCATGACGGCAAGCGCTGCCGAACTGCGGGTCGGCGAGGAGGCCCGCAATGCGGTGTCTCTGACCGTCTACAACCAGGATCTTGCGCTGATCAGTGAAACGCGCCGGCTCAATCTGCCCAAGGGGCGGACGAAAGTTGCCATCGAGGGTCTGCCGGAAAGCCTGTTGCCGCAGACCGCCCTGATCGGCGGGCAGGGCTTTCGAATTCTGGAACAGAGTTTCGATGCCAATCTGATATCCCAGCAGAAGCTGCTGGAGGCCTCGGTTGGCAAGGAGGTCCGCGTTGTGCGCACCCACCCGACGACCGGTGAGGAAACCCTGGTGACCGCCCGTTTGATCAGCATCACCCAGGGAATCGTGCTTCAGGTCGGCGACCGGATTGAAACCGGTATTCCCGGACGCATTGTGTTCGATGAAATCCCGGAAGGCCTGCGCGACAAACCCACGCTGCTCGCGGATATCCAAAGCGAAGCCGGCGGCGCCAGCGAACTGGCACTGCGATACCTGACCGGCGGTCTGTCCTGGAGCGCCGATTATGTCGCGGAGTTGAACGAAGCCGAAGACCGCCTCGATCTTGCCGCGATGGTGACGTTGAGTAACAACACGGGATCCGGATTTGAGGATGCATCGCTCCGTCTGGTCGCCGGTCAGGTCAATCAACAGACCCGGATGCCGCAGCAAGCTATGATGAAGGCGCAACAACGTTTCGAATCCCTTGCGGGAGGGGCTTCCGCGGATATGTCGGCGCCACAGTCGGTGAGCGACCGTTACGTTTACGATCTTGAGCGTCGGGTTGCGATCGGTCCGCGAGAGACCAAGCAGATCAGCCTGCTGTCGGCGAAATCGGTGGAGGTCGCCAAGACCTACCGCTTTGAAAATCTGGCGAGCGCCAACGGTGGTGCAAATGACATCGGACCGGTCAATGCCGCTATCACGCTGGAGCTCGAAAACGGCAAGAAAGTCGGCTTGGGTCTGCCGCTTCCGGCCGGTAGCGTCAGAGTCTATCAGGCAACGCAGCGCGGCAGCCTGTTTCTGGGTGAAGATCACATGAACCATACGCCGGAAGGTGAAAAGGCCGAACTGCGTCTGGGGGAAGCTTTCGATATCACCGCCCGTGCGACGCATACCGCCATCGATCAGATCGCCCGCGATTCCTATGAGTCGGAGCAGGAGATCGTCGTGGAAAACGCCAAGGATGAGGCGGTGACAGTGGAGGTCTCGGGCAATTTTCCGCTGGGCTGGAAGCTGCTCACGGAAACGAGTCCTCATGAGGCGGAAACGGCGAACCGGCTGGTCTGGAGGCTGGAGGTTCCGGCGGGTGGTTCTTCGACGCTGACCTACCGGATGCGGGTCAACCGCTAGAGTCCAAACCGGCTGACGGTTCAGGAACGGCGGCTATCGGAAAGCGCGAGCAGGCCGGCGGTGAAGATATAGAAGCTGCCGGCGACGCGGTTAAAGATACGCCGCCGCGCGGCCGTTTGCAGAAATCCGGAAAGCCCGCCGCCCACCGCGGTGTAACCGCTGTAAACCAGGATCAGGATGATCAATGCCGTCGGAACGATGATGCTCAGCTGCGGCGTGAGCGGCAACTCCATGGCAATGAACTGCGGAAAAGCGGCCATGTAGCTGAGGATTGCCTTCGGATTGCTCATGGAGACGCTGAAGCCCCGGCGGAGCAGGGTTCCGGCAGTCTGCCCGGGGTTCTTCCCGGCTTCGACGAAGGTTGCTGGCGCGCGCCACAGTGACAGGCCGATCCAGACCAGATAGGCGATACCCAGCCATTTCAGGGTCAGATACAGTTCCGCGTAACGCAGCAGCAGAGTCCCGAAGCCGAGCGTCGCGATGGTCATGTGGCAGAGCCCGGCGAGGGCGATACCCGCCACAATCCAGAGGGCGCGGCGAAACCCGTAGGATACAGCGGCCGTCATGCAGTTCACCGCGTTGGGGCCGAGCGGCAGCGACAACAGTGTCCAGATCACTGCAAAAGTGAACCATTCCGTCAACGTCATGGCAAAATTCCCCGTTGTGAGCTCCGGGGCGGGAGTCTGCAGGCGGTGCGGGGACTTGTCGATCAGTAACACTTCGGTTATCGTCGTAGTATGATTGAAGGTCCCTATATCGCCGAAGCTGCGGCCCTGATCGGTGATCCGGCGCGCGCCAGCATACTCTCCGCATTGATGGACGGTCGGGCGCTCACGGCGACCGAGCTGGCACATGTCGCGGGCGTCACGCCACAGACCGCCAGCGGGCACCTTGCCAAGCTCAAGACCGCCAATATGGTTGTTGTCGAGCGGCAGGGGCGGCATCGTTATTACCGGCTCGGCGGTCCGGAGATCGCCCACGCCATTGAAGCTCTTTCGGTGATTGCCCAGACCGGGGCGCCGCGCCATCGGCCCACGGGGCCACGCGATCAGGCCATGCGCTATGCCCGGACCTGTTACGACCATCTGGCCGGTCAGGTCGCGGTCGCGGTTGTCGAGCGATTCGTCGAACTGGGTTACATCATCGAAGGCGAGGAAAATTTCGACGTCAGCGCCGAGGGTGTAGGTGCGCTGGGCGCTTTCGGTGTCGAGATCGAAACCCTGCGGGGACAGCGGCGTGCCTTTGCCCGGCGCTGCCTCGACTGGAGTGAGCGGCGTGCGCATATCGGCGGCGCTTTGGGGGCGGCCTTCCTGAATCGCTGCGAGGCGCAGGGCTGGCTGAAGACCAAGACCGGCAGCCGCAGCGTCACCGTGACAGACGCGGGCCGGACGGGCCTGTCCGAGACCTTCGGTATCAAACTGCCGGCTCTTTAGTCTGCCACCAGCTTAGTCTGCCACCAGCCTTGGCTGAACGGGAGGCGGAGCGGGCAGCTCTGCGGCATCTTTTTCGGCATCTTCCAACTGCAGTTCTTCAATCCGTTCACCGCGTTTGGTGATCTTGTCGGTCGAAGTGCGGATGTCGCGAATGTCCTTGTCGGCCTGCTGGAAATGCCGCTGCAGCTTGTCGACCCGATCGTCCAGACGCTCGACGTCCTGCAGCATTTTCTGGACCTCGGTCTGGATGACTCCTGCCTGCTCGCGCATGCGTACGTCCTTGAGAACCGCACGTACGGTGTTCAGGGTTGCCATCAGGGTGGTCGGCGAAACGATCCAGACCCGCGCCCGATAAGACTCTTCCACCACAGCGCGGAAGTTGGCGTGGAGTTCGGCGTAGACCGCCTCGCTGGGCAGGAACATCAAAGCGGATTCAGCCGTTTCGCCGGCAATGATGTAGCGATCAGCGATGTCCTTGATATGTTTACGTACGTCAGCCGTGAAGGTGCGGCGGGCGATGACCATGGCGGCATCGTCGGAGGCATCGCGCAGCGCCTGATAGCTCTCGAGCGGAAATTTCGAGTCGATCGCGATGGAACCGGGCGGGTTGGGCAGATGGAGCAGGCAGTCGACGCGCCGGTTCCCACCGATGGTTGCCTGAAAACTGTAGGCGGAAGGCGGCAGGATCGATTTGACGATGTCTCCAAGCTGGACCTCGCCGAAAGCGCCGCGGGCCTGCTTGTTGGCCAGAATGTCCTGCAACCCGACCACCTGGGTCGAGAGTTCGGTGATATTCTTCTGTGCCTGATCGATCACGGCAAGACGCTCGCCCAGGGTGCTCAGCGCCGTCTGGCTTTTGGCGGTGTGATCCTGCAGGCGGTCGCCTACCTTTTTGGAGAGATCGCCGAGGCGCTCTTCCAGCAGCTTGCCGATGGCGCGTTCCTGCGCCTGAAAGCGGTCGGCGGTCTGAGCCTGGGCCGAGGACAGGGTTTCGGTTAGCTGGCTGACCCGCCCGGTCAGCTCGGCTTCCTGACGGCTATCCTGATCCACGCCTTTGCGCATTGAGATCATTGCAAAAATACAAAAGCAGAGCGCGATGACAGCCAGAGCAGCAATGATCAGAGCGATGACAGTCAGATCCATGTTCTTTCCAAATAGCAGCAGCGCTGCCCCGTAGGTTCAAAAGCGTGTACTTACGTGAAGCGGCTTCGTGGTCCCGGCTGCCAGAGTGCATCTGAGATGCCGGGCGACTCGACCTGAGGCTAGATTAACATCTCCGCAGCTGCATTGGCAGGCTCACGATTCTGGGGGCAAATCCAGTGATTTAGCGGGAAAAGCGACCTCGATATCAGGTTCCAGGCTCGCAAGCGCCTTGACGCCTTTACCTTGCGGCAATACCTAAAGGGCTAGTTTTCGTCCGAACGACATTGTGTGAATTCTGACCATGGCTTTGCTGTCCATCATTACGGCCCCGGATCCCCGCCTGAAACAGGTCTGCCAGACGGTTGACCAGGTGGATGACGAGATCCGTCGTCTGCTCGACGACATGCTCGAGACCATGTATGCCGCGCCGGGCATCGGCCTTGCGGCGCCGCAGGTCGGCGCCCTGATACGGGCACTCGTGGTTGATATCTCCCACGACGACGAAAAAAAGGCGCCGCTCAGGATGCTCAACCCGGAACTCACATGGGTGTCCGATCATGACGCAAGCTATGACGAGGGGTGCCTGTCCCTGCCGGAACACTATGCCGAGGTCATCCGGCCGGCTGAAATCAAGGTGACGTACCTCGACGCGCAGGGAAAGAAGCAGGAACTGGCGGCGGACGGCCTGCTGGCCACCTGTATCCAGCATGAGATGGATCATCTCGACGGCATTCTCTTCGTCGATCATATCTCGGCCCTGAAGCGCAACATGATCCTGCGGAAGCTGCTCAAACTGCGCAAATCCAAGACACCTCAGGAACTGGCAACGGCCGGATAGCGCTTGGATCGCCTCCGGCTGCCACATCCTGTGTTGTGGAGTGCCGTCCTTGCATTCCGGCTCTGCGCCCACTGACGTTGCCTAGTATCGCCACTCCCTGATAAAGAAGGTTCTTCGGTGGTCCGGCAAAGCCAACGGCTTTCCGGGCGTGGCTTCCGATGTCTTCACGCGGGTGCAATTGATCTTGGGATTTAAGGGGAAACGATGACGCGGCTCAGACTGGCCTTCATGGGGACGCCTGATTTTGCGGTCTCGAGCCTGCGTGCCCTGGCGGAAGCCGGTCATGAGATTGTCGCGGTCTATTCGCAGCCGCCCAGGCCCGCCGGACGGGGACATAAGGAACGGCCCTCGCCGGTGCATGCCTATGCCGCCGCGCAGGGCTGGGAAGTCCGGACCCCGGCAGACCTGAAGGACGCAGAGGCGCAGGCCGCGTTTGCGGCCCTGGATCTGGATGTGGCCGTGGTGGCCGCCTATGGCCTGTTGTTGCCCAAAGCCATTCTCCAAGCTCCGCGGCTGGGGTGCCTGAACGTTCATGCCTCGCTGCTGCCGCGCTGGCGCGGTGCAGCGCCGATCCAGCGTGCGATTCTGGCCGGTGACAGCGAAACCGGCGTCACCATCATGCAGATGGACGCGGGTCTGGATACCGGGGACATGATTGCCGACGCTCGCTTGCCGATCACCGACGAAACATCGGCTTACGAACTGCACGATGCCCTTGCGGAACTTGGCGGGTCTCTGATCGTCGACGCCATAGCCGGTGTTGCCGAGGGGCGTCTGACGCCGGTTGCTCAACCAGCCGGAGGTGTGACCTACGCCGCAAAGCTGAGTAAGGCCGAGAGCCTGCTCGACTGGCGGCGTCCGGCGGTCGAACTGGCGCGGCAGGTGCGCGCCTTTACGCCCTGGCCGGGCGCGGCTTTCCAGTTCGGCAAGGAACGCATCAAGGTTCTGGACGCTGAGGTCACCGAAGAGTCCGGACAGCCGGGTAAAGTGCTGGACCCGGATTTGACCGTGGCCTGCGGCGCGGGTGCGTTGCGCCTGCTGAAGCTTCAGCGCCCCGGAAAAGGGCCGATGGCGGCAAGAGACTTTCTCAACGGCTTCGCTCTGCCGTCGGGAACCGACCTTCTGGAAAGCGAAACGCCATGACCCGCTACAAGCTGATCGTCGAATATCACGGCGGCGACTTTTTCGGTTGGCAGCGGCAGGATAACGGCCCCAGCGTTCAGGCGGAAATCGAAGCCGCGGTCAAGAAGTTCTGTGGTGAAACGGTCACGGTGTCGGCGTCGGGGCGAACCGATGCCGGTGTGCATGCACTGGGTCAGGTGGTGACGCTGGATATCGAAAAGGATACCAATGCCGATACCGTCCGAAAGGCGCTTAACGCGCATATGAAACACGTCCGGGTGTCGATCCTGTCGGCGGAAGCGGTCGAGGATAATTTTCACGCACGTTTTTCAGCGACCGGCCGCCGCTATCTCTATCGTATTGTCAACCGCCGCTCACCTCTGGCGCTGGATCTCGGCCGGGCCTGGTTCGTACCCGTTCCGCTCGACGCAGACGCGATGCACGCGGCCGCCCAATGCCTTGTCGGGCATCACGACTTTTCCTCCTTCCGCGCCAGCCACTGTCAGGCCAACAGCCCGATGAGAACACTCGACGAGATCTCGGTGACGCGGGAAGGCGACGAGATCCACATCGCGGTGGCGGCACGGTCGTTCCTGCATCATCAGGTGCGCAATATTGTGGGAACACTCAAGCTGGTGGGCGAAGGCAAGTGGTCCGCCGACGACATGAGGGCGGCGCTGGAGGCCGGCGACCGCAGTGCAGCGGGGCCGACCGCACCGGCCGCCGGGCTGTATTTCGTTGGCGTGAGCTTCGAATGAGCGGCCCAGGTCTGTGAGTGGCCTCAGGGTTGGAGCCCCCGCCTTCGACCGACTGACGTCGATCATGGTACCGGTGGTGCTGATCGCGGCGAGCTTCGCCAGTGTGCTCTCGACCGACCTCTATCTGCCAAGTCTGCCATATCTGCCGGACTACTTTGCGACGGACGCCAAGAGCGTTCAGCTGACCATGAGCCTCAATCTGGCCGGCTTCGCGCTGGCGCAGTTGATCCACGGACCGTTGTCCGACCGATTCGGGCGCCGGCCCATCCTGCTGGTCGGCATGATCGGGTTTCTGCTGGCAACCCTTGCTTGCGCGGGGGCTCAGTCGATCGGGCAGCTGGTGGTGGCGCGGACGCTTCAGGGCGCGGCTGCCAGTGCTGAGGCGGTTCTGATTCTGGCGGTGATCCGCGATCTTTATGACGATGCCAGGGCCGCGAGGATGCTGGGGCTCTATGGGATGACGATTTCGGTCGCCCCTGCGATTGGTCCGCTGCTCGGCGGCTATATCTTCATCTGGTTCGGCTGGAGGGCGAATTTTCTGCTGCTTTCGGTGGTGATCGCCGTGATCACCCTGCTGATCTGGCGATTTCTTTCCGAAACCGTGACCCCGGATCGCGAAGCTCTGCACCCGCGTCGTCTGATTCTTGGCTATATCGGCCTGCTGCGAAGGTCGGACTTCATGGTCTATGTGATTCTGCTGAGCTTTTCCCTCGCCGGGCTCTTCGCCTTTGTCGCCGGTGCACCGTTCGTTCTGATCGACCGTCTCGGGGTGCGTCCGCAGGATTACGGCTATTATCAGGCGATGGTCGTCGGGGCCTATTTCCTCGGTAATCTGATTGCCAGCCGGCTTTTTGACAGGATTCCGGCGGAATGGATTCTGCGCAGCAGTCTGGTCTTTATGGCTCTGGGGGGAGGATTGTTACTGCTGCTGCTGATGCTGGGTATCGAGACGCCGTTTGCCCTGGCCGGTGCGATGTCGTTTTACGGTCTCGGTCTGGCGTTCATTTTCGTGACAGCGCCCGTTCGTGCGATGGCGTGCGCCGGGACCGG
>Ga0214472_10000457_pt1 | contig 50477 bp, 37 predicted proteins | sample RVTome_6_FD_207662 | JGI IMG/M metagenome (GOLD analysis project Ga0214472, IMG submission 207662) | Soil microbial communities from uranium-contaminated site in the Upper Colorado River Basin, Wyoming, United States - RVT140D175 | ecosystem: Environmental > Terrestrial > Soil > Contaminated >...
TGATGGCGAGCTTTATTCTTTATTATACGAGCCGGGTGATCTTCAAGGGGCGGGTGACGATGGATGAGATGGTGTTCAACTTGAAACACCATTGGTCCACGGTGACCTGCGAAGCGCTTGAATTATACGGGGTTTCATAGAGGGGTGCGCGGAAACCCGCGTCAATACTGGCTGAAAGCAGAAAACGGAAAAGTCAGGTACCTATCCAGCGCCTTTTTATAAAGAGCGCACGCTTTGCGGTCTACCGCAACGAGAAACGCCTTAAATCCCATGGGCTCAACGTTTTCACGGAAATGTTGAGCGACATAGGCAGCGATTTGGTCTACCCTACCGGGTGCTTTCATCATTTCCTTGAGCTGAACCGCCCTATCCAGAATGGCGTTGAGTTCCTCAACATCACTGATGCCTTCAGCTTCGGCACGCAGCAGAAACTGCTGTTCAAGCATCTCCCGCTCAATGCGTAGGTCGGATGGCGCTAAGGCATAGTTCAGGGGCAGGGTGGTGCCGTCTTGGATGGATTCCGCAATGGAATACTTGTCCAGATAGCCCTGCTCATCCTCACCGCCAAAGACTTTGAACGTTCCTTTGCCCTTAGAGAGGTTGTCTACCGGCGTGCCTGTAAAGCCGAGGTATGTCGCATTTGGCAAAGCTGCCATCAGATAGTTTCCGAAGTCGCCACCTGTGCTTCGGTGGGCTTCATCCACGAGCACGATAACGCCTTCCCGCGAGTTGATATTGGCGGGAATATCGTCAAATTTATGAATCATAGAGACCACAAGTCCACGGTAGTCAGAGGCGAGAATGGCTCGCAAATCTCGCTTGTTCTGTGCGACCTTGACCGCCATCCCGTAACCAGCGATGTTTCGGTAGAGTTGGGTTTCCAGTTCGTTCCGGTCAATAATCATCAAGACGGTCGGCTTTTCTTCACCGCGTGATTCTCGCAGTAGTCGTGAAGCGATAGTGAGCATCGTGAGCGTCTTGCCACTCCCCTGAGTGTGCCACACAAGCCCACGTCGCTTGGAAGGGTCTGCGACGCGTTCAATGCTCTTTTCAACGGCGCGTGTTTGATGTTGGCGCAGAATAATCTTTGTCACGACATCGTCTTTGGTCAGAAAGATAATGTAATCGTGGAGCAGCTGTAAAAATCGGTGGCGGTCAAAGAAAACGGTGACCTTCCGCTCATAGTTGCCAGGCTCTATTTCTCTCCAGTTGAAGAGGTTTTTGCGGCTCGTGCTCCAGCTGACGCCATAGAAGAAATCCAAGAGTTGCGTGACCTCAAAGACTTGTGTGGCGATGAACATCTCAGGCGTTTCGCGGTGGTAGCGGCGAATCTGCTCAACACCTTCAGCGAGTCCATCAGGCTTCCCTGCCGCTTTGGTTTCGGCAATGGCAACGGGAATGCCATTGATGAGGAACACGACATCGGCACGGTTGGCAAACACCGTGCTTTTCTGCCGCCATTCGTCTGTAACCTGGAAGATGTTCGCATCCGGGTTGTCAAAATCAATCAGGTTGACGTTGCGTTCCCGGTTTTCATCCGGCACAAAAACGGATTGTTCGCCGCGCAACCAGGCGAGAGCATCGCGGTTGCCTTGTATCGTTGGTCTGAGTAGGTTGAGTTGGCGGATAATATCTGCTGCTCGCCCAGCGTCTACGACTTGTGGATTGAGGCGAAAGAGTTGGGCTTCTAAGACACTGGTGAAGTAGAGCCCAGCGTCCCCACCGCGCAAGCCAAGGGCTTCTTCGGGTGGCACATATGCCCAACCGATGTCTTGAGCGTAGTGGAGCATCGGATTTTGGACATCAGACCGCTCACTCACCCTTGTTTCCTCCACTTCAAGTCAAAGGAATAGCGGATACTCGCCCTGTCATGAGTTCCTCTAACATTGCTTGGAATAACTCATCCAGAATGTCTATTTCCCGTTCTATAGCTTCGCTTTTAGTATCACAAGCGTTCAGAGCATAAGTGATTTCTTGCTGTTCCATAATTGATGGTAAGCCAAATCTATAATCTTTAATGCGATTTGGTGAAGTATGGCGAACGGTTGAACCTGTGGAAGTAGCTACCATATGATTTCTAAATGCTATGGAATTAAACAACACATATAAGAAACTTTTATTGGTAAAATTATTTTCTAACAAAATTTTACCAATTCGCTGGTTATGTAAGATTCTTTTGCCCTCAGGGATAAATGCCGGTGCTCCCAATAATTTTGCTGAAGGTGTTAAATCTGTCATTACAACTACCAAATCACCCTCTTCAAAAAGGTAATCAACTGAATATTTTTCAGATGTGAATTTTGTCTTCACCCCCCAGTATAGACCTCCCTCAATCATAAAGTTACCTGGAGTGAGGACGATATCGCCAGATTCAGTGAAGTATTTGCTCTTGAATGCGTAGCCATGTTTAATATCAATCAGGGCACCTAACTTCGTCTCTTTCCAACTCTCTGGCATCTTCCCAATCTCGGTCTGCTTACGCGGTTCCCCACGAGTGCCATGCGTAAAGAGATAATCCATCAGAGCAGCCTTACGCTCCCGCTCCAGCGTGAGTTCCCGCTGTCGCGCTTCTTTGGCTTCCTGGACTGTTCGCAAAGCCTGTGCGATGGCTCGTTGTTCTGAGATGTCAGGAATAAATAGATTCAAAGACATCAAATCAGAACGAGAAACACCTTTGATGGTTGTTCCTCGCTTACGTCCATCAAAGAAATCTTTTATCCTACCAGACTTGAACTGATACGCCACAAAAGTTGAGTCTGCTGATGATGAGTCTAAAACCACTCCGGTTATATCTTGGCTTATGGCAATATCAACAAGATTGACGACTGCTTTGCCAACGCCAACACGTGTTCCTACGAGGAGATTGTTTTGAGGAACGATGTTAGAGGCACTATTTTTGAGACCGCCTTGAGTTATGAATCGCTGAGCCCGACTCAGAAACACTTCGTCTTCAGAAATAGGAGCGCTCGTCGTCCAAGGAATAGTTCCATCCCAGTAGGTTCGCTCTTTCGTTGATGGTGTGCCCCCGCTGATAAACTTTCTTGCTATTTCAGATACTTTTACAATCTTCCAATGAGGCGGTAGATGTGTCTGGCTCATCATGGCATCTCCCCGTTCAGCCCAAGTTTTGCCAGCACATCAGCCAGTTTCGCATCGGCTTGTTCTCGCTCCGCACGAGCTACGGCAAGGTCTGCCAGAATCTCGCTCATCGGACGATGTTGTATTCTGTCGTTGATGTCTACAAACTGTGAGGGACTGAGGTTATAGTCAGCAGCCCGAACTTCTTCCAGTGTGATGACTTTGCTGAGTTTCTCCCGCGTTTCCCATTGGCGATAGACTCCGGCAACGGCAGCAATGCCCTCGTCAGTCACAACGTTTTTCGGACGTTCCTTCACAAAATAGGCGGAAGCATTGACCAGCAGGATTTGTCCCTTGCGGTCGTCGGGCTTATGGCGATTCAGTAGCAGGATGATACCCGGCGCGGTGGTGTTATAAAAAAGGTTGTCTGGCAGAAGGATGACGCCTTCAATGACACCTTGCTCTACAAATACCCGACGAACCGATTTTTCCTTGTTGGACGACCTGCTACCGGAGCCACGTGATACGGCTCCGGTATCCAAGACGATAGCCGCCCTTCCTTGGTCGTTGAGCGACGCCAGAATGTGTTGAGCCCATCCCCAGTCAGCCGAAGACTTTGGCGGTATGCCTGCGTTGAAACGGTTCCAGGTATCATTCTCGTAGAATGATTCGGCATAGTTGTCCTGGTTCCACATGGGATTTGCCACCACGTAGTCAAAGTGCTGTAGACCCGCACCGTCAGCACCAAATCCTGGATTGCGAAACGTATCGCCGATGGCAAAGAACGAATCGGTGTAATCGTGGAGGAACATGTTCATTTTCGCCATCGCGAAGGTGACGGGGTTGATTTCCTGTCCGTAGAGTTTGGGTGCTCTGCTTCTTTCATCAGGATGACGGTGCTCAAAGAGCAATCGGGATTTGATGAGCAGACCTGCCGACCCACAGGCGGGGTCATAGACGGTCGTGTAAGGGGCGGGATTGATGAGTTCAGCCATGAGCCACCCGACCTCTTTGGGCGTGTAGAACTCGCCAGCGCTCTGCCCTTGTCCTTCAGCAAACTTCCGTATCAAGTATTCGTAGGCGCGTCCTAAAATGTCCGGTTCCGTATTTTTCAAGCCCAAGCGATGACGGCTAATAATCTCAATCAGTGCCGCCAAGCGGTCATCGTCCAGCGCCCGCTGACCACTTTGGCGTTCGTTGAAATCCTTCACGTCCAAGACGCCCTGTAGGTCAGGGTTCAAACGCGCCACTTCCCGTAGGGCATCGGTAACCGACTCGCCCAGATGCCCATCAGCCGGGCGATTGCGTATCTTTTCCCATCGGTAATCCGATGGAATATAGAATCGGACAATGGACTTGCGACCGGTTGTCAGCGCGTCCGTATGGTCAGCTTCAATGACGTCATGGGCAACGGCTTCGTCCCCGAACTCCGCCACGTGCTGGGCAAACTCGTCATCAAACACATCCGACAGCCGCTTGTAGAACACGAGCGGCAGAATGAAATCTTTGAACTTTGGCGCGTCAGTCGCGCCACGAATCACACAGGCGGCGTCCCAAAGCCACGTCTCTAACGCCGACACGTCAAGGTGTTCATCCGCAGAGGGCGCGAGCGGTAATATGGATTGTGCGGATACTGCCGATGACGCGTTGTAGTTCTTATTTCTCGCCAATGTGATGTCTCCCGTGACGTATCGGCTCCCGGTGAATTACGTGTGCCTATAAGTGCCAGAGTTTATTGGAGGGTGATACTCATCGGTCGTTCTCATCATGTCGCCATCCATCCCCCAGTCGTTCTACTTCAGAAGGATACCAGAATTTCGCTCAAAAATGCTTCCCCTTTGCCTTGGTGTGGGTTGGCTCAACGGATGCCCTGACCTGAAGCGGAGCCATTCTGAGCGATTATGAGCGAAGGGGCATGAGAGGGGTTGACGGGTTAGAAGCAATCAAGGAAGATGAACATTTGGTCAGATAGGGATGCTGGTGTGACAACTAATAATAGGCTGGTCGTGCCTGGAAAAACTCGCACATGTGGTGTAATCTGGTGTGGTTATTAACCATTTCTGTGTGACACTCATGTGACACTGGGAAGTGAAAAAAAGCAAAAAGCGCGGCGATTTTGGGTTCGCCGCGCTTCAGAGGACTTCTAATAACCCATTGATTTTATTAATGCCGAAGGGGAGACTTGAACTCCCACGAGCATAAAGCCCACATGACCCTGAATCATGCGCGTCTGCCTATTCCGCCACTTCGGCTTTGATACCAACTCGACACACAGTAGATATCTGCAATACAGGAGACGCATGCACAGCGAGTGATGGACCTATCATAAAACCTTCTGGCGGGTTTTGCAATGTGAAATCTCGCTGATCATGTTACACTCTGAGCCAATTTTTTGCATCACAACCCTCCGCCTACTGGGATTCCACCGATGTCGAGTATCGATCTGCGCGATTTACAACTGCAGGGCATGGCGGATTTGCTCGCGTCTGAGGGCGAACCTCGGTTTCGCGCCAAGCAGATGTGTCAATGGCTCTATCAGCATCAAGCCACTGCCCTGGAGCAGATGACGAACGTGCCGGAGTCGCTGCGACAGCGGTTGCAAATGACGTGTCACATCGGCGCACTGACGGTCCTGCGCCATCAACAGAGCCATGATGGCACGGAAAAAATCCTGTTCGGCCTGGCGGATGGCAATCAGATGGAGACGGTCCTGATTCCGGCTGAGGATCGGCGTACGCTGTGCGTATCGACGCAGGTGGGGTGTGCCATCGGCTGCCGATTTTGCCTGACGACCCAGGGGGGACTGGTGCGGAGTTTGCGGCCGTCAGAGATCGTCGGCCAAGTGCTGCATTTTCAGACCCCTGGCAAGGCTTCCGAGCGCGCGTTTACCAATATCGTGTTTATGGGCATGGGCGAGCCTCTGGATAATTTTAAGGGGACGGTTGGGGCGATTCGAATCCTGACGGCTGACTGGGGACTGGACATTTCGCCGCGCCGGATTACCGTGTCGACGGCCGGGTTGGTGCGGCGTTTGGAGGCCTTTGGACGCGAGGATTTAAAGGTCAATTTGGCCATTTCACTCAATGCTACTACCGATGCGGTGCGCACCGAGATCATGCCGATTAACAAGGCGTATCCGATTGACAGGTTATTACAGGCATGCCGCGAGTTTCCGCTGCCTGCCCGGCGGCGCATTACGTTTGAGTACGTGATGCTGCGCGATTTGAATGATACGCCAGAGGATGCCCAGCGCTTGGTGCGGCTGCTGCGCGGCATTCGCAGTAAGGTCAATTTGCTGCCGTTTAATGAAATCCCCGGTGCACCTTACCGGAGACCATTGGATGAGACGGTGACGTGGTTTCAGGAGTACCTCTTGCAACATGGTCTGTCAGCCTTTGTGCGACAGAGCCGAGGCCGTGATATTTCCGCCGCTTGCGGACAGTTGCGCTATGAATCGCGGCCCGAGCCTGAGTTGACGCCTCTGCTCACGTAGGCTATCATGCCCGCCTGGCTTGTCAATGAAATGCCTCTCGGTCCGAATCGTGCCGGCCCTACTCGCGCCAATATAAAAATCTCTCAACATGAACCCTACTCGCGATACTTGTGTCAGATAAAGGAAGAGGGAATGACGACTGCGATATTCCCCGGGACGTTTGATCCCGCGACCCATGGCCACCTCGATTTGATTCAACGCAGTGCGCGGATTTTTGACAAAGTCGTGGTGGCGATTTTTGATAACCCGTCGAAACGGCAGATGTTTAGTCTGGAGGAACGGCTCGGCCTGTTGCGGCAGATCACGGAGGGAATCGGCAATGTGGAGATTGTCAGTTTCCAACGGCAACTGCTGGTGACCCTGGCCAAGACACACCAGGCGTCGGTGATCGTGCGGGGGGTGCGGTCGGTGGCGGATTTTGAATACGAGGCGCAAATGACCTCGATGAATCGCTATATGGATGAGGCGATTGAAACGGTGTATCTGACGCCTCGAGTGGAGTACTCGTTTGTGGCGTCGAGCCTGGTGAAGGAAGTGGCCTCGCTCGGGGCTGATGTGTCCGCCCTGGTGCCGCCGGTGGTGTTAGAGGCGCTTCACAAAAAACTGCAATCCAATAAGGCGTAAAGAATCTCATATGATGCAACTGTCGTCTTTTGCCAAGATTTTAAAACCGTCGGAAACCCTGGCGGTTTCGACCAAGGCGAAAACCCTGCGCGCCCAGGGGCGTGATGTCATCGATTTTGGCTTGGGGGAGCCGGATTTCAACACGCCGGAGAATATCATTCGGGCGGCTGAACACGCCATGGCTGAGGGCTTTACGAAGTACACGCCGCCAGTCGGTGTGCCGGAGTTGCGCCGGGCGATCGCGGAGAAGCTGAAGCGCGACAATGAACTCGATTTCACCCCCGAGCAGATTGTGGTGTCGTGCGGGGCCAAGCATGTGCTTTACAATTTGGCGATGCTATTGGTCGGGCCGGGCGATGAGGTGATCATTCCGGGGCCGTGCTGGGTGACGTACCCGGCGCAGGTGGAGATGGCGGGGGCCACCCCAGTGGTGATCCCCACCACTGCGGATGAGGATTTTAAGATCACGGGGGAGGTGCTGCAGCGTTATATCACGCCCAAAACAAAAGGATTTATTCTGAATAGCCCGTGCAATCCGACCGGGACGGTGTATACGCCGGAGGAACTGGAAGATCTCGCCAACGTCCTGCTCGATACGGAGATGTTTATCATCACGGATGAGATCTATGAACATATTATTTTTGATGGTGTCAAGCAGATTAGTATCGCGTCACTCGATCCGGCTCTGAAGGAGCGCTCGATTATTGTCAATGGCTTTTCTAAGACCTATGCCATGACGGGCTGGCGGCTGGGCTACTGTGCCGGACCGGCGAATTTGATTGAGGCCTATGGCCGTTTGCAGAGCCAGACCACGAGCAATGCCACGTCGTTTGTGCAGGTGGCGGGGATTGAGGCGTTGACCGGGCCGCAGGATACGGTGGGCACGATGGTGGCGGAATTCGAGCGGCGGCGGAATTTCGTGGTGGCGCAGCTCAATGCGATGCCGGGGGTGGCGTGTAATATGCCGCGCGGTGCGTTTTACGTGTTTCCGAAGGTGGATGCCCTGTACGGCAAAGCGGCGCGGGGCCGCACGGTGCAGACGTCGATAGACATGGCGGACTATCTGCTGGATGAAGCCGGGGTGGCATTGGTGCCGGGCGATGGCTTTTGCGATGATCGCTTTGTACGGATCTCTTATGCCACGTCGATGGAATTGTTGCAATTGGGTCTGGAGCGCATGCGCCAGGCGGTGCAGCAGCTCCAGTAGCTCGTATCAAGCAGGCGTGTACCGATGGCGAGAGAAGGCTTCAGCTAGTGGTGGCCAGGCGAAGCGTGGCGTAGGCGTGATGCCATGGCCTACGGCCTGGCGACGTGCCGCCCCTGCCATCGCGTTAAAAGTCGCTTTTCCTCAGGGGCCAAGCCCATCATGGCGAGTAAAGCAAAGTAGAGCAGCCAAAACGCCACCACAGCGCCGAGTGCCATCCCTCCCCCCGTGCCTCCAAGCGCTTGCTGTAGTCTCCACACCGCACCCACAGCAAGCAAGAACGCCATCGCGGCTTTGGCGTGGTATCGCGTCAACGGCTGTAGATGGTACAGCATGGCCACTTCAAACAGCCGGGTGAGATTCAGGATCGCCTGTAAGATCAAGACTGAGCACCCTGCACCTAGCATGCCATAGCGGGGAATCAGCAATAAGTTCAGCCCGATGCTGGCCAGCAGGGCGATCACCGTATTGACGAGGTTAATCCACGGCTTGTCGATGAGGAGAAACAGCTCGGAGACGCCGAGCACGCCTTGAATGGCCAAGGCGAGGGTGAGCACCACGGCGACGGGTGCCCCCTGGCCGAATTGGGCTCCGAACAGATGCATCAGGGCTTCACCGGATAAGATGATGCCACCCAAGACACATGCGTTTAAGATCAAAATCCACCGCGTGACATTGCGGTATTGATGTAGCATGCCCGCGCGGTCGTGCTTTTGATGAGCGGCTGAAATGACCGGTACAAAGATCGGATTAAATGCTTGCCTGATTTTTGTGATCGTCGAGGCCCATTCTTGGGCAATGCCGTAAATCCCCAACATATCTGCTGTGAGATAACGGCCAATCAAAAACATATCAATGCGTTTGACCAGTTCGCTGACCAGTTCGACCAAACCGATCTGCATGGCAAAGCGATATAAGCGCCAGCGGCCAGGCGCTATCCGCAAGCTCCGCCAAAGCCGGGTTAGAGAAAATTTCCGACTAAACAGATACGCCACCGTACCGGCCCCGACGACGGAGGAGACGAAGACGGCCAGCCACAGGCCGCTCGGCCCCCAACCCAGGGCATAGAATCCTAAGGCGAGTGCAAGAATGACCAACGGCTCCACGGTCGCTTTGGCAATCACCTCATAGTGCATCACCCGCAGGGCACGGGTGGCAAAGAGCAAGATGGCGGAAAAGGCCCAAAACGGTAACGCCCAGGCCATCATGCGCAATGCCGGTCCCAGCGCCGGCTTATGGAAGAAGGTGTTGGCTAGCCAGGGCGCCAGGAGGGATAAGCCCACGCTGACGATACAGGCGGCTGCAAGGCTCATGGTGAGGGCTTGACCGATGGTCTCGTACATCCCGTCCGTATCCTCATCCGCATATCGCCTTGCGGTATGCGTGAGAACGGCCTGATCGAGTCCCATGAGCACCAATTTGTTCAGCGTGTCCAACGTGGCGTAGGCCAGGAGGTAGCGGCCGATGCCTTCCGCCCCGTACAAATGGCCTAGTGTAAAGAGGAGAAGCAGCCGTAGACTGCGTATTGCGGCGCCGGCGAGGTTGATGATAGCGCCCCATACGATATCGCGAGTGTCTCGTTGTCTAGCTTGGGTTTCTTGTGTATTCATGTGTATATGGAGAAGAGAGAAGGTAAAAAAAAACGGTGGCACGCGAAGACGTACCGCCGTTTTGTGGCGCGACATGACGTTACTAGACAACGTGTTCATCCCGCTTAGAGGCGACATTCAAACCCATTAAAAAAGAACGGGATCTCGATGGCTGCCGATGCCGGCGAATCGGAGCCATGAATGCTATTTTTTTCGATGTCGAGGGCAAATTCTTTGCGAATCGTGCCTTCGGCCGCCTGGGCCGGGTTGGTGGCGCCCATCACTTCCCGGAGCTTGTCGATGGCATTGTCGCGTTGCATGGCCATCGGGATGCTGGGGCCAGACGACATAAACGTGGTCAGGTCGTTGAAAAACGGGCGTTCGCGGTGCACCGCGTAGAAGCGTTCGGCATCTTGTTTCGACAAGTACACCATCTTCATGCCGAGGATCTCAAACCCCTCGGCTTCAAGACGAGCGATAATTTTACCGGCCAGATGCCGACCAACGGCGTCCGGCTTGATAATCGTGAGGGTCTGTTCCATCTTGCTAAATCTGTCCTCTTGCAGTCAAAACCTGTTGGACGGTATCACCAATTGCCGCCGGACTGTGAACGACGGTAATGCCACATGTTGCCATGGTGGCCATTTTGGAGGCCGCCGTCCCTTGACCACCTGAAATAATGGCCCCGGCATGGCCCATACGGCGTCCTGGCGGAGCGGTTTGACCGGCAATAAAGCCGATCACCGGCTTGCTCATATGCGCTTTGACATACGCCGCGGCGTCCTCCTCCGCCGTCCCGCCGATCTCTCCGATCATGACCACCGCATCCGTATCCGGGTCGTTCTCGAACATCTCCAGACAGTTGACAAAGTTCAATCCACCCACCGGATCGCCACCAATGCCGACACACGTCGATTGACCAATCCCCCGGTCGGTGAGCTGGGCCACGGCCTCGTAAGTCAGTGTACCACTGCGCGAAATCAGTCCAACACGGCCAGCCAAGTGGATATGCCCGGGCATAATCCCGACCTTCGCTTTGCCCGGTGAGATGGCTCCCGGACAATTCGGACCAATCAACTTGACGTGCTTCCCTTGCATATACTTCCGGACTTGGAGCATATCGAGCACCGGGACGCCGTCGGTAATGCAAATCACCAAGTCGAGCCCGGCTTCAATGCCCTCTAATACCGCGTCCTTGGCAAACGGGGCCGGCACAAAAATAACAGAGGTGTTGGCCGCCGTCGCCTCTACCGCCTCTGCCACTGTGTCAAAAAGAGGATGTCCCAATGTCTCGCTGCCCCCGCGGCCAGGTGCGATGCCGCCCACATAGGCAGTACCGTAGGCCATGGCTTGCTCGGCGTGAAACGTGCCTTCGCGCCCCATGCCCTGCACGATCAACCGAGTGTGTTCGCCAACGAGAATGCTCATACTTGCACTCCTAGGGCCTCGACGATTTTGTCTTTGATCTCGGCCAGGTTGTTGGCCAGTAAGAAATTCAAACCGGAGTCGGACAAGAGGCGTTGTCCCTCTTCAACATTGGTCCCTCTCATGCGGACCACAATGGGTAGATCGGCCTGCAGCGTGTGGACGGCTTTCAACAGGCCTTCGGCAAACACGTCACAGCGCAAGATACCGCCGAAAATATTGATCAGGACGACTTTGACTTCCGGGTCGGCCATGAGAATCCGAAAGGCATTTTCCACCATCTCAGCGGTAGCCGCACCGCTCACATCGAGGAAATTCGCCGCCGTCGCACCGGCCTGGTTGATGAGATCAAGGGTTGCCATGGCCAGTCCTGCACCATTGACAATACAGCCGACATTGCCGGAGAGTTTGATGTAATTGAGCCGGTATTTGGACGCCTCGACCTCGAGAGGGTCTTCCTCATCCGTATCCCGCAGGTCCGCGATCTCTTGGTGCCGGAATAATGCGTTGTCATCAACCTGCATTTTGACATCGAGCGCGAGGAACTTGCCACGGTCAGTGACAATGAGCGGATTGATTTCCAGGAGGGTACAATCCTTGTCGCAAAACGCGGTGTAGAGTTGTTGGACTAAGGCGACAAAGTCGCGTTGTTGCTCCTTTTGCTGAAACCCGAGTTTAAGCGCCAAACGGCGGGCTTGGAACGGCGCTAAGCCAATCAGTATGTCAATATATTCGCGAAAAATGTTTTCCGGCGTCGTGGCTGCGACTTCCTCGATATCCATACCGCCCGCCGGGCTGAGCATGAGCACGGGCTGGCCGGAAGCGCGATCGACGAGCAGGCCGCAGTAGAGTTCCCGATCGATCGTGCAGCCTGCTTCGATCAAAACGCGGCGTACTTCCTGACCTTGTGGACCGGTCTGCGGGGTGACCAAGTGATGCCCTAACAGCTCGGACGTCAAGGTTTCCACCTCGTGTAGCGAGTCGGCGATGCGAATGCCGCCGCCTTTACCGCGTCCTCCCGCATGAATTTGAGCCTTTACCACCCATCGTGAACCGCCTAGAGATTGAGCCACCTGGCGCGCCGCTTGCGGCGTTGTGGCAACCTCACCTCGTGGAACGGGCACAGCGTACTGACGCAATACTGCTTTGCCTTGATACTCGTGGATTTTCAAGCTGTGCTCCTTTGCTCTAAGTGATCTCGGAGAACAAGGCGTCGCCCACAATTGTGAGAACAGGTATAATCGATGCGCATACAACCCTCTCATCCCTTAATTAAACCACTGCCGGCAGTTTGAAGGCAAGAAGGACACAACATGCGGAAAAAGTCTCATGCAAATGCTAACGCCAAGTCGAATAAAACCACCTCGCGTTACCGGAAACGCTTTGGACAAGTGTTTCTGCGCGATTCCCTTGTTGTTGAACAGATCATGATGTGTGCGCAGATCGCCCCCGGCGAAACCGTCTTGGAAATTGGCCCCGGGCGGGGCGCGATGACCGGGGCGTTAGCCGAACGCGCCACGACGCTCTACGCTCTTGAAATAGAACAGCCATTCGTCGAGGCGCTGCAACAGCGCTTTGCCAATCGGCCACATGTCCACCTGATTCAAGCGGATGCACGCCGTTACGACTACGATCAGCTCCCACCCCCTCTGGTGGTGGTGGCTAACTTGCCCTATAGCACGGCGACCCACATCCTGCGTCACTTGCTGACGTATCGTCAGCGTTTGTCACGTCTGATCGTCATGGTACAAAAGGAGGTTGCCGAGCGCTTTGCCGCGGCGACCGGTTCAAAATCCTATAGTGGGCTCTCTGTGTTTTTCCAGTACCATGCAGCCATCGAGCGATGCTTCGACGTGCCTCCGCAGGCCTTTAGCCCAAATCCCGCGGTGGCGTCCACCGTCCTGCATATCGCACCATACGCCAACCCCGCTTGGCCGAGTGCGGATGAGCACTTTCTTTTTCAACTAGTCAAGTGTGCGTTTGCACATCGACGCAAAACCTTGCGCAAAAACTTGCTCGCAGTGGCTCAGTGGCAGCTTAGCGAAGCCGATTTAGCGGCCATTTGGACCGAACTCTCATTTGTCTCGACCCTACGTCCGCAGGAACTGAGCCCCGCACAATTCGTCGCCTTGGCCGCAGCCATCCAACCGTTACTCCCGCCACGCAGCTTGGTCGAAAGGCGTCAGATTTAGCAACCGGCCCAGGCGATCCCACCGGACGTGTTGAACAAGCTTCGTGGCACATTGGAGATGCTGGGTGAACTTTCTGGCCCGGCAGTCCCATGACCAGTAGATAAAAAAGGCTTTGCCCTTAATCCGATCCCTTTTCACAAAACCCCAGTAACGGCTATCTTTGCTGTTATTCCGGTTATCACCAAGGGTTAAATAGTAATCCTGGTCGACTTTAAAGGGTGCAACAGGGCGGTCTAAGGTGATGTCTTGGTTGGGGAAGAGCGTCCTATAAAATGTCTGAAAGCCGGACAGAGAAGGCCCGTAATCGTTGGGCCGGAACATCCCATTGGGGATTGCCACTGGCTCGCCATTGATGTAGAGGCGCTTATCCGCACGGATTTCTACTTCGTCGCCTTTTTTGGGGACGTGAAGCGGACCGAAATGATAGGGCCGTGTGTGGCGCGAATCGGGCGCCACATAGGGTTCTTGGAGGGGCTCACCGCTGACAAAGACCTGCGCGTTCCGAATCTCAATACGATCCCCAGGCGCAGCCACAATGCGTTTGATGAAGTCCCGATCCTCCTCCCACGGGTATTTAAACACAATTATATCGGATAATTTGGGATTTGAGAAACGATAGATGAATTTATTGACCAGAATGTGGTCGCCAATCTGTAAGGTCTCTTCCATTGAGCCGGAAGGGATTTTAAACGCTTGCACAACAAACTGGCGCATGACGAATGCCAAGACGATGGCAATGACAATCGATTCGACATTTTCCCGCAGTGCTGATTTTTCTTTCCGAGGCTTGGGCATGACGTTTTCCTAGCTTCTCCAAGTCACTTGATTAAATTTGCCCGTAGGCTCCAAGCTTATAGCGCATTATTTACATACCCCAGACGCCTCGCAACCGATGTGCGACCACATGGACCGCCATGTTGTGATGGAGAAGAGCCGAACGTCAGAGTAGGAATGACAATAGGGAATCCAGCTTGACAATAATAGACGATTTGGGCCGTGATGTCCATGCTCGGCTCATCTTCCTTTTGCCGTCCCAGCAGTGCCTCAGTCACGGTCGCGCGGTCCGGTCAGTTTGCGTGCAAGGTAGGCTCAGGAGACGACATGGGAAGCGGCCTCCAAGACAAAAAAGTAAGGGCATATCAGTCCACCTCAAGCGTGGCCATGGTCTTGGCGACAGGCAGTTGTAAGGTCCCTTTCAGCGCCGCTACTGACGTTATATGGTGCCGCTGTAAGTACCGCCGCATGTCGCGGATGATGGTGTTACATGCACTCGGGTCGACAAAACTGGCGGTTCCCACCTGACAAGCCGTGGCACCGGCCACAAGGAATTCCAGGGCATCCTCTCCGGTAGAAATACCGCCCATACCAATCACTGGAATTGAAACCGCGCGAGCCGTTTGCCACACCATACGGAGGGCCACCGGTTTAATCGCAGGTCCGGATAGGCCGCCCGTGCCCAGGGGCAATCGCGGCGTGCGGGTCTCCAAATCAATGGCCATGCCAAGCAGGGTGTTGATGAGCGAAATAGCATCTGCGCCCGCCTCTTCCGCCGCCCTGGCAATGACCGTAATATCCGTGACGTTCGGGCTGAGTTTGACCATCAACGGTAAGGAGGTCGCCTGGCGTATCCGCGATACCACGTCATAGGTCAGTTGCGGATCGCTACTAAACAGCATTCCCTCATGCTGCACGTTGGGACAGGAAATATTGGCCTCCAACGCTGCAATGCCGTCCGCCTCACTGGCCCGTGCGGCCACCTCGGCATAGTCCGCTGAGGTGTCGCCAAAAAAGTTGACCACAATATGCGTGTGATACGACCGCAGCCTTGGCAATTTGTCGCGAATAAAGGCGTCGATGCCAATATTTTGCAGACCGACTGAATTCAGCATACCGCCAGTGGTTTCGGTCAACCTCGGACCCGGATTACCCAACCACGGCTGTCGCGACAAGCCCTTGACGACAACCGCACCCAGCGTGTTGAGATCGACGAAGGGGTGCAACTCCTCGCCGTAGCCACACGTCCCTGATGAGGCCATAATCGGGTTTTGCAACCGCAGGCCGGCAAACTCAACTGCCAAATCCGGAGAGCGATCCATGGGATATTCCTTCTACGGCTTTGAGTGAATTGACGAGACACCATGGCGCTGCTCATGTCTATAGAATTGACGACACGCGATTGAGCTGCTGATGGTATTCCTGAAGCGAACGCACGTCGGTTTCTCCTTCCCGTAGCGAGCGAATGCCCTGCACTGCGGCAAAGGCACCAGACATGGTGGTGCAGTACGGTATATGCAGAGTTAGGGCGGTACGTCGAAGTTGATACGAGTCTTCCTGCGACCGTTTCCCCTCTGGCGTGTTAATCACCAGATCGATCGCGCCATTGGTCATGAAGTCGACGATATGTGGGCGTCCCTCCTGCACTTTCTGAATGGGCTCGACCGGCACCCCAGCTTGCGAGATCGCGGCGGCCGTGCCGTGCGTGGCCACGAGGTGAAAGCCCAATTCGGTGAGTTCGCGAGCCAGCCGTACCGCCGCCGGTTTATCTCGATCCCGCACACTGATAAAGGCGCTGCCGACTTGTGGCAGCGCGCCATCCACGCTCATTTGAGATTTGGCAAAGGCCCGTCCGAATGAGACATCTAAGCCGATCACTTCGCCGGTCGATTTCATCTCAGGCCCCAACACCGTGTCCACACCCGGAAACTTAATAAAGGGGAAGATAGCTTCTTTCACCGCATGATACGGGATGTCGACTTCTTCGGTAAAGCCCAATTCGACAAGGGTTTTACCGGCCATCACGCGGGCCGCCAATTTGGCCAGGGGTACCCCGATCGTCTTGCTGACAAACGGCACCGTACGCGAGGCGCGGGGATTGACCTCCAGCACGAAGACGATGCCCTGCTGAATGGCAAACTGGATATTGAGCAGTCCGACCACACCCAACTCCAGAGCCAGGGCCTGAGTCTGCGTCCTGATCGATGCGAGGGTCGCCGCCGAGAGTGAATGCGGTGGCAGTGAACAGGCGCTATCGCCCGAATGAATGCCAGCCTCTTCAATGTGCTCCATGATGCCACCAATTACCACTTGGGTGCCGTCACAAATCGCATCGACGTCGACTTCCACTGCATCGTCGAGAAATTTGTCGATTAAAATCGGCAGATCGGGCGAGACGTCGACCGCCTTTTGCATATAGGCTGCGAGGCTGACGTCATCGTACACGATCTCCATAGCGCGTCCGCCGAGCACGTAGGACGGCCGCACGACCACCGGATAACCGACGCGGTGGGCGATGTCGCGCGCCTCGGCGAGCGACGTGGCAATGCCGTTGGACGGCTGGCGCAAATTGAGCAGTTTCAGCAGTTCTTGAAACCGTTTGCGGTCCTCCGCCCGGTCGATACTGTCCGGTGAGGTTCCGAGGATCGGCACCCCGGCCTGCGCCAGCGACACAGCCAGATTGAGCGGGGTCTGGCCACCGAACTGGACAATGGCGCCAAGGGGCTTTTCCACCTCGACGATGTTCATCACATCTTCAAAGGTAAGGGGCTCGAAATAGAGCCGATCGGCGGTGTCGTAATCGGTGCTCACGGTCTCCGGATTGCAATTCACCATAATGGTCTGATAGCCGTCTTCCTTGAGCGCAAAGGCGGCGTGCACGCAACAGTAGTCAAATTCAATCCCCTGGCCAATGCGGTTGGGACCGCCCCCCAAAATCATGATTTTTTTGACATCCACTGGGTTGGCTTCGCAATCGCGTTCGTAAGTAGAGTAGAAATAAGGCGTTCGCGCCAGGAACTCAGCCCCACACGTATCTACCATTTTAAAGGTGGGGACAAGCTTGTGTTGCTGCCGCAGATCGCGAATTTTACGGGCCATCTCGTGTTTAGTCAGATTGCCGAGACCGAGAAGCACGGCGATACGGGCGTCTGCAAAACCGTATTGCTTCGCCTTGGGCAGAACGGTTTCAATAAACGCTTGGTTCTCAAATGGCGACTGATCGGCGTATTGTTGAATCTCGGCCTCGTAGGCCACGAGTTGCTGAATATTGACGAGGAACCATGGGTCGATGGAGGTCAACTGCGCCACCTCGTCGATCGACATGCCACACCGCAGTGCTTCGCCCACGTACCACAACCGCTCTGCACCGGGAATGCGCAGCCGCTGTAGCAATACCTCTTCACGCTCCTGCGTCCCCACCGTCGGTAGGGTGGGCGTTTCAAAGCCATCATGTCCGGTTTCGAGTGAACGCATGGCCTTGTGCAGCGCTTCCTTAAAGGTCCGCCCAATCGACATCGCCTCGCCTACGGATTTCATTTGCGTGGTGAGGGTGCCATCGGCTTCAGGAAATTTTTCAAAGGCGAAACGCGGGGTTTTCACCACGCAATAATCGATCGTAGGCTCGAACGAAGCCGGGGTTTCTTTGGTGATGTCATTGGGAATTTCGTCCAGGGTGTAGCCCACTGCGAGCTTGGCCGCGATTTTGGCAATGGGAAATCCGGTGGCCTTGGAGGCCAGGGCCGAACTACGGGAGACGCGGGGATTCATTTCAATCACGATGAGGTCGCCATTGTTGGGGTGCACGGCAAACTGAATATTCGAGCCTCCGGTCTCCACCCCAATGGCGCGGATGATACGGATCGCAGCATCGCGCATGCGCTGATACTCTTTATCCGTCAACGTCTGGGCCGGCGCCACGGTGATGCTATCGCCGGTATGCACCCCCATGGCGTCCATATTTTCGATCGAGCAGATGATCACCACATTATCCGCGAGGTCCCGCATGACCTCCAGCTCATACTCTTTCCAGCCGAGGGCCGATTCTTCCAGGAGCACTTCATGCCGCGGGCTCGCCGACAGGCCCCAGTCCACAAACTGTTTGAACTCCTGAATGTTATAGGCAATATTGCCACCCATACCCCCCAACGTAAACGAGGGTCGGATAATCAGCGGCAGGCCAAGTTTTTCCATCACCTGCTCGGCTTCAGCGGCATTCGACACATAACCGCTGCGCGGTACCGCCAGTCCGATCTCTTCGATGACTCGCTTAAATAACTCCCGGTCTTCCGCTTTTTGGATGGCGTCGAGTTTAGCCCCGATCAGTTCGATGCCAAGCTCCTCCAACACGCCGCTTTCCGACAGTGAGACCGCTAAATTCAGCGCGGTCTGACCGCCCATCGTCGGCAGGATGGCCTGTGGCCGTTCACGGCGCAGAATGCGTTCCAGGATGTCCGGGGTCAGAGGTTCTACGTAAGTCCGATCCGCCATATCGGGATCGGTCATGATCGTGGCCGGATTGCTGTTGACTAGGACAACTGTGTAGCCCTCTTCTTTTAGGGCTTTACAGGCTTGAGTGCCCGAATAGTCAAATTCGCAGGCTTGGCCAATGACAATCGGCCCCGGACCAATGAGTAGTATCTTCTCAATATCTTGACGTTTGGGCACCGTACTTCCCCTACTTCCCTTTTATGATACTAGTGATAAATGGCTCAAAAAGGGCGTGAGCATCATGGGGGCCAGGTGACGCCTCCGGGTGGAATTGTACCGAGAACACCGGTAACTCGCGATGCCGCACCCCTTCAATAGTGCCATCGTTTAAATTCGTGTGGGTCACTTCAAGGGCATCCGGCAAGGTGGTGGGGTCGACGGCAAAGCCGTGGTTTTCGGCGGTGATCAGCACCCGTTCGGTGTCAATATTGCGAATAGGTTGATTGCCGCCATGGTGTCCGAATTTGAGTTTAAATGTCTGGGCACCACAGGCTAGAGCCAATATTTGATGGCCCAAGCAGATCCCCATGATGGGTTTGACCCCCATAAAGGTTTTGATTTGTTCGACCGCGTAGGGCACTGCCGCCGGGTCGCCGGGTCCGTTGGAGAGAAAGATGCCATCCGGTTCGAGTGCCAAGACCGCCTCGGCCGGCAGCGAGGCGGGCACGACTTTTATCCGGCACCCCCAGTCGATAAAACGGCGTAGAATATTGCGCTTAATGCCGTAGTCGTAAGCCACGATAAACGGCGTGACCCCGGTCTGCCGTTCAGGCAGCGCAAATGCCGATGGCGTTTCTTGCCAGTCGTAGGCCCGCTCACAGGTGACCTCCCGCACCAGGTCGCGGCCGTTTAAACTGGGCCAAGCCTGAGCCCGCTCCGCCAAGATTGCCGGGTCGAATACTTCAGTTGAAATGATGCCTTCCTGAGCACCGCGATCGCGAATGTGTTGGGTTAGAGCACGGGTATCGATATTTTGGATGCCAACGATACCGTGTTCGTACATAAACGCTGTCAGGGAACGGCTCGCACGCCAATTACTGACTACCGGACTGCACTCTTTGACGATGAACCCCTCCACCCAAGGCCGGTGGGATTCGATGTCTTCGTCATTGACCCCGTAATTGCCAATCAAGGGATACGTCATGGTCACCAGCTGACCCCGATACGACGGATCCGTGAGAATCTCTTGATAGCCCATCATACTGGTGTTGAACACCACTTCACCCAGGGCTTCGCCTGGTGCACCAAATGATTCGCCGGCGAAATAAGTTCCGTCAGCGAGTGCGAGAATAGCCCGCATATCTATACTTACCTCTTGCGTCAGAGACGCTCAAATATAAGATTGCCGTCGACAATCGTCGCCACCGCTGTGCCCCGCAACTGCCATCCCAAAAAGGGGGTATTGCGGCTCTGCGAATGTAGACTCGCTACGTCGACGACAAAAGTCTGGTCCGGCGCGATGATGGTGACATCGGCCGGACTGCCCACCGCCAGGGTGCCGCGAGCCGTGCCGAGCAGCCGCGCCGGATGAATCGTAAATTTCGCAATGAGTTGTGCAAGTGACAAGACGCCCTGATGATAGAGTTCCAGAGAGAGCCCCACACTGGTTTCCAACCCGATTATGCCTGACGGTGCCGATTCGTAGTCCTGCTCTTTTTCCGTGACGTGATGCGGCGCGTGGTCTGACGCAATGATGTCGATGGTGCCATCTTGCAGCCCGGCTTTGATGGCCTCGACATCCTCTGCCGTGCGCAGCGGCGGGTTGATCTTGGTATTGGTATCGTATTGCTGTATCGCCTCGTGGGTGAGGGTAAAGTGGTGCGGACAGGCCTCGGCGGTGACGCGGATATCTTGAGCCTTGGCCCTGCGGATCAACTTCACGGCCTCTGCTGTACTCACATGTTGGATGTGAACGTGCGCCCCGGTCATGGCGGCGAGTTGAATATCTCGGTAGACCATGACATTTTCCGCGGCCTCTGGCACGCCGGGCAAGCCGAGAGCAGTCGAGACCACGCCTTCATGCATCACCCCACCCGCCGCGAGCCCCTGATCTTCACAGTGCGAGAGCACCGGTAAATTGAACATCCGGCCGTATTCCATCGCCCGCCGCATGAGCCGTGCGTTCATGACCGGCAGGCCATCATCGGAGAGTGCGACGATCCCCGCTTCATGCATGCTGCCAATCTCCGAGAGCTCTTTGCCGGCGAGTCCGGCGGACACCGCGCCAATGGGATAGAGTCGTGTGCCGCCCACCGCCGCCGCCCGCCGTAGCATCAGTTCCGTGACGGCCGGATGGTCATTCACCGGCTGCGTATTGGCCATCGCCGCCACGCCGGTAAATCCCCCCGCAGCAGCAGCAGCCAGGCCGCTGGCGATCGTTTCTTGGTACTCAAAGCCGGGCTCCCGCAGATGCGTGTGGACATCCAGAAATCCCGGCGCCACCACACAGCCCGGCACATCGAGAATGCGAGGTGGCGGCCCCGATGGCTGCTGCTGTAACATCTCTCGCCCGTCACCGAGGAAGGCAATCCGGCCGTTGGCGATCCACACATCCGTGTGCCGGTCAATGCCCTGCGATGGATCAATCACGCGGCCGCCCCGAATCAGCATGTCCCCCACCTCAAACGCCCCCAATAATGAGATACAGGACCGCCATGCGGAGGGCCACCCCGTTGGTGACTTGTTGCAGGATCACCGATTCCAGACCGTCGGCCACTTCCGGCGCGATTTCGACCCCCCGGTTCATGGGACCCGGATGCATCACCAGAACTTCCGACTTGGCCCGCCGCATGCGGGCCGAGGTGAGGCAGTACCGGCTGCTATATTCCTGTAGCGACGGAAAGAGCACATCGCCATGGCGTTCGCGTTGAATGCGCAACATCATCACCACATCCACGTCTTGAAGCGCGGCGTCAAAATCGCTGGTGTAATCCACCCCCCATTTCTCAATCCCCACCGGCAGCATGGTGAGCGGGGCACAGACGCTCACCTGCATACCCATTTTGCGCATGGCAATGATATTGGAGCGCGCCACGCGGCTACTGGCGATATCGCCGACAATGAGCGCACGCCGTCCAGCCAAGGTGCCAAGCTTTTCACGAATCGTGTACAGATCCAGCAGCGCCTGGGTCGGATGCTCATGGGCGCCGTCACCGGCATTGATCACCGGACTGGGCAAATAGCGCGCCAGCATGTGAGGGACGCCGGCTGACTTATGGCGGACAATCAACGCATCCGTGCGCATAGCGGCAAGGTTGTCCGCCGTGTCACGCAGACTTTCGCCCTTGCTCATGCTGCTATTGGAGACAGAGATGTTGATGACATCTGCGCTCAAACGTTTGCCGGCAATTTCAAATGACGTCCGGGTTCGCGTACTAGGCTCAAAGAATAGATTGATCACGGTCTTGCCGCGCAACGTCGGCACTTTTTTGATATCCCGCTCTGAAATCTCTTTAAACGAAGCGACCGTATCCAGAATGGCGGCAATCTCCGCTGCCGTGAAGTCTTCCATCCCAAGGAGGTCTCGACCACGAAAATCGATCGTGTCTTCCACATGATCGATCTCATGTACCTCGTGTGGACTAGCATGTATCAGCATCCATACCCCCGAGAATGATGACTGTGTTTTCCCCGTCGACCTCGTCTAACCGCACACTGACCTGCTCGCTGCGAGCAGTCGGAAGGTTTTTGCCGATATAATCCGCTCGGATTGGCAACTCGCGATGCCCGCGGTCAATGAGAACGGCCAATTGGATGGTCCGTGGTCGGCCGAAATCCACCAAGGCATCCATCGCTGCCCGTATACTGCGTCCGGTGTACAGCACATCGTCGACCAACACCACATGTTTGCCATCGAGCCTACAGGGGATATCGGTGGGATGTACCGGACGGCTCCGGCGTTGCTTTAAGTCGTCGCGGTACAACGTGATATCCACCGCGCCTACCGGCACCGGATAAGTTTCGATGCGAGTGAGTTGCTCACCCAAGCGTTGGGCGAGCGGTAGCCCTCGCGTGCGAATGCCGATCAGCACCAGCTCCTCAGCTCCTTTGTTACGCTCTAGAATTTCATGGGCAATGCGCACGAGTGCGCGGTCAATGGCCTCGGCATCCATGACTCGAGCTTTGACCTGGTCCCCCACGATTGATTTTCCCTTAACCCACGTTAGGCATGACCCTAAATTCGCGCCGCATATGCCTCACAGACGTCCTGAGCACGTGGCGAGCCCCACCTGTCTGCCAAGTCCGGTGGCACCATTTAGATTCGAGATGCAGGCGAAAAAAAACCCCCTCGCACGGCAAGGAGGCCTGTAGCGTATGTGCGATGGAGATGAAAATACATGTGGTGTTTCCCTTGGTAGCCTCACCGGACTAGCTTAAAGAGAACTGTGCGAACTGTAGCAGAAATTTTTAGGAAGTCAAGGTGGGAAAAAGATCTCTCATCCTTCGTATAAAATTTTGATATAAGCTTGTTGGCGCAGACTCTCCATCCAATCCTTGTAATTTCGTTCGAATTTAGCGCGTTTGAGTTCGGCGGTGAGTTCATCACGTACCGCTTCGACAGGCTTAGCCCCGCCTTCCTGGGCATTTTCGAGCCGAACGATGTGCCAGCCGATCTGCGTCCGTACGGGATCGCTGATCTCGCCGGGTTGAAGCGAGGCCACCACGGCTTCAAGACCAGGTACGAGTTCACCGGTCCGGAAGGTGCCCAACAACCCTGCATTTTCAGCGGATGGCCCTTCTGAATACTGCTTGGCTAGCTGCGCGAAATCTCCACCGGCCCGGAGTTTTTGCAAAACGGCATCGGCTTTTTGCTTGGCCCGGGCAGCCTCTTCAGCCGTGGCTTGCTCGGGGACGAGGAATAAGATATGGCTCACCGTCAATTCACCCGCAATGCGGAACCGGTCTTTTTGATGCGTGTAAGCCTCTTGGAGTTCGTCATCCGTAATCACCAACCGCGATTGCACTTCGTAGTTGACCAGTTTGGTCACCAGCAACGACCGGCTGATTTGCTCACGGTGCGCTTCGATCGTCAGACCACGACTTTGCAGAATTTCCTCGAGTTGAGCATCCGTGAGCTGATTCGCCTCTTTCAACTGACTGATTTGAGAGTCGATATCCGACTCTGGGACCGTGATTTGTAGAGATTTGGCCCGCTCGATCTGAATCTCAACGTCGATGAGGGGTTGTAAGACGTTACGGAACAACTCGCGGCGTTTCATTTCCAACTCAGTACCGTAGTACCGTTTGTCGAGTTCGACCGCCTCAACCGCCATCACCTCACGGACATCACTAATGGTGATGATGCTGTCATTGACGATCGCCGCAATGCCATCCAGGACTTGCTGAGCCCATACCGTGTGGAGATGGATCGCGACCAGGCCTAGAGTGCACCACCCTATCCAGTGGCCACGGCGTCTGAATGCATACCGCAAGTGACTCGTCATGATGCTTCGCCTTACGCTTTATTCTTGGTCCCGCACAATACCGACCACCACCATCATCCCCGGTTTCAAAAGACCGCCGTCATTCGACACGCTGATTTGAACCGGGAGCCGTTGTTCCACTTTGGTGAACGTGCCGGTGGGTGGAAACAGGGAAAATTCCGAAATCGCGGCCGCACCCACAGTCAGGACCTTGCCCGCAAAACGCCGGTCCGGATAGGCATCCACCCAAATTTCCACCGGACGTCCCACCGAGACCTCGCTAATATAAGATTCTTTGATGTTCGCCAACACCCAGACATCATTTGGATCGTGGATCACGAGGACCGGTTGCCCGCGTTGGATGAGCTGACCTTCCTCCACTCGCTGCCGGCTGATCACACCGGCAATGGGACTGTGCAGGACGGTGGATTCCAGGTCGTCGCGCGCTTGGGTCACCATGGCCATAGCCTCTCGCAGCCGAGCTTGCAGCACGTGCTGTTTCTCTTCCTGCACGAGGGCTTCATCTTCCTCGGTTTGGGCCAGACGAAATTTGGCTTGGGCCTTTTTGACTTCTGCTTCCATGGTTTGGACTTTGCGTTCCAGCAGGCTGAGGCGCTTGCGCGATGCTATAGCATTATCGCGGCGTGCCCGCCGCTCGGCCACGAGTTCTTGCGCTGTGGCCGAGCGAGCTTGGGCCTGCACTAAAGCTTCGTTGGCTTCGTCTCGACCTTCCACTGAGATAATGCCGTCATTAAATAACGCTTGGGCACGTTTCCAGTTGCTTTGAGCTGAACGCACATGACCTTCGGCTTCTCGCTGGCCTGACATTGCTTGATTCAGAGCCGCTTCTGCTGCCGCCACCTCGTTCTGTAGCCGTTCTTTTTCGAGCAACAAGTTCATGCGTTGTTCGGCCAACGTGCTGCGTTGTGCGGCGACCTCCGCATCCGCCTCTGCGATGCGGCTCTCGGCACGTTTGACCTGCAGGTCGTACATCCGTTCACTCTCTTGGAGTTGGCGCTCAATAATCTCGGCTTTGGCCTGGGCCTCCTCCAATTTCGATTGGTAGCCACTGCTGACGATTTCAAGCAGCACATCACCTGCTTTGACCGGCGTCCCCTCTTCCGCGCGCAGTACTTTTACCACGCCAGATACCTCTGGTGCCACCGAGACATTGCGCCCTTTGACACGCGCATCGTCAGTGGACACATGTTTCATGCTGTAGATCCAGTAGGAGATACCGTAGCGAAGGCCAATAATAGCGCCAATACCCAGAAGTATAGCGGGAATAATAACGCGGAGTTTACCCGTGAACAGAGAATTTTCTGCCATCGCTACTCACTTTGAGAGGGAGATGAGATCGTCGACAATGTAAAGAGAAGGAGATTATTAGAGACTAGCACTGGCTCGTAGACGTTGCAAGTGCTTTTTGAGAAACGTTAAACGGGCTTCCGCAGCACTGCCTTTGAGAGGGAGCCGAACGACGTGGTCCGATTGGAATTGAAATAAGGTTTCGGTGGCTTCGAGCCACCGCAGCAACACCGCGGCATCCACCGGGGTTTGGGGATGAAAGGTGAGGAGCGCGGCATGCGGTTTGGATTCGATGCGCTCCAATGCCAAGTGGCGAGCCAGGATTTTCAATTCCACCACTGCCAACAAATGGGTCACTGGCAGAGGTAGAGGGCCAAACCGGTCTCGAATCTCTTGCCGCAGCGCCTCGAGGGCACCATCGTCTTCAACAGTTGCCAAGCGGCGGTAGAGTTCTAAGCGTTGGGCTTCACGATCGACGTAGGCGGTGGGAATGTGGCCTTGTATCTCAAGGCGCAACTCTGGATCGACCCGTACGCGCACGGTCTCGCCGCGCGTGGTTTGAATGGCCTCCGTGAGTATTTGGCAGTACAAATCGAACCCCACGCTGGCAATGTGCCCGGATTGCTGGGCGCCGAGGAGGTTGCCGGCGCCCCGGATCTCCAAATCGCGCGTGGCGAGTTGGAAACCGGAGCCTAACTCACTGAATTCTTCAATCGCTTCAATGCGCTTGCGGGCGTCTTCGGAGAGGAGTAAGTCTCCCGGAATGAGCAAATAGGCGTAGGCTTGTCGCGTACCCCGGCCCACCCGGCCGCGCAATTGATACAGTTGGGCGAGACCAAAGCGTTCGGCGTGATTGATAATAATGGTATTGACAGAGGCGATGTCCAGGCCGGATTCAATAATGGTCGTACACAATAGCAAGTCGAACTCGCGATTGAGAAATTGCAACATCATTTTTTCGAGCTGGCGCTCCGGCATCTGGCCGTGGGCATAGCTGACCCGGCATTCCGGGACGATCTCCGCCAGCATCGCTCGCAGGGCCGGCAGGGTGTCAATGCGATTGTGGACGAAGAAAATTTGTCCGCCCCGTGCCAGCTCCTGGCGAATGGCGGTTTCAATGACGTCACGGGAAAATGGTGAGACCATGGTCTTAATGGCACTGCGGCCTTCCGGCGGTGTCTCGATGGCACTAAAGTCGCGCAGACCGACCAAGGCCATGTGCAGCGAACGCGGAATCGGCGTGGCGCTCAGCATGAGGACGTCGACTTGGGTACTCATTTGTTTAATCCGCTCTTTGTGCGCGACGCCGAAGCGATGTTCTTCATCGACCACAAGCAGCCCGAGGGATTTAAAATCGATATCCTTTTGCAGCAGGCGGTGGGTCCCAATGACAATATCCACGGTGCCCTGGCGCAGTCCGGATAGGGTGTCTTGCTGTTGCTTGCGACTGCGCATACGGCTCAGCAAGCTCGTGTTGACTGGAAAGGAATCAAAACGCTTCCGAAAGGTGTCGTAATGCTGTTGGGCCAGAACCGTGGTCGGCACCAAGATTGCCACTTGCTTGCCATCGTATACAGCTTTAAAGGCGGCGCGAATGGCGACCTCGGTTTTGCCGTAGCCGACATCGCCGCAGACCAGGCGTTCCATGGGCTGAGCTCGTTCCATGTCTTCCATGACGTCCTGGATGGCGCGGAGTTGATCCTCGGTTTCGACAAACTCGAAGCGGCCGTCGAACTCCTGATGCAGCGCGCTGTGGGGTGAAAACGCAAAGCCCTCTTCGGCCTGACGCACCGCATGCACCTCGACCAAGGTGCCGGCCATGGCCACGAGCGATTCTTTCACCCGGGCTTTGGTGCGAGTCCAGACGGCGCTGCCAAGGCGATCCAGGCGTTCGCTATCATCATTGCCGCCGCTGTATTTTTGCACCACGCTGAGGCGGTACCCGGGGACGTAGAGGGTGGCGCCGTCAGCGTATTCCAACTCCATAAATTCGTCACGGTTTTCACTCGTGTCGAGACCCGTATCGAGAAATGTCATGCCTCGATAGCGCCCAATCCCGTAGTCTACATGAACCACGCGGTCGCCCAATTTTAAGCTGCCGAAGTCGATGAAGACGTGAGAGGCCTGCGATTGCCGCGAGGCGGGTTGGGGGTCTTGGGATTTGTTGCCGAAGATATCGTCTTCCCGCAAGACCACGAGTTTGAGGGCCGGCAGGATAAACCCCTGACTCAATTCGCCCACGCCGAGCAAGATGGCGCCGGGTGACAAGGCTTCATCAAATAGGCACTCATGACAGGACGCCAGCGGGTGCGACCCTAGCTCATAGCTGGCCAGCATGTCTTGCAGGCGTTGCATTTCAAGGGCAAAACGGCTCAAGATGAGTGTACAATAGCCCTCGACACGCCATTGTTGGAGCTGGGTGATGAACCGTTCGAGAACGCCAAAAAATTGCGGTGCATGGCGTGACGGCAAGGCGGTCAAAGAGGTGTCGTCCGCTTCTCGGGTGTTGGGGGGAGGCGTGTGTTGCTTCAAGACGATGGCGGTTTGTGCCCGGAGTTGCTCGGCGAGGTCGCCCGCGTCCAGCAGGTGCGGTTCCGGCAGCGTCGCACTGGCCTCGCGAATGGTAATCATGTCCGGCGGTGGCAGGGGGGATTGTAGGGTGATGTCGATATCTTCGGCATCGACGCAGCAGACATAGCCGGATACCGGGGCATAGGCCAACGGGCTCGATAGCGTTGGGTAGAAAAACGTATCGATACCCCAGGGCCACTGAGCCGGCGATTGGCTCGCCCAGCGCTCGATGCCGCTGGCAACCAGGGATTCGCCCCAATCTTGTGATAAGAGATGGCGGCGCAGCGCGTCAAAACCTTCCGCCTCACGAGATTGCCAGCCGAGGGGGTGGACGGGCGCGATCACGATGTCTTGTACCGTGGTGAGAGAAGTTTGCCTCACCACCTCAAAGGTGCGTATCGTTTCGATCTCCTCGCCAAACAGTTCAATCCGCCAAGGATGCCGCTGACCCGGAGAAAAAAGATCGACAATACCGCCTCTAACGCTGAACTCACCCACCTGTGCGACCATGGACACACGCTGATAACCGCGCTTGATCAACTCGGCGACGAGTTGGTCCAAAGACTGCGGATGCCCGTTGGCATGTGCATGTGCATGTACATATAAATGTGCATGTGCATGGGAAAGGGGTAGCAAAGTGACTTGAAGCAAATCCGGTGGCAGGACGCGATAACGCAGGGACTCCACTGCCGTCACGACAATCACCGGTTCGTCTTGGAGCAAGCGCCACATGGGTTGATAGGCGTACAGCGCACCATCCGGCTGGTAGCCGTTGCCCGAGACGGCCGATTCTAGCCCATGGGCATGGGCATGGGCACGATGGATATAGCGCAGGATAAGCTGATCAAATGCCGTGACGTCGAGATGGGCAAGGAAGCATTGAAGATCGTTGCAGAGCTGGTCGCGCTGGGTGGCATTGGGCGTGATGATGAACAGAGGCAGGGGTTGTCCGACAAATAAACGTGCGAGGAAATAGGCCCTGGCACTGCCGGAGAGCCCGTGGAGGGTCAGCACATGCCGCTCCGACAGCGGCGCGTGTGCAGGGGCAAGTGACTGTAAGGTCTCTTGTAACGTCACAGCCACCCCCGTGTATGGTGATGATGCCTATTCGATCGCGCCCGCCATTTTAAAGATGGGCAGATACATGGCCACGACAATGAATCCAACGGTCACTCCAAGAAATACCATGAGGCCGGGTTCAAGCAGCGAGGTTAAGGCGGACACCGCGGCATCGACCTCTTCATCATAGAAATCGGCAATTTTATCGAGCATCGCATCCAAGGCGCCGCTGCTTTCGCCGACTTCGATCATTTGCACCACCATGGGTGGAAAGATGGCTTGCCTGGCTAGGGGCTCTGCAAGAGATTGTCCTTCCTTGACGCTGCCAATGACCGAAAACACACTGTTTTCAACCACTTTATTACCGGCCGTGCGCGCGGTGATCGTGAGGCCATCGATAATCGGTACACCACTACCGATGAGGGTGCCGAGGGTCCGCGTAAACTTCGCAACTGCCGCCTTTTGAATGAGCGAGCCAAAGACGGGGGCTTTGAGCATAATGGAATCGATAAGGAGCCGCCCCCTATCCGTTTTATAAAATCGGATGAATAAATAGATGACCACCCCGACGAGAGGGATCGCATAGATAATATATTGTTTTATCAAATGACTCAAGTACATGACGAGGCGGGTCGGTGCCGGCAGGACGCCGCCAAAACTTTCAAACATCTCTGCGAAAACCGGGATGACAAAGGTCATCAGGAAGATGATGACCAGGCCCGCGATGCTGATAATCGCAGCAGGATAGACCAGGGCGCTTTTGACCTTGCCTTTGAGGGCTCTGGCTTTTTCCATATAGCCTGCGAGGCGGCTGAGAATGGTATCGAGAATACCGCCCGCTTCACCGGCCTCCACCATGTTGGCGTAAAAGTTGTCAAACACTTTTGGATACCGACGCAAGGCATCGGCGAAGGATTCGCCTGATTCGACTGCGTTTTTCACCCCGGCGATGGTGCTGCCAAATTCCTTGTTCTCGGCCTGACGGCTTAAGATATCCAGACATTGGACGAGAGGCAGCCCCGCCTCGATCATGGTGGCGAACTGCCGGGTAAACACGACGATGTCTTTTTCTTTGACGCCGCCTATTCCCGGGAGATTGATTGCAATGTCTTTCGGCTTGGCCTTCATCCCAGTGACGACGAGTTGGCGCTGGCGTAAGAGCGACACGGCGTTGTTGCGGTCCGTCGCGTCAATCTCGCCTTTTTGGGCCGTTCCTGAACGCGTCTTGGCAGTGTATTTAAATACGGGCATGACACCCTTTCCTGTAACAATCTTACCCGGATTGAAGCTTTGATAGGCAATTCTCTGGGGATTTGTAGCATGGAATTTATGGATACAGCCTTGAGAACTTGCCCACATCATCGGAAAGTATTGACTACAACTTAAACATTGACTGACATGTGCAAAGGCAGGTATTTCGCGGCGGAACGCATGCTAGGAGAGGTGGTGGAAAGTGGGTTTTCTTTTGTGGATTGGAGTTAAATTAGAGGCTGTACCAAGTGGCGTATGGCGAGGGTGGGAAACGTGCGGTCTGTCCAGATGCGGAAGGCTTCGGCACCCTGGCCAATGAGCATCTCGATACCGGGCACAACGGTGGCGCCACGCTGCTTTGCCACCTGTAACAGCTCGGTGTACAGGGGGCGATACACGATGTCGTAGACCACGTGTTCGGGCCGAAAGGCCGTTTCCGGCAGGAGCTGGGGATCGCCTGGATGCAAGCCGACCGCGGTGGTGTTGACAATCAAGCTATGGTCGCGAGCCGCGGCCGCAGCATGTTCAAACGGCATCGAGTTGATTTGGGCTTGTGGAAATCGTTGGCACAAATCGTCGCACAGACGATAGGCGCGTTCTGGGGTACGGTTGCACAGGGTGAGTTCGGGACAGCCCGCCCGCAGCAGCGCGACGGTGACGGCGCGGGCGGCGCCACCCGCCCCCAAGATCAAGGCAGTGGTGTCGGCAAATACTATGTGCAGTGCTTGCAAGGGCAACAGAAACCCGTCGCCATCGGTGTTGTAGCCGATGGTGCGGCCATCGCGAATGTCAACGGTATTGACCGCCCCGATAAACTCGGCTTCGGTGGAAACCTCATCGAGGAGCGGCAAGATCGCCTCTTTGTGCGGAATGGTGATATTGAGACCACAAATGCCAAGTGCGATCGCCCCGGCAAGCGCTGTCGGCAGGCGGTCGGGCTGCACCGGGAAAGGCACGTACAGGCAATCTAAATGGTGGTGCTGAAAGGCGAACGTCTGGATGAGCGGTGATAGCGAGTGCGTGATGGGGTGCCCAAGAATGCCGTAGAGACGTGTGCCACCTGAGATTGCGCGAGCCAATTCGCTGCCTGATGTCATGTGCAATGTCCTTAATCCGTACGACGAGGATTCAATAAGGCACGTGTGAGAACGTAGTCTCGTAATACATTACTACGTGTGGCAGGAAGGTCAAGCTCTTGATTGTTCAGTAACACGCGTGCTCCTCTGACATTGCCAAGGGTCAGCGAGAACTGTTCGTTGGCTTTCCACTCGATGCTTTCGCCCGCTTTGATGAGGGCTTCTTGCCGAGAGTCGTCGTCGATGTCCAAACGCATCCAGGTCTCTTCCAGGGCTTGCACGCGGAGCACCAAGGGCACCGGTTCAAGGGTTGACTCCTCGGACAATGCGAGGCCAGGTACGTTTGTTGGCCCAGCGTTTTCTTGGGGGGCAGCCGTTGTGATCGAGTCTGTCTCCATCGATGTAGAAGGGGGGGATAGAGTGGGCGACGGGGTGACTGCCGCAGGTGCTGCGATGGCTTGCCGGGGAGCAGGTGGCTTGTCTGCTGCGGTGTCGGCTGGGCGGTCATGCAGGGCTTGCTCCGAGGGTCCACTCCGCAGGATAAAAAAGAGCACTAACCCTAGGGCGGCGAGCCCTACACTAAGGATGACCCCGCGCTGCCATGACACACGCGGCATCGGGGAGGGGCGCTGACGTTGCTGTGCCGGCAAGCTTGGCGTCTGCTTGCTATGATGGGTTTGAAAAAAGGTAACCACTTCATCTGCATCGAGCGAGAGACATTGGGCGTAGGAGCGGAGAAAGCCGATGATAAAGGGCCCTTTTGGCAGCTGATCGTAATCATCAGCTTCAAGGGCCTCGATGAATTTCGGCTGAATTTTTGTCAATGACGCAATGGTTTTTAAGTCAATGCCCTGCTGCTCGCGTTCGGAACGAAGATAGGGGCCTAGCGAGCTGTCACTCGCCTGCATATCGTTTCCTCCCTTCATGACCCCGCTAGGGTCTGACTAGGGTGTTAACTGTTGTAATTGCCGCCGCGAAGCGATCGCAAAAGTGCTATCCGGTGCGAGATCAATGACCCGCTCAAACGCATCGCGGGCTTCCTGGTTGCGACCTTCCTCAAGCAGGAGCTGGGCGAGGCTCACATATGCCTCGGGATAAGATGGCCGGGTTCGGATGGCTTCCCGAAACGATAAAATAGCCTCATTGTATTTCCCTGATCGTGCATACACTAAACCGAGGTTGTGGTGGGCCTCGGGAAGGTTGGGGTAGTAATCCAGGGCGGTGCGCAGGTGTTCGGCGGCGCTAGACAAATCGGCTTTTTTGAGATAGGCGAGTCCGATATTGGTGTGGGCCAGGGCCGGCTTGTCATAGTTCGGATGTTCTAAGGCGCGTTGAGCGATGGAGATGGCTTCGTCATAGCGGCCCTGAAGCAGCAAGAGCGAGCTGTAATTCACCAGGACGGATGGCGGGACGTCCTGGTGCCGCAAGGCTGCACGATAGGCTTCGTCCGCATGCTTGAGGCGCCCTTCGGCCTGATAGATGAGCGCGAGGAGTTCAAAGTAATGCGGATCATCCGGTATCGCATCGAGCGATTTGCGGATTTCTTGTTCGGCTAGCAAGTAGGAATTATCCCCGAGGTATTGTTGGGCCACGCGGTAGTTGTCATCGGCCTGTAGGCGAAGTTGTTGTGAGGAGCCACAGCCCAGCAACATCCATGCGCTGATGAGACAGGTGACAACCCAGATGCTGCGCTGGCGAGATCGTGTGCGTTTCATGCTTTTCTCCCCCATGGTCGAGACGGAGACCCCCGCGCGCCACCAGTGGATCTCCATCATGCCGTTTGCCGTGGAACGGATCGCTTTTTCTTAATTGTACCCAGGAATGGGTTGATGTCGCCTCTTACCCTACTCGTTCATTACAAAGGGCAGCGGCAAGCAACTCGGCTTCCCATGGGGCGCCGAGGAGCCCTTGAAGAAGCGTCTCCACGTTGTGGGTGAGTGCCTCGGACCAATACTGGTAAAGCCATTGGCCGGTTTCGGGATTGCGAAACCAGTCCTGGCCAAAGTATTCATCTAAGGTATCCAGCAGGGCATAGGCCACACTCCACCCCTGCCAAAAGGCCAGACTGGCATACTGCCAATCCCAATCGACCAGATAATAGGCGGGGGCGTAATCGATATGACATGCTTCCATCATGATATCGCGGTATGCTTCGGGGGCATCCGCTAACGATTCGCTGGTGTTGATATGACGTGTAAAGAGGAAGCGTCCGAGCTGCCGCCGAAACCGGTAGAGACGGTCCAGGCGTTGCCAGGACATATAGTCGATATCCACACTGAAACGCCCGTGATAACGGAGCCAGGAGGGATGCGTGACCAGGTCGGTAAACAGTTGCGCATTGCCGGTGGAGATGGCGCTGTGCCCCCAGAGGCGCAGGGGGAGTGGCAGTTCCTCAGAGGTATGGGCCCAAAGGAGGGCTGGGCCGCATGCGCCGGCCAAGGCTTGCGCACTTTGCAGACCGCCTGACGGACAATAACTCAACACAATTTCATGGGGTACGGCAACGGCCAGGGCTTCCGGCGGACCGAAGGTGATGTCCCGTTCTCGCCATTGCAACCTGCCGTCGACCCGCGGATCAATCTCCATGTCTTGAAGACAAGTCTGAAGGGCAGGCTCAATAAAGCCCGGCTGATAATACTTTTGATAGTCGGTAAAGGTAAATAACGTCAACATATCGTGACGGCGGAGTTCGGCCGGGGGCAACCGTAAGCGCCGATGCGATGCCCAGGCCAGGAGGTCGGTGTAGGCCACTTCCGTCTTTTCTAACAGCGTGGTGGCGACTTCTTGCAAGGCTTCGAGGTCAACCCCCAAAACATCGCCCCACAAGTGATCGAGAGAATCGTAGCCCAACCGGAAGGCGTCGTCGCGAGCCGCGTTAACTTGAGTATCGAAGTGTTCGTCTAGCGTGGCCAATTGCGCCGTGGCGGCGGCTTCAATCGCGGCGCGCCGGTCGCGGCGGGCCTCGGATGCCATGCGGGAAAAACTCGATACCACTGGGATGAGTTCGTCATCGACCCGGCATGTCAAGCTGCGCTGTTGCGCCTGCAGGGCGCGGCGATGCGGGAGCATCGCCGCGCGTATCGACATCATGAGCCCCCAAGCCCGCAGCCGTTGCCAAGGCGCACGTTGCGCCTCAGGCGTCTCGTCAATCAGACGTTGCAGATCGGCTAACGCTGGTTCCGAATACAGGTCCGCACACTGCTCGATCGCCTCGACAAGGCGCGCTTCCCGTCCCTCGCCCAAGGGTTCATTGAGCCCGGCAAGCGCCACGTTGCGATGGTATGCGATATATCGCTCAAGCCACTGCTGGAGTTGACTGTCGGCATCCATAAGTCAAGGGTATCCGGGTTATTGCGTGCCGCCGGCAATGGCTGGAATAATGGCCAATTCATCGCCGTCTTTAACGCCCGTTTTCTCGCCGTCCATAAAGCGAATATCTTCATCGTTCAGGTAGAGATTGATAAACTTGCGCACCGCCCCTTGGTCGTCGCAAAGGCGTTCGCGAACCCCGGGAAAATGCGCCTCGAGTTGGACAATGACTTCCGACACGGTCTCCCCTTCGACGTGGACCTCACTTTGGTTTTTGGTGAATTTTTGCAAGGGGGTTGGAATCCGTACGAGAATAGCCATGAAAGGCTCCTTAAGATTACAAGTCTTATGCCAGTTTATGAACAGCCATGCGGGCGACTATCATAATCAATCCGCATGACAAAATCAATCCGCATGGCGCTTTTCAAGTCTTCACCGAGAAAAGACTGAGCACCACCGCGATGCGACTAAAAGACGTATTGAGGATTGACGACAATATCGCCGCTTTCGCGAAGCTGCTGAAATTCGTCCCTCAAGGCATTGTCAAACGCCATGCGTGCCTGCTGCCGTTTCTGCCTGAGCAACTGCTCCCGGGTCGTTTGCTTCTGGGCCTCAAACGCCGCCATATCCGCCGGTTTGCGCTCGATCACCTGGATTACGGCATGGCGTGTGCCATCGTGCACGGCTGCCGACGCACCGGGTTTTAAGTCGAACGCCATGCGGCTAAACGCCGCACTGTGACCATACTGCGGGATACTGTCGTTGCGTTTGAAAAAGCCGGTCTCAGCCACTTGAACGCCGAGCGTTTTAGCCAGCTCATCGAAGGACGTGCCGGACTGCATTTTTGCGGCCCAGTCGTCGGCCGTTTGGTTGGCCAGGTCGAGGCTCTTTTGTTGCTGGAGATCGTTCGTGACGCGTTCTTTCGCCTCTTCAAACGGGATTGTGCTGGCCTCGCGAATCTCGGCGACCTGGAAAATGTATTGGGTGCCGTCAGGAGTGCTCTGGATATCGATAGCCCCCTGGTTGAGTGCAAATGCGCGGGTCACGATTTGGGGCACCTGAGCGAGATTGGGCAGGCTCCCGGTGCGGGGGATAAAGGGTGCCATGGTAATGTCGAGATCGTGCTGTTTGGCTAAGGCTTCAAACTGCTGGGGATCCTCTTCGAGAAACACCATGATGTCATCGACAAAGGCAAGAGCCGTTTCTTTTTCCCGCTCCTGCCGCAGCTTGTTGGCAATCTCCTCTTTGACTTCTTCCAGAGATCTCGTGCTGGCTTCGATTTTATCGTCTAAACGGATAATATGGAACCCAAACGTCGTGCGCACGGGTTCGCTGAGGGCACCGACCTCAAGTGCGAACACCGCTTTGTCAAAGGGAGCCACCATTTGACCCTGTGGAAAGGTGCCGAGATCACCGCCTTGTTCGGCCGTGGCGGTATCTTCGGAGTACTCCTGGGCCAGCTTGGCGAAATCTGCGCCATCGCGCAGCTGTTGCAACAGGGATTCAGCCTTGGTGCGAATTTCCGCTTCGCGTTCGTCGCCGACATTAGACGGCACTTTGAGGAGAATGTGGCGGGCTTGAACTTGTTCCGCTCGGGTGAACTCGTCTTTGTGGTTGTTATAATAGTCTTCAATCAGGTCTGGGGCAATATCACCTGTGTACGGAAAGCGTGCCGGGGCAACCGTTACGTACTTAATCTGGCGCTGTTCGGGATTTTGATAGCGGTCTTGCTGAGCCTCGTAATGCGCTTGTAGTTCCTCGTCCGTGAGGGTGACTTGGGCGGTGAACAAACCCGGTAGTAACGTCACATACCGTACCGATGCCTGCTCATTGTCCTGCCGATAGGCGTCGACCACTTCGGCATCGGTGACCTTCACGCCGGCATCGACCAAGCTGTAAACTTTTTGTGCTAGTAAGGCGTCGCGCTGCTTCTCTTCAAACACTTTTGGCACGATGGGCGGCACTTGCTGGCGCAAAACCGCGAGGTAGCGCTCCGGATCGAACTTGCCTTCTTCCTGAAACGCCGGGATGTCGGCAATGGATTCGTAGAGTTCGACGTCCGTGACATCCAGACGCTCACGCTTTGCCATGCGCTGCAGTAAGGTCTGCCGGACGATCTGCTCCAGGGCCATTTCCCGGAAGTTAAACCGCTCGCGTAGATCGAAGTCAGCCCGGTTGCCGAACATGTTGCGGTAGTTCTGATATAGATTGTTTTGCACCCGCTGAAATTCGGCGATGCTCACTCGTTGTCCCAGGATGGTTGCCGCCTCAGAAGGCGCTGGCCCTGAGCCAGACATCCCAAAATAAAGACTCGTCGCAACAAACGCGAACACCACCGCCCAGAGCACGCCTTTGATCAGCCAGCCCTGCGCTTCGCGCATCTGCCTCAGCATATGCTTCTCCTGTCCTGCGCCTCGTCCGGGCAGATGTCATGCCGTTGCTGACCCCTGCGAGATGGCGCGAGAAAAAACTCACATGATTCACTACTTTTATTCTAAAAGACCCGTTGTTTTTTGCAACGTCACCACGATCGGGGAAACCGGGTGACCATTGTCAAATATTCCTTTGCTCGATATAATCAAGTAACATTTCCCGCCTCGTGGCGACTGTCGGCTGAACAAGACCACACGACAGGCACATGCGATACCATTTGCAATCACCAATCAAAAGCCTAGCCGAGCGTCGACGGACCTTCATTGTATTTGTCTGTCTATTGCTGTTTGCACTAGGTCTAATGACGGCAAAATTTCGTGGCATACCTCAAGTAGACTGGTTTGAGTCTCGGGTGGCCTCGGTGGTCATGCCGCTGCAGGCGATATTGGCTCAGGGGACGCGCTGGGGACGCGCTGTCTGGTACGGCTACATCGACCTGACCCAAGTGCGCCAAGAAAATATCCGTTTGCGGCAGCAAGCCGAGACCTTACAGGGTGAGCTGCATCGCTATCGCGAAGCCTATCTGGAGCAACAGCGCCTGCGAGCCCTGTTTGGCTTTCGATCGCTGGCCTTTCCCAAGGCGATTCCGGCAGAAGTGATCGGGGTGGATCCGAGCCTGTGGGCTGAGGCTGTCACCATTAATAAGGGCGCTGATCACCACCTGCAAAAAGACAGTGCCATCGTGACCCATCAGGGATTGGTCGGACATGTGGTTGAACTGGCTCCTCGCTACGCTACGGTATTGCTGTTGACGGACCGCCGCAGTGCGGTGGACGCCCTCGTGCAGCGGACGCGCGCCCGCGGCATCGTGTTCGGCAAATCGCAAGACCAGTTGGCCTTTCGCTATGTCAGCGTCCGTGAAGTGGTTGAGGTGGGTGATGAAATCATCTCCTCCGGCCTTGGGGATATCTATCCCAAGGGCATTCGTATTGGCACCGTGGTCTCGGTGCGGCCGCAGCGCTATGGTTTGTTTTACGAGCTCTCTATGCGGCCGGCCGTCGAGTTTCGCAAACTGGAAGAAGTGCTCGCACTGGAGCCCTAGCTCATGCAGTTGGTTTTTTATTTTCTAGCGGTGATCGTGGTCTTGGTGCTGCAAACGCATGTGGTCTTTCACGAGGTCAGCGTCGTCTGGCACGTGGATTTAGCCCTGCTCGTCATGGTCTCCGGCTGCTTGCAATGGGAAGAGCGGCGCGCCCTGGTGTTCGGGTTCATCACCGGTCTGATGTACGATGCCTTATCAAGTGATGTCATGGGCCTACACGCCGTGAGTAAGGTGGTTGTCGCGTATACCACGTTGCTATTATCGCGCCATATCCAGCCCCATAGTCTCGTGTTGCAAAGTGGCTTTGCCGCTTTGGCTACGGCCCTGGATACCGCTGCGCGCCTGTTCGTGCTGGCCATTTTTCAATCGCGTGTCTATCCGCTGTCCATGATTGTGCAAGTCGTGCTGCCCCATGCGTTGCTAGGAGCTGTTTGCATGCCGCTGATTCATACGGGCCTGCGGGTGACCCTGCAGGCATTGCACCTCCGCCCTACGCCAGGACAGCTGCCCCACGCAAGGACACCGTGATGCGTCGGTCTGCGCGTGCGCTAGCACAGGCCGCCGGCAGGACTTATCTGCAGCGTTTGCCCCCGATCAATGACGAAGGGCTACGGCGGCGGCTGTGGAGCATCGGCATCCTCATGATGTTGGGGTTCGCCCTGCTGTTGGCCCGCACATGGCAGCTGCAAGTCATTGAGGGTGGGCAGTTTTTGCAATTGTCAGAGCAAAATCGCCTGCGCGATCGCCAGATGAAGAGCCTGCGCGGGCGCATCCTCGATCGCCATGGGCGGATCCTGGCCGACAATCGTCCCGCCTATGCTTTGCTCGCGATGGCCGATGACCTGCCCAATGCGGACGTCTTGCAGGCGTCCTTGAGACAGCTTGACATAGCTATCGAACCGGCCACCCTTAAATCGTTGCGGGACAAGGGCACCTTTCAACCGATCTCCATCCAACAGGATGTCCACCGCGACCAGGTGGCATATTTTGCCGAGCATTGGATGGACTTTCCCGGCCTGTATCTCGACGTAGAACCCTTGCGCTTGTATCCGTACAAATCGCTTGCCGCCCATCTGCTCGGCTATCTCGGTCAGATCAGAGAAAGCCAATTGGAGCAAGACGACTATCGCGGTTACCCACCTGGCACGATGGTGGGGCAGTCGGGTCTGGAACGCGTGTATGAAAATCGTTTGCGCGGTGCACCGGGCCTCCGGCGTGTGGAGGTCGATACCTATGGCCGGGAAACCCAACAGCTCGCGACTAAGCCGCCGCAGCCCGGCACGAATCTGGTCACCACCCTCGATTTTGACCTGCAGCGCATGGCCGAGGGCTTGTTGGACGCGGGGGAGCATACCGGTTCCATTGTGGTGCTCGACCCGCGCGACGGCCAGATTTTGGCCATGGCAAGCCGCCCGGCTTTTGACCCCAATATCTTTGCATCCCGACTGTCGGCAACGGCCTGGAACACTTTGACCACGACTCCCAAACACCCTTTACACAACCGCGCCATTCAAGGGCAATATCCACCTGGCTCGGTGTTCAAAATTATCACCGCGCTCGCTGTGCTTGAAGAAGGCGTTGCCACTGAACGCACTCAGGTTTGTTGTACAGGTCACTATACCTACGGCAGGCGCGTTTACCGCGATTGGAAAGAAACCGGTCACGGATGTGTCACTCTGTATGAAGCCTTGGCCCAGTCTTGCGACGTGTATTTCTATCAGATGGGCCAGGCGCTCGGGATTGATCGCCTGGCCCGCTATGCCAAAGCCTTTGGCCTTGGAGAGGTGACTGGGTTTGCACCGCGTAGAGAAGCCCGTGGGCTGATGCCGTCATCGCAGTGGAAGCGGCAGGCCAGGGGGGAGCCGTGGTACGGCGGTGAAACGCTTTCCGTGGCGATTGGGCAGGGTTTCACCTCGGCGACACCGCTTCAGGTGGCCAATTTTATTGCGGCACTGGCCAATGGCCATACGCTTTATCAGCCCTACGCAGTGCTCCGTCAAGAGAGCCCTGCGGGCACGGTGTTGGAGGTGGCCAAACCCACGGTTATACGGCAGCTCGACTTTCAGCCGCAGCATCTCAAGGCGGTGGTCAAAGGGATGTGGGGGGTGGTCAACGACCCGCGTGGAACGGGGCGTCGCGCCCAGCATCCGGATATTGCAATCGCCGGGAAAACTGGCACTGCCCAAGTGGTTCGCATCGGCAAGGAGCGAGGTGCCAAGGGGCAAGCGCTGCTTCCCGAGCACCAACGCGATCACGCCTGGTTTACGGCGTTTGCGCCTGTCGATAACCCTCGTATTGTGGTGGTGGTGATGATTGAAAACGCGGGTCAGGGGGGCTCTCGATTTGCAGGGTTTGCCAAGACCCTGATTGAGGCTTACCTCCACGGGCAGACCACGCTACCGTCCGATCTGGCCGTGCAAGCCGACTGAGCAAAGAAAAAATCGTGGTGAGTGATTGGTGGTGAGGCGTTGGTATTCTCACTCACCACCCTCTAGGAAGGACAGGCATTGGCACTCGATCGCCGTTTGATGATCAAATTTGATTGGGAGACATTAGTTTTCACGCTGGCAATTACCGCTTTGAGTGTGCTGTTGCTCTATAGTCTACCGTCCGCTGGACGGGTGGGGATGCATCTGAAGCAACTGGTATGGCTCGGGTTGGGCCTCCTCGTGATGGGCATCGTGAGTTGGATCGATTATCAACGGTTGAGCCGTTATGCCTACGTCCTGTATGGCAGCGTCTTGGCGAGCTTGGTGGCCGTGTTGTGGTTCGCCCCGGTGATCAATGGGGCACAGCGCTGGTTGGATGTCGCGGGATTCCGAATCCAGCCCTCAGAACTTGCCAAACCCGCACTGATATTGGCAGTGGCCCAGTACTGTGCACAGGTCCGCAGCCGCAGTGACGGCCCTATGGCATTGCGGCACATCCTGGTCCCGCTCGTGCTGATGGCGCTGCCGTTTGCCCTCATCGCCAAGCAACCCAATCTCAGTACCTCGATGATTCTGCCAATGATTCTCGCCGCTATGCTCTTGGCCAACGGCATGCGGCGTCAGGTCTGGGTGACGCTTGGATGTCTCGCCTTAGGGGCGCTGCCGGTGCTGTGGTTTGGGTTGCAGGACTACCAGCGCTTGCGCCTGTTAACCTTGTTTCAACCTCAGACCGATCTCCTCGGAGCGGGCTACCATAGCTGGCAGTCGAAGATCGCCATCGGCTCCGGCGGCCTGTGGGGCAAGGGGCTTTTTGCCGGCACTCAGAGCCAGTTGCACTTTCTGCCTGAAACCCATACCGATTTTATTTTCGCTGTGCTCGGCGAAGAGATGGGGTTTTGGGGCGTCTTGCTACTCTTTGTCTTGTTTGCGATGCTGCTGCTACATGGTTTGGTGGTGGCGGCACAGGCGCGCGACCACCAGGGATCGCTCATTGCCACCGGTGTGGTGGTGATGCTCGCGACACAGGTTTTTCTCAATGTGGGCATGACGACCGGACTCATCCCCGTTATTGGACTCCCCCTGCCGCTGATGAGCTACGGCGGCTCTTCTCTGATCACCACATGTATTTGCCTCGGTCTGCTGATGAGCGTCCGACGGCACTGTTTTATTTTTTCTTAGGTATAAATACGGAATCTATCTCCTCGTAGGGGCACGATGTGACGTGCTCGCCCTACGAGCTGCAAACCCCTCATACGATGTTTTGCCCGAACTGGATCCGGCGTTGTACATTTAATGTAATGCATGTATACACCGGCTCGTACATGCACAGGCTGACAGCACAGGCGCTATCGTGCTGTTGTCATGTCGATTGATGAAATGAAAAATAAAAATTTGCAACTTGTCATCCTAAGGATTTTGCACATGCCGATGCTTCGATTTGGCTTTATTCGTCCGTCCCTAGTGGTGATCATCTCAGTGGTGCTGTTCACCCATCTGAGCTGGAGCCGTCTAGCCCATAGTCAAAAGTCGCCTGTCGAGAGCAGGCGCTCATGGGCGCTGGGCGACAAGCAAAAACCCATTGGCCCATTTATTTCGATCCGGGAGCGCGCCGGATTCATCGCGCGGAATGAGACATTTCTGGGGACTATTTACCACGCTATGAACGAGGCTCGCCTGTTGTCCACGGGTGACCTGGCGCTGATTGATATCGGAGCGGATAAAGATCTTCGAGTCGGTGAATATCTGACCGTTTTTGGGACCTCGCCAGTGGTCCGCCATACAAAAACCGGCGCTTTAATCGGTCGGCCGGTACGGATGCTTGGCATCGCGACGTTAATGAGGGTTGAAGCAACCACCTCGACGATTCGAATCGTCGAGGTCTTCGACGAGATTTCAGTCGGCGATCGGGTTGAACGATACGGGGTTTTACCGCCGGATGTGCCTGCGGTCGAGCCGTCTGTGAATACCGTGATGCGCCCTGATACAGAGTCCGCCTTTGGATCGATTCAGAGCGCTAAAGACGACAAATTGGCGGTGGCATCGGGTGATATTGTCTTCATCGATCAGGGTGCATTGCAAGGGGTGAAACCGGGTGATCGCTTTTTGGTGTACAACGAGCTGCGGACCGTACGTCATCCTGACACTGACAGGATGTTGCCGGTGGCGCCGCAGCCTATCGGCGCACTGAGAATTGTCGATGTCCAAACCGATTCATCGACCGCGCACGTCGAAACGAGTCGGCTTGAATTTGGCGTGGGCGCGATGGTACGGCTGGCGAATGGCAGTGCCGGATCGGCAAATGGCCTCGCTGGTGTGTCGACGGCGGAGGCGCTGCTCATCTTGGTACCGCCCTGTTTGGAGCAAGCGCGTGCAGCCATTCGGGCGGCCAAAGCCGCCGGGGCTCGCCCGCAAGCGCTCATGGAAGCGGAAAACGCACTGACCTACGCGGCGACCACTGTCGAGCAAGCCCAAGCCCTCTTGGAGCAAGGCAACCGCGAGCAGGCCCATCAATTGCTGCTGGCGGTCGAGTCCGACTGTCTCAGGGCGCAGCAACTCGCCAGCGCCATCCACTGGCAGCTCGCGGCGCCATCCAGTGATCGCTATATCGTGCAGCCTGGCGATTCGCTGTGGGGCATTGCCGCGCGCCCGGCGATTTATCGGGATCCCTTGCTCTGGCCCATTCTATACCAGGGCAATCGCGACCGTCTGGACGACCCGGATATGATTTATCCCCGGCAACAGCTCGCCGTGCCCCGTGGCTATTCGCAAGACGAAGCGGACATGGCCCGCCAGCGGGCGCGCAAGCGTGGCCCATGGCGCTTGGGAGACGGGCCTGACAACTATATTCTTAAAGGTTTTCAACCATAGGTGGTTGTCAGAATGATGTTAAGTGTTTATCCTAAACATATATTACGGACAGATGATGTGGCCGGGTACCCATGGTTAACGTGCCCGGATGGGGCCTCCAGGCGGGGTGGATATCCTGTGCACAACCGTCCCTGGCCCCATCATGGTCCAGGGTGATCGCGGTGATGCAGGATGCTATGCCGATTGAACAACAAGCCTGGATTGCGCTGAATATGGCCAGCCAGACGTGGCCTGCCTTGGGTAAAGCGCTGGCCGTGTATTTGGCGGAACCGGATCGCCATGAGACCGTGCAACAGGACGGTTTTCAAGCAGTGGTAGCCGGTGTGCCGGGGGTGGCTGACAAGGTCGCCGCGGTGCAGCGGAGTCAGGACTTTCGCGACGAGTTGGAGGGCATACGCACGCATCAGGTGAGCTTGTTGACACTCGCCGAGGCGGATTATCCACGGGCGTTGCGTTGGATTGCCGATCCCCCGGCCGTGCTCTATGTGCGAGGTCGGTTAGTCTCCTCACACCAACTGGCGGTGGCGGTAATCGGATCGAGGAAGCCGAGTGCCTATGGCAAAATGGCGGCGCAGCGTTTTAGTCAAAGCCTGGCCGAGCATGGCTATACGGTGGTGAGCGGTCTGGCCCGTGGAATTGATAGCCTCGCGCATCAGGGGGCGTTGCAGGCCGGCGGACAAACGCTCGCCGTGCTTGGGAGTGGGATCAACATGGTTTACCCGCCGGAAAATCGGCGTTTATATGAGCAAATCTGCTCCCAGGGAGCGGTGTTGTCGGAGTTTCCGCTCCATACAAAACCAGATCGTTGGAATTTTCCGAGGCGCAATCGCATTATTAGTGGTCTCTCCCTCGGCACCCTGGTCATCGAAGCGGCGGCGAGTAGCGGTTCACTCCATACGGCGCGGCATGCCTTGGATCAAGGGCGGGAGGTCTTTGCCGTTCCCGGTCGCATCCACGATCTGAATAGCCGAGGGACCAACGGATTGATCAAAAGGGGAGCCAAGCTGGTCGAGACTATCGATGATATTTTAGACGAATTGCCCGAGGCCGTACGGACGTCGGCCCAGCGTATTCAAGCTATTGAAGCATCGCTTGATAGCGAAGCGAGACTCGATACCGTGCCAGTGCCCGCGGATCTGAGTCCACAAGAGGCACAAATTCTAGCGATGCTGTCTGCGACTGAAACGCATATCGATGCGATCAGCGAGACAACTCAATTGCCAGTTCACGTGGTTGCGGGTATATTACTGACCTTAGAGCTGAGAGAGCTCGTGCAGCAATTTCCAGGAAAACGTTTTGTACGTCGCACGAGTCAAACAGTCGGGACCTTTGGCGAGAGGAAATGAGTGAGCCATGGCCAAATCGTTGATTATTGTAGAGTCACCAGCCAAGGCAAAGACCCTGAAAAAATATTTGGGTCCCAATTTCTCGGTTAAAGCATCGGTTGGCCATGTGAAAGATTTGCCTGCGAAGCGCCTGGGAATCGATATCGACAAGGACTTCGAGCCCGAATACGTCACGATTCGTGGAAAAGGCAAAGTTTTACAAGAGCTGAGAGCCGAGGCGAAAAAGGCAGACCTGATATTCCTCGCACCTGACCCGGATCGCGAGGGGGAGGCGATTGCCTGGCATATTGCCAATGAGTTGAAGAGCATTGACAAGGACCAAATCTACCGGGTGCTGTTGCATGAAATTACCCAAAAGGGGGTGACGGAAGCCTTGCAGCAGCCGGGCCGCATCAATGAAGACAAGGTCGCTGCACAGCAGGCCCGCCGTCTCCTAGATCGCTTGGTGGGCTATAAAATTAGCCCGCTCCTGTGGAAAAAAGTGCAGCGTAATTTGAGCGCCGGCCGTGTGCAGTCCGTCGCGCTGCGGATTATTTGCGAACGCGATCAGGAAATCGACGCTTTTGATTCGCAAGAATACTGGACGCTCGACGCGGATATGAATGCCTCGGAACCGCCTCAGTTCCGCTCCCGCCTGTTCGCGATTGAGGGCGACAAGGCCAAGGTCTCTAACGAGGCCGAGGTGCAGCGTATTATCGACGACCTCCAAGAGGCAACCTATACGGTCGCGGAAGTGAAAAAATCCAAGCGGCGACGCAATCCGTCACCGCCGTTTATCACCAGTACACTGCAGCAGGACGCGTCCCGCAAGCTGCACTTTTCAGCGCGGCGCACGATGCGGGTGGCCCAGCAACTCTACGAGGGCCTAGCGGTGGGCGATGAGGGCGAGGTTGGGCTCATCACCTACATGCGGACGGATTCCACGCGGATTTCGGACGGAGCGGTGCAAGAAGCCCAGCAGTTTATTACGGCGACCTACGGCAAAGAGTATGTGGTGGCCAAAGCCCGCAAATTCAAGAATCAAAAGGCCGCCCAGGATGCGCACGAGGCGGTTCGCCCCACCTCGGTACCGCGCACGCCGGAGCAGATGGCCAATTATCTCAACGCTGAGCAACTCTCGCTTTACACGCTGATTTGGAAGCGGTTTGTGGCGAGCCAAATGAGTTCGGCGGAGTTTGACCACACCACGGTGGATATCGATGCCAAGCAATACCGCTTCCGGGCCACGGGAAGTATTATGCGTTTTGCGGGTTTTACCACCTTGTACGAGGAATCCGTGCCTGAGGTCTCGGGGCAAGATGTGGATACGGAAGGCAAAAATAACCTCTTGCCGTCCCTGAAAAAGGGCCAGGTTGTCGGGTTGGAGGAACTGTTGCCGAAGCAGCATTTTACCCAGCCGCCGCCGCGCTTTACCGAAGCCTCGTTGGTCCATGAACTGGAGAGCCTCGGCATTGGCCGCCCGAGTACGTACGCGTCTATTCTCAGCACCCTGCGGGATCGCAATTATGTCGATGATAGTGAGCGGAAGTTCGTCCCGACGGAGTTGGGGGTGATGGTCAATGAGCTGCTCGTGGAATGTTTTCCGGATATTCTCAACGTGAGTTTCACGGCGGATCTGGAAGACAAACTCGATAAGATCGAGGGGGGTGAGTACAATTGGGTGGAAACCCTGCAGAACTTCTACGATCCGTTTGTCGTGGATCTCCAAAACGCCGCGGATACGATGCGCGACGTCAAAAAGGAGTTCGAGGAGACGGATGAGGTCTGCGATAAATGTGGCAAGCCGATGATCATCCGGTGGGGACGTTTCGGCCGGTTTATGGCGTGCTCGGGATTTCCAGATTGTAAAAATACCCGTGAACTCGTCGCCCCGGCGGCCAATGGTGAAGTCGCCAAACCTGCCCCTACCGTGGACGTCAAATGCGATGTGTGCGGCAAGCCGATGGCGCTCAAGCGCGGCCGGTTCGGAGAATTTCTCGCTTGCACCGGATTTCCGGAGTGTAAAAGCACCAAGCCGGCGGCGGTGGAGATGGACTGTCCGCTCGACGGATGCAGTGGCCAAATCGTGCAGCGTCGCTCGAAGCGGGGCCGCTCGTTCTATGGGTGCACCAACTATCCGACGTGCACCTTCTCGGCTTGGCAGCGCCCTGTGGCCCGGACTTGTCCCCAGTGTCAGTCACCTTATCTGGTGGAGAAACGCACCAAGAATGATCCGGTGGGGGCATGGGTGTGTCCCTCAAAAACGTGTGATTTTTCTGAAAAGGCGGATACGGAGCAGGTAGAGGCGTCAGATACGGCATCTGTGGCGTGATCGGGTAGCTGGTGCTTTCACCAGGAATCCTTTCTGGAAGCCCCGGCGTTAGGCAGAGGAGAAGAGAAAGGTTGCCCCAACGGGGCAAGAATCTTTCTTAGTCAAGCTTAATGGTAATTGACTGCCAACCACACCCGAGTATAATGCCCCCATTGGCACTGGCCGCCTCCGGGTGTGTGCTAGGGCCGACAGATACCCAATGTTTTGGGACGGGCTGGAGGCCAGCCCTGGGTCTGAAGCCGAGGCCGTCCTCGGTGGACACCCGAAATCGTCTCTCTTTGGAGAGACACCGGGGGACGCGAGTCCCCGGAATCCCCGTCCTTTAGGGCGGGGAGGAAGTCAAATTTATTCCCTATCTGACCTATCAAGGGGGGTGGAGAGCATTGATTGAAGGGGTCCGCATTCACCGGCATTACCGGTCGCAAGGACTCAGCCGGCGCATGTTAGAGTGGGCCATTCAATGTGCCCAAGACAGAGGCTGCTGCATCGTGCAACTCACCACTGACAAGTCGAGGTCGCGGGCGAAATCGTTCTATGAAGACCTGGGGTTCATCGCCTCTCACGACGGCATGAAACGCTATCTGAAGGGAAGTGAGTGATGTATGGAAATTGCTATAATGCGAATCTAAATGTAACGGCCCGATGAGCGTGGCCTGGCGGGCGGTGTAGGGAGCCGCCCCATGAACGACGCGACCCTCTCTCAACCTACCCACCTACTGCTTGTACCAGCTCAATACCAAACTGCTGCGCGGCATTGCCACCCATCATTTGCGCAATCACCGCATCCTCGAGGTTCGACGCGGTGAGTAGGTCGATGGCCTCCCAAGCACTCATGGTATCTTGATTGGGGTAGCGAGAGCCCCACACCACTTTGTTACTGTAGCGCTCGGGCATCTTGCGCACGCCCCGTTCATCGGCGTCAAAGCCCAGCATGACCTTGCCTTCTTCCCACATCTCCTCAGCATCCGTGCGCACCGGATAGTAGTGCTGGAGAGCGATGACCCGTGTCGAGGCCTCAAACTTCTCTAGCACCTCTTCCATCCAGGTGGCCTTGCCGTGGGCCAGGACAGCCTTCATCTCCGGGTAGCGATTCATCACGCCATAACCGAGCAACGTCGAGGCGGCGAACAAGTAGTTGTCCAGCCAATACGACAGAATCGGCGATAGCGAATGGCCGAGCGGCTCGTCTGCGATGGTGAAGGCAGAGCCGCCGCCGCCGGCAAATGGCCCGCCGCCGGCGTCGCCAAGCAGACTGCGTTTGCTGAGACGGCCTTTCATTTTCTCGATAAACGGGCCGTGGGAGGTCCACTCCGGGTTGTGCAAGCCCGGCGTGGCGTGCACTGCCGCTGCGATGTCCAACTTGACCAACTCGGCCCACAGCGGTTCGTAGTAGGGATGGGTTAAGTAGCGATTTTCGACAAACATCGGCCGGATGAAAGCGCCACAAAAGCAGGGGAGCGCGGCGACGCGGTGGAGTTCGTCGAGGGCGAACGCCATGTTTTGCAGCGGCAGCATGGCGGCAGCAAACAGCCGATCCGGTGCGGCCTGGCAAAAATCGGCGATCCAGTTGTTGTAGGCCCGAGCCAGCGCGTAGGCCACATCCGGGTCTTTCACTAGAGGAAACCCCTCGGCAAACCAAGTGGGGTAGAGGAACGTCTGATCCACGCCCATGGCATCCATGTCCCGGAGCCGAGCCTCGGGGTTCCACGCGCCCTCGTTCATGGGGTGACGGGTATCCGGGTCCAAATCGCCGATATCGTCCCAGGTCATGCCCGGCCGCCAGATGGCACAGCGGGGAATGTTGACGTTGTCGGTGTCGCGGAACATCTCGCCATTGATTTTGAGGTAAGCCCCCAGCCGCCCCTCCTCCCGCCACAGCGCAGACTTGCCAAGCGTGCGGTACTCGGGGTCGAGGTAGGTCTCCCACACCTCCCGCGGTTCCACTACGTGACTATCTCCGTCAAAGACCACAAAGCGTTTTGTCGTCATCGTCCCTCCTCCTGTCCCTTTGAGTCGCCGTCTATGCCCCTAGCGGACGATCGCGGCCTCGGGTTGGAGAGCCGTTTGGATCTCTTCTGCCGTAGGCCACCAGTCGGGCCGCTCGATTTCGGTCACCCGCGCTTTGACGATGTCCCTCGGCGGATCGATTTGGTAGAGACGGCGGGCGTTATCGCCCAGCATCTTGGCTTGTAAGGAGACCGGGAGGTCACACTTTTGCATCGTCTCAATGGCCCGCCAGACATCGTCGCCATCGTGATGGTAGACGTCCGACGACCAGGCGGCGATATCGCCGTAGTACTCCGGTAGGCGTGAGGGGAACGACTCGTCGCCTTCAAAGCCAATGAAGCAATGCGCGAAGAAGGTCTCGCTGGGCAATTGTTTCAGCGGGGCCATCCGGCGGTCGCGGCGATGCAGCCGGTAGGATTTGTCACATTCGTCCAGGACGAAGTTGAGCCAGGTGGCATCGGATTCAAACACCGCGGCATGCAGCTTCGGATGGCGCTCGAAGAATCCCGACATCAGCACCATGGTCACCCAGGTGGAGGCTTCCGCCATAAACGCCTGCATATTCCCCAAGAAGGTGTGCGGCAAGCCGGAGGTGCGGACGGTCCATTGGATGAGTTCCGCGCCGGAATATTGCTCGGTGTAAGCCGGCGGCTTATTCATCCCCGAAGCCGGGAAGGGGTGCATGCCGTAGACCATGCCCACGTCTTCCAGGGCATCCCAGAGACGTTCGTACTTGGGCTGCACCGGGTAGTTACCCATAGCGTCAATAGGGCGGATGAGACCGACGCGGCAACCCTGTTCGGCCACGCGGTAGACTTCTTCAACCGCGAAGTGCACGTCCTGCACCGGCAGCAGGGCGGCGAAGTAGAGTCGCTCGGGATTTTCCAGGGTATAGGTGTAGGCCCACGAGTTGTACGCCTTGCAAAATGCCTTGGCGCCCAGCGAATTCTGCATCCAGGGGTAGGTATCGAAATTGGTGGGGATGACCATCACCTGGTCGATGCCCTGGACATCCATGTCGCGTAGACGGGCCTTGGGCTCGTACGAGCCGGCGTGGTCGAGATAGGCGGCCTGCTCCTGGGTAAGGGCGGTCTCGGGATGGAGGTTGCGGACGTGAAAGGCCCGCTGAATGTCGTGTTTCAGGCCAGGCCCGGCGACGGTAGTGACGCGAATGGCC